>Ga0326728_10001807_pt1 | contig 73834 bp, 63 predicted proteins | sample MB3enrmetagenome_FD_207602 | JGI IMG/M metagenome (GOLD analysis project Ga0326728, IMG submission 207602) | Lab enriched peat soil microbial communities from McLean, Ithaca, NY, United States - MB31MN | ecosystem: Environmental > Terrestrial > Soil > Wetlands > Peat | place: USA: New York...
GTGGTTGGCATTGTGGTTGCCGTTGTGGTTGGCATTGTGGTTGCCGTTGTGGTTGGCATTGTGGTTGCCGTTGTGGTTGGCATTGTGGTTGCCGTTGTGGTTGGCATTGTGGTTGCCGTTGTGGTTGCCGTTGTGGTTGGCATTGTGGTTGCCGTTGTGGTTGGCATTGTGGTGCTGCCAGCAGTCGTCGTTGTACCATTCTCAACGGTGACCCTTGACGTAGTATTTGCAGCCGATGTTGAGTTGATGATAACGGTCCTGGAACCACTAGACGAGTTCGGGAATGGAACGAACAAGACCGTCGCAGCCCCAATAATGATGATGAACATCGCCCCCAAGAGGATCACCACCAGCACGGTCGATATGGCCCTCCGCGATTTCACGCCATCAAGGCTCATAATCCGGAGGTTCTACACTCCACCACATTAGGGTTGTGCGCCGCGAGTCTCTCATTGGATTTGGGCGCCAACAAGATCGCGCGCGCGCGAAAGAAGGGCAGCGTACCTATCAGAACGAGGCCCAAGTGTGTACGATGGCCGCTCGCTTCACTCTTTTTAGGCAGATGGTCTTAGTGTCGCCGTGGAGCTGACCCAGGCCGAGCGGCGGTGGCCTCGCTTCTATTCCTTCCTCAAGGTCATTCTGGCCGCGACTCTATGCGAACTGGGCTTCTTCGTCGTGGTGGTAGTCGCCCACGCCGCCCTCTCCTCCCCAAGCCTAGTCCTCTTGGCTGGCTTCGTAGGCGTCTCTCTCAGCATGACGGCAGCAGTGACCCTTGGCGTAGGCGTCGCATACGTTTACTTGGCCTATCCATCATATCGGATCCCCCTCCTTTTCGTCGTCGTGTTGACAGCGTCCACACTTGCCGCGCATCTCTACATCATCAACTCGCCTTCATTGCCAGCCTGCCGGGACACCTCGAAGAACGTCAACGGTTGCATCATGGATGAGTCCTACTATGTGCCGGCCGCCGAGACACTGTTCAAAGGAACACAGTGCGGACCGTCCGTTCCGAACTGCAACCCCGAGCACCCGTTCCTTTCGAAGGCTCTGATGGCAGCCGGAATAGCAGCGTTGGGGGATAACGCTCCCGGGTGGAGAATCTTCGACGTGCTTCTCGGGACTTTCTCCCTTCCGTTACTCTTCGCGCTGGTCCTCAGACTCTCAGGGAGCCGCAAGGCCTCCTACCTGTCGGCGACGCTGCTCGGCCTCGACGTGATGTTCTTCTCGCAGTCGAGCGCCGCCCTCCTCGATGTCCCGATGGTCTTCTTTGCGTTGCTCGGGTTCGTGCTTTACCTGTACAAGATCCGTCTCTGGAGGCTTGATCCCTTCGCGCTGGCTGGGATCTGCCTCGGTCTGGCGACCCTCTGTAAGGAGGCAGGCATCTTCCTCATCGCGACCCTCGCGACATATCATCTCGCCGCTGGGGAGGGCGGGAGGAGACCGCGTCTCTTTGGAGCCGTGGAGATCGCTATCGTCAGCATTGGGATCTTCTTCCTGGGTCTCCAGACCTACGATTCGCTTCTCGCGAGAGCCGCGTTCCCGACCTTCCTCTCCCAGATCCACTACATCTTGTCGTACGGCTCTTCGCTCATCGGATCGGGTTGGTCCTACGGCGGACCCTACGGCAACAGTACCCAAATCACCCCACTCAGTTGGATGACGTACTATCAGCCAGTAACGTACTACGGGACCAGCGTCAAGGTCTGCACGGAAGCGGGGAGCGTTAGTTCCTGCTATTCGTACGCGGGCATCGCCTACTACGGAGTCACCAACCTCATTGAGACTTGGACAACATACCTTTGGGTGCCCGTGGCCGCTGTGGCAGTCTGGAAGGTCTTCAGGCCGCGACCCGCAGGCCTGGAGCAATTCGGGTTCATTGACGCAGGCTCGCGTAACCTTTCAGGGAGCACCAAACTTGCCTTGCTCTCCCTGATCTGGTTCTCGTGGAACTACTTCCCCTACATCGCGCTCTGGGCGGCCGGTAGAGTGACCTATCCGTTCTACTTCATTCCCGCGCTGCCGGCGGTGGCAATGGGCGCGAGCTACTTCCTCACCCGTAGCTGGATCTGGAGATACCTCCCTCTGATCTTCGTTGCCGGATCGTTCGTCTTCTTTTTCATGTTCTTCCCGGACAAGGCCTTCCTCCCCACCTGGCTGCGAGTTCTAATCGGCAAGTAGCGCCTCTGGTCACAGTCGCGGACATGGAAGTGCCAAAGCGCGCGGCGGTGACCTCGCCTTACTCGGAATAGGACTTAACAATCTCCTCATGGGAGTGGTTTGCCTCGCAGGCTCTGGTTCGCTTCAGCCCACGTGCGAATCCTCAGGCCGAGTCCGAGGCGAGGAGAAATCAACGAGGGAGGGCCGCCTCATGAAAGAAGGCAAAAGATCCACTGGCCTTATCCCATACTTCTTCAGCAAGGCGAGGCAGAGCCAGGCCAGTGACGCCGTACGCAGAAGGGCCATCGTTTGAGGAATAGTCCAAGCGAGCGTCGGACACGACTGAGGTATGCTGGGGCAGACAGAAACCGGAAGAGGAGTCGGAAGGAACCATGTTAGAATGATCAGTGCGTTGAAGACCTCCCAAGCATAGAGTGATGGGTCGTCAATCGCGAGAACGATGACTAGAGGAATCAGCATCAGATTAAACTGTGGGGCGTAAATGTAAGCGCCGAGTAGATAGGCCGCGAGGCCCAAGAAGACGCGAGGGACGAGCGAAACCTTGAGCGTGTAGACCCTGAGGAGCAGGAGGCCGGTGAGCGCGAGCCCGAACCACTTTGCATAGGTGCTGAAGGGGTTATGGAAGATCCAAATGTACCAAGCGTCCTCCAGCCCCCAGTTCCTGAAGTATGTGTAGAACTGGTAGAGATCGTTGGGATTGCGAAATAGAATCGGGAGATAGAAGAAGGCTACGACCACGGCTGCAACCAAGATGTACTTGAGCCTCAGCGTGTTTCCCTTCAGCTCCAGGAGATAGATGGGGAGCAGGACGCCTCCCACTAGCTTTGTCGCAATCGAAAGGCCCAGGGCCACTGCGGAAGCTTCCTTTCGGTTCTCTAGAAAGAACTGGAGACTTAGAATGATGAAGAGGGCGTTGAAGAGATCCAGGTTGTAGATCCCGTAGATTATGATGCTCGGGAGAAAAAAGTAGAGGGGGTTGAGCCGAAAGCCCAGGAGCTTGGCAACGCGCCAGCACGACCACGCCAACACACAGGTGGCGGCGAGGCTCATCACGCCGAAGGCCGCATAATATCCATCGTAGTTGCCTCCTATGACACGTGAGAGGTAGATTATGTAGCCTGAGATAGGAGGGTACTCGAAGAACCACTGGAAGTACGGGACAAGACCTTGCTGGACTGCTTGCCTTCCCCAGAACGATCCAATGTCGCTGTAGATGTTGGGATCGGACCATGGCGAGTGAATCATGAAACTGAGGAACATCGCCGCCAATGATGCCGAAAGAGCTGCAATCAGCGAGTTCCGTCGCTGCAACAGAGACGCGGGGTCCCCGTTCGTATAAAACGTTTGGAGCGGCATCCGAGGGGCAGCACTCGCCAGAGGAGGTGCAATTGTGCAGATGTCGGTGCATCGCGTCGGCCTTCATCGTCGGAAGCAAAATCCTCAGCAGAGCAGACGAAGAACAATAGAATCGATCGCCGGTCATTCCTTTACAGGTCAGCCTACTGAGTCGCACAGCCTGAAGGGTGCGCAGCGCGAAGAACGCAACTCCTTGAGAGGCGGCAGGCAGTGTTTTTCTAGTCCGCTTCCGAGTATTCGACCGAGGAGTTCATGCCGAAGATAGTGCTCGTTTCGGACACAACCCTCAACAGAGAGTATAGTAACTTCCCGTTGCTCGACTTTCTTCCCTGCGCTCCGTCCGGGTTAGTCCCGAGAGTAGTGTGGGAGTTTCTAAAGGGAAGGCCCCCTGCGTCGGACGGGGGCCGTGCGTCCGTGGCGCCCTACGCCCTGAGAAAGCTCGAGTCCGCGCTGCTGGCTAAGCATGGTTCCGACGACGTAGTCGTGGCCCACGAAGACCATCTTGAAGAAGTGATCAAGGACGACACCGAAGTGATCGGGGTTTACACGATGGACCCGCTCGGGCTTGGTCCCCTGACGGTGAGCTACTCCGTCCTGTTCTCCGACCCGTCCAAGCCCTGGGTCAGATTGGAGTTTGAGACCCTGATGGCAAGACTAAACAGGGCTAGATCAGGCAAGAAGGCCAAACTCGCAGTCGGGGGGCCGGGGGTGTGGGAGCTGACGGTAATGCCCGAGCTGATGGAACCCCTAGGGATCGATCTTGCGTTCCAGGGAGAATGTGATGACATAGCCAACGAGGTCTTCGATGACATCGGTAGCGGGGCCATCCAAGGGAGCGAGTACTTCGGCGGCTTCTCGAGCTTCGGTGAACAATTCCGAATGAGCTGGGTCTCGCACGAGAGGTTCGCGACCCGCAGGCCAGGGGGTAAGCAGTTCCCGAATCTTGACGAGATTCCGCTGATTAGGGCACCGACGGTCAAAGGACTCGTGGAGGTCATGAGAGGGTGCGGAGTTGGCTGTGACTTCTGCGAGGTGACTCTCAGACCGCTCCGCTACTACAGCCCGGCTATGGCCATGAAGGAAGTGGGGGTCAATGCCGCGGCAGGGAAACACAACGCCTGGACCCATAGCGATGAGATCTTTGCCTACGAGCACGGACCTCACTTCACTCCCAACAGAGATGCCATCGAAGAACTCTTCCGGGCGATAATGTCTGTGGACGGCGTGCGTTCTGCCAACCCTACTCACGGCCGTATCTCAATCCCCGCGGCTTACCCGGAGCTGCCCAGGGCAGTAAGCAGAATCGTGAAGGCAGGCCCCGGTCACTGGGTCGGAATGCAGGTCGGTCTCGAGACCGGGAGCGAGAGGCTGGCCGCAATTCACATGCCCAACAAGACACTCCCATTGAAGATAGGTCCCGACGGCGCGTGGCAAGACATAGTCCTCAACGGTCTGAGGAACATGAACAAGGCATACTGGAGGCCGGCGTTCACGGTCCAGGTCGGCCAAGTTGACGAGACTCCCGAAGACAACTGGGAGACAGTGAGACTCATCAATAGGATGGCCAACCTCGAGGTCGACGGGAGGCCCGCGGAGTTCACGGTGACGCCCATGCAGAATGTCCCTCTCGGGAGGATCAAGAGCAGGAAGCTGAGCCACGAGATGCTGGATGCGTCCCAACTGGCTGTATACTACGCGTCTTACGCTCACCTCATGAAGATAACATCCAGGAACGCTTTGAAAGACAGCAAAGGCAACATCGTGAAGCGAACGATGGTGGCTTCAGCCCTCGGCCTCGGGAGCTGGGGGCTGCTGAGACTGGTCGAAGGCATATGCAAGAGACGGGGGGTCGATCTGGAAAGAGTGAAGCGAATGGGAGTCGACGACCGGGACGAGGTCCGTGTGATCGTCAGCTAGCCGCCTTCACTTTCCGGGTGCCAGAGTGACCATCTTTCGCGCGCGCGGTGAATTGAGGGCCGAAGGAACTCTAGAGGTCATTTGGTCACAGCCCATCATCTGATATCAGCCCAACAACCATTCTCTTGGCGGACCCTGGCCGCCGGCGCAGTCAACGACTCCTGTCACGCGTCTGAGGAAGGACGGGCATGCAAAACAAACCAAAAACGCGACCTCGTTCTTGACCACTGGACAGTCGACGCTCTCCTTCTTCATTCGAGAAACCGCCTTGGGGCTAGCCCCCCCCTTCAATTCCTCGCTCACAGCCTTCGGGACCCTCTTGGGCTTCGGCGACGAGTACACTTTGACCTTAAACTTGGTCTCAGCCGACATGGCGACCTCGTGGCAAGGTTAGGATAAAAGCGTGCGGTGAGTAGGACCTTCTTCGTCGTCCCGAGTCGGCCCTACCGCCGGTTCCGGGCGCCTCTCATCCTGAGAAACGTTGTCAGAAAGAAGGCGACGGCGAACGAGATGAAGTAGCTAAGGTCCGCACCACCGAACCAGGAAGAGAGAGCGCCCACAGGGTAGCCCAAGGCCAGCAGCGGCACCATGAACGGAACCGACACCAGAATCGAGAGCCCGTAGATGGCGAGGACCGGCCAGTCCCACCTAGCCGGGTTTGTGCTGGTCTCAACGCTCGTCCTCTTGACGACGTAGAAGTCAACCAGAACTATCGCAAACCAAGGCATTATCCAGTAAGAGAGAAGCAGGAGGAAGTTCTCGAAGAAGCTCTCGAAGTTCGCCTGGACAGCGACCGCGATGATGAAACCCGCGACCCCGCCGGCGGCGACCGTCATCCACCTCTTGGCCTTCACGTCGAGGACCAACGCGGAGAGCGAGTTCGTGTAGAGATTCAACGCGTCGGCAGCGAAGGCACCCAGAATCAGCGTAACCATTGCCAGCGTCCCAAAAGATCCCGCATAGCTGTTGAGCCCGTTGAAGTAGGCGAAAGAACCTGTCTCGGAAGGGGTGAGGCTACCCACGAGGGCGCCCAGGACCTCTATGGCGAAGGAGGAGATGGCGCCTCCGGCCAACCCCAAGGCCAGAACCTTCGTCTTGGAGGTCGACGGCGCAAAGTACCTCGAATAATCGGAGGCATAAGGAGCCCAAGACATGAGATAGGAGAAGCAGATGATTAGGATAACCCCAACGGACCCCAGAGAGAGAACACTCCCCGGGCCGCCAGGCTGATACGCGAAGGCCTTCCCAAGATCCGGTATCGTCAGGACGAAGATGAGTAGGAACAAGAGACCGAGCACAATCGACATCACCTTCTCAAACAGGTGAATGAAGTCGTGGCCGTAGATGGCGATCACTGCTTGGATGAAGACGTAGGCGGCCGCCGATAGCACGAAGTTTGCACCCGGGAAGATTACCCGAAGGGCTACGACTGCAAGAATCGTGTTGACGGTGAACCAGCCGACGGTGCTTATCCAGTTCAGGGCGCCCGGAACGTAGTTCCCCAATCTGCCAAACGAAGCCCGCGAAGAGAGCATTTGAGGGAAACCGAGGCTGGGGCCCATGGCCGCGGCGAGGCCCACGATGAGCCCACCCAGCAGGTTGCCCACGAACAGGATGGGGATGACCTGAGACATGGTGAAGCCGGAGAAGCCCGTCGTGATAACACCGACAACGTAATCCGCAATGGTGAGGTTGGCCGCGAACCAGAGGGTAAAGGTCCGGTTGGCCGAGCCGTGGCGCAGGTCTTCAGGAACGTGCTCGATTCCCAGCCGCTCGACCTTCACTGGCTCATCGGCCATGTTAGGTTTCCCCAAGCCCATACAGTTCTAAGTCTTTCTAGAAACGGGCCTTATGGTCCGAGAGCCTCGGCGAGCGATCTCACCTTCGTCTCGAGGTCGTGCTTGCCAGCCATTGACGAATAGACCGCCAAGAGCTTGAGCTGCCTAGCGATGTCTCTCTCGGTCGCCATCGCCATTCTCTCCAACTCGGCCTTACCCTTCCCCGAGATGATGTACCGCCTTACGTTCCCTTCTCTCTTGGTCAGTTCCGTTATCAACCCCTTCTTGAGAAGTTCCCCGAGAATAAGGTAGATCGAACCCGGTCCGGGTCTCCATTCCCCTCCGGTCGCTCTCCCAATCTCCTTCGATAAGTCGGTGCCGGACATGGAGGACTCTGATAGGATCTTCAGGGCGGCCAGGCGGAGCACTCCTTTGGGTGCACTAATCAACGCCCTCCCTCGTCAGTTCCGGCTAATTAGGACTCTTCTGCTAGCAAAATGGGGTCGCTGTAATCGGAGGCGCTTCCATCCTTGCAAAGCTGCCCCTAGGGACACCATCAGAGCACGTTCGGAACAAACGCGCAACTACCAGCAATGCAAGTCTGGATAAATACCCTGCGTGTCGAGTCCTTACAGCATTGAGAGAAGCGATCATAGTCCAAGCTGGCGCGGGTAGCGGGAAGTATGCTCCTGATGATAGGAGGTTCCGGGAGCTTCTCAACACGATCGAGGCAGGGCGGAGGGCGATGAAGAAGGGATCTTCACTCGACGGCGTCGAGGCCTCCGTCAGATATATGGAGGAGTGCGGAGCGTTCAACGCAGGAAAGGGATCGTGCCTCACGACAGAGGGGAAGGTCGAGTTAGACGCAGCCATCATGACAGGCGCAGGAGGAAGAGGGGCTGGAGTTGGTTCAGTCACCTGCACCTACCATCCGGTCAGCCTGGCGAGGTGTGTGATGGAGAAGACGCCGCACGTCATGATCGTGGGTGAAAAGTGTCGGGCGTACCTCCGCGCCGCCAAGCTCGCCCCGGAGAGATTGAGACCCTCGCCCGCGGCCAGGTTGAGATTCAAGACGATGACGCAAAAGGGGTCCGCGGGAAGACAAAAGATAGACCTCTGGGAAGGAATTCAAACCGGGAATACGGTGGGTGCCGCCGCACTCGATGCAGCGGGCGTTCCTGCAGCTGCGGTCAGCACCGGCGGGATGTGGCTTAAGCTCCCAGGTAGAGTAGGCGACTCCGCCGTAATCGGGGCAGGCGTTTACGCCGACTCGAAGGCTGGTGCCGCCAGCGCCACCGGCACGGGCGAGGAGATCATCAGGAATTCACTCTGCCTGAAGGCCTGCGAGTACCTCGAGAAAACTGGTGCCCAAGGTGCAGCAGAGCTAGCCATCGAGATGATGACAAGAGCGAGCGGCAGAGGTACGGCAGGAATCGTCACCGTGGACCTCAAAGGCCGGATGGGCTCGGCGCTCAATACCGAAGCAATGGGGAGGGCCTGGTACGATCATGAAAAAGGCAGGACCATAGTCCGAGTCTGAGACAGGATTCCTACTCGGATCACTGCCACTGACCAGCTCTCCTTAAATCGCTCCAAGAAGGGCGCGCCGTCTGATTGAAGGCATTCTGCATTTCGCACGTCAAAGACGTGGACGGGATAGGATCAGCCGCACTTGTAGCCGCCGCCACCGGAGCCAAGGTCACACTTTCTGACTACGATGACCTGATTGACAACCTTTCACAGGTGCCCACTGACATCGACAAGTTCGTCTTGTGCGACCTAGGGGTCGACAACGCCAAGATCGAGCGATTCCTGAGTGGGCTGAAGAGGATCGCAAAGAGAGCCGAGGTGATCTACATCGACCATCACTTCATGGATCAAACAACGAGGAGGAGACTGAGGCGGAACGGAGTGAGACTGATTCACGATGAAGACGAGTGCTCAAGCATGCTCACCTATTTGGCGTTCAAGGAATCGCTACCGGAACGAGCGCGCCTTATCGCCCTCTACGGTGCCGTCACCGACTACTTGGACAGCTCGCCTCACGCAATGAAACTGATGGAACAGGAAGATCGACAGTTTGTGCTTCTGGAAGCGACAATTCTCGCCTTTGCTCTTGCAAGGAAAGGCACAGGCGATGACTTCCCCCAGACAGTCGTCTCCGAGCTCTCCAAGATGAGATGCCCCCACGAAATAGCTGGCGTACCGCGCCTGGCGGTCGACCAGCTAGTCGAAGTAGCTCGGCTAACTGAACAGGTGAAGGAGCAAGGCAGGAGAATCGGCCAGCTCGCCTATATGATAACGACACAGCAATCAACGGGCAACGTAGCGAAGCTCCTCGTCGGAGCATTCGCCGTCAGGATGGGTGTAGCCATGAAGGAGAAGGAGCGGGGGTGGTATGAAGTGAGCCTCAGGTCCACATCGGAGTGCAGGATCCACCTCGGAAGGACCATTGACGTGATAGCCAGGAGGCTGGGAGGAAACGGGGGCGGGCACAGAAAAGCCGCGGGATGCCGGGTCCCGGTCTCCAAGGCCAATGTATTGTTAGCCGAGCTGTCGAAGAGAATCTAGCCACTCTTGAAGCACTTCACAACGATCGAACCACCGAACTGAGTCTCTTCCATCTCGACGTTCCCGAAGTGACGCGACAGGAGCTCCTTCAGCTCAGAGTTGTGGAGCGTTAGGACGTAGGTGTCGTATATTGACCCATATCTGAGGCCCAGAATGCCTGAGGTAGTGAGTCCGATGATGCCAGGAGCCACCCGCAGGTATAGAGCGATCATCAGAGCGGCTATAGCAGAATCGGGTTTCCCCAGGTCGCAGAAGCTGAGCCTCCCGCCTGGCCTGAGAGACCGTGCCAACTGTCGGACCGCCAGAGGAAGGTCAAGAGAGTCTCTCAGCGCGAACCCGGAGACTGCTGAGTCGAAGACGCCTTCTCGGAACGGAAGGAACTCGAAGACGCCCCTGACCCTGTTTGGAAAGCGCGATGCCCGCAACATCGCCTGGGAGACGTCGAGGAGCACGGGTTCGCCTCCCTTGGAAACAACCAGTCTCGACATCAGCCCCGGACCAGCCCCCAAATCGAGCACGAGGGAACCTTTCCGGACTGCGAAAGCGACGGACTTGGCCCTCATCCGGTCGTCCTCGTGGATGGAGATTATGCTCGAAGTCTCCTTGTAAGAGGGAATAATTTCTTGCAACGTGTTTACCACATAAGCCCATCGGTTCTGGAGGCCCGGCCGCCTTCGTTTCATGAAGGTCAGACTCCCAGTCGGCGTAGGTGATAAAACGCTTCTAACCACAATTGCCTTCTCAAGCCTGGCGGACTCTAGATAATCTGCGAACTGGTGGCGGCGCCTCGACTCTACCGAGCATCAGGCTCGTCCAGGCGTCTGCAAATGACCCAGTATCACAACCTGAATCGGAGAATCCCTCCTCCGTTGCGGCTCTTCCCAAATGACAAGGCACCAGGACAGCTAAGCAACCTTGTCGTACTTTTTCATCACGTTTGCAATCTGGTTTACAACGTCCGATGCCACAATGTGGAGCCCAAACTGTTTCGTGGCAGCGACCCCGGCTGACCCGTTGACAAAAGCCGCTGCACAGGCAGCCTCAAACGAAGGGATACCCTTCGCCAGCAGGCCCGCCGTGATGCCAGTAAGGACGTCGCCAGTTCCACCCACGGTCATGGCCGGAGTGTGAGTCTCATTCAAGCCGACCCGACTGCCGTCGGTCACAATGTCCGTGGTTCCCTTGAGAAGTACTGTGAGACCCGCCTCCTTCGCGCACGAGGCCGCAATCGAGATCCGCCCTTCCAGATCCGCTGGGAGGTTACGCCCAAAGAGCCTATGGAATTCCATCCCGTGTGGGGTCACAACAGCGCTTGCATTCTTCATAGAGTCCAGGGCCTCGGGGCGGAGCGAGTCAGCGTCAAGCACCAGTCCCCTGCTGGTTCCTTTCAGCTCGTTTATCGCGTGAGTAACATCGCTGGGACTCTGCGGGCCTAGGCCCGGCCCCACCGCGAATGTATCAACGTCCTTTACCCATGCCAAGAGCTTCGAGACGTTGCCCCGAGTCAGCTTGGCGTCAGGCAGGGGCACCACGATCAGATCAGGAGAGAGTGCTCTTACCGGGGGCGCGATTGGTGCAGGAACGGCTACAAAGACGAGGTCGACTCCGGTTCTCATCGCACCCATAGCGCAAAGGAAGGGGGCACCGTGGTAGAGCCGGCTTCCGCCGACCACGCAAACGGTCCCGTTCATCCTCTTGTGAGAATTCCGTCCTCTAGCGGGAACGACCTTTGAGACGAAGGACTCATCTATGGATATTATCTGCATTGACCCATCACACCTAGTAGCTGTACCGCCTTTGCTTCTGCTCGAGGGTAACCAAGGACTCGATGGGGCAGGTGAGGCCGAGCCTGCCCTTGAGTCTAGGCATAGCCTGTTCTACCGACGCAATAGCAAAGATTCCGACGATTTTGGCCTTCGACCTTTCGGCGAGAATCGCAAGCGCCTCGATGGTCGTCCCTGAGCGGACCATGTCATCGACAATGAGGACGTGGTCACCCTTCTTGAGAGCCGACTTCGGTAAATAGAGATACTTCACAGTCGAGGGGGAATACACTGCCTTCTGTTCCAGGAACTCCTGAACTCCGAGATCTCTTTCGTCCCGCGCGACCGCAAGGCTGACGTTGAACTCACCAGCCACCTCTGTGGCGAGAGGGACTCCGTCCACCTCCATGGTGACGACCCTGTCTACAGACACCAGGCTGAACTCGCTGTAGACGACCTTGGCTATTTGCCTGAGAAGCCCAACATTGGATACAACACTGCTGATGTCGAAGGATCCATCCGCGCTGACCTTGACCTGATCGAGTATCATCTTCCGAAGGAGTTTCTCCCTGAAGGTTGCAATGAACTTCTCCGACCGAGCAGCACTAGGAAGCACGTGTCCCCGGACATATCGGCTCAGAATGGGGGCCGAAAGATCCAGGACCGAAGAGAGGTCCTTGTAGCTGTAGCTCTTTTTCAAAGTCGCGAGCAGCTCTACGGATGAGATCCTCGTCTTCACGTCTGCTACTCTGCTCATGTTGCCGACCGTGGGAGTTGCAAGGCGGTGTTAATCAGCTTATGCCTTGAAGTAGAGAAATGACATTGTGCTACCACCCAGAGCGCAAGCTAGCGTAGGCGTTTCCCGTGAGCAATGGGCTTTAAGATGAAGAGGGCTGGCAGAGTGTCGTTGTCGTTTTCATTTGAGGTCAAGGACACGGATTTGCTAGGGAGGGTAGGAGTCCTAAGGGTCGGAGACAAGACCCTTGAGACACCCTGTCTGCTGCCAGTAATCCATCCAGTCAATCAGATTGTCCCCACACACAAACTGAAGGAGATGGGGTTCCGCGGTCTGATGACCAATTCTTACATCATTCTGTCGAGGAGGAAGGAAGAGGTTTACAGACGCGGGATACACAATATGCTCGGTTTCGACGGAATCATGATGACCGACTCCGGTGGATACCAAGTCCTGGAGTATGGGAACCTTGAGGTTGGATACAGGGAGATCGCTTCCTTCCAAGCCTCGATAGGTTCGGACCTGGCAGTCACCCTCGATAGGCCAACGGGGTACCCCCAGTCGAGGCGTGCCGCAGAGGATTCGGTCGAGTACAGCCTGAAAAACGCGAGGGCCACAATGAGAGAGTATCGGGACAGCGATACCGTCTGGATGGGCCCCGTTCAGGGGGGCCTTTACGTGGACCTCGTTACGAGGTCCGCAGTCACTCTGTGCAAGACCGGTTTCGAATTCCTGGCTCTTGGGAGCCCCGTCCAGGTGATGGAGAACTACATGTTCGCTGAATTGGTGAAGATGATAGTGGCGACGAGGAAGTCGGTCCCCTACTCCCTGCCACTCCATCTCTTCGGGGCCGGGCATCCACTCACGATGGCGCTGGCTGTCTCTCTAGGTTGCGACACCTTCGACTCTGCCAGCTACATACTCTTTGCCCGGAACGGTCGGTACATGACCCACGCCGGGGTCCTTAGGCTAGATGCAATGAAGTACCTCCCCTGCAGCTGCCCCGTTTGTGTGAAGACCAGCCTGAAGGATCTCCGGGAGGCAGACTCGCGAGAGAGAACCAAGCTGATTGCGACTCACAACTTGTACATGCTTAAAGAGGAGATTGAAGCCTGCAAGGAGGCCATCGCCGAGGGAAGGCTATGGGACCTCGTGGAGGAAAAGTCGACGGCACATCCGAGACTCCACGACGCATTCGTCGAGCTTTCGAGGCACAGCGGTATCCTCGTGGAAGGCACGCCGCTGCTGAAGGACAAAGGGCTAATGCTCCGCTCGGTACAAGATCTGGAACGTCCTGAGCTCGCCTCGGCTAAGAGAAGGCTCGGGAGCATGATGTCGAGGTCGTCCAGCGGCGCCATCCTGGATTCGTTATGGGATTCGGTCCCGACAGGGAAGGGTAGAAGATTGGTAGGTTCCCGTAGCAGTTTCGACACCTACAGAATTCATCCAGTATTGGGACCCTATCCCGCTGAGCTCGATTTCATATATCCGTTCACACAAGTAGTTGCTGCCGATGACATCGAAGGCAGGATGAGCGCCAAGGATGCGGCCCTCCGACTCATGAAGCTAGGATACAAGTCTGTCAAAATCTTGCCGGAAGGGGCTATGGAGAATACCTCGAATAAGGTCAGGAGTAAACGGACCCGGCGGGGCGCTTCTCCTTCTCTTCGATCATCTTCAGTTCGCCCTCGATTACTTCGGCACCTTTAATCAAGGGGCCCGTGTCCACTGGAAACCCATACCTCCTCGAAAGGAACTCCGCGGCGGATGCAGCTGCCCGCGGGTCCACCCTTTCCGTGTTGGAATAGGCGAGCACCGCATAGGCTGGGAAAGAGTTCATCTCGAACGTGTTGAGTAGGGAGGCGACCGGTCCCACTATCATCCTATCCTCTTCGATGATGGGCTCGCCAGCTAGTCCACCTCGAGATGTAAGGGCACTAGTAATCGCAACTTTGTAGGCGTGTTCGTCGTTCCTAAGTCCCTCATCAAGGCCACCTACGAGAGCCACCTCGCCTACGCCCGAGCTCATCATCCATTCCGCGAGCTCCCTGTAAAACTCATTCTCCCTCTCCCTCACCGGAGAAACTTCGGCCTTCAGGAGGGCGAGACTGCCAGATACGAAGACTTCGTATGGGGTTGCAATCCTGCCTTCGACCTGCGATGCCACCGCGGGCGCGTGGGCATAGTCGATGAAGAGCTTCCTTTCGGCCTTTAGCTCGGTTATCAGGAACTTGACGGTCCAGTAGCCGGTTGCCCCGATGCCGTGAAAGCCCGCGATCAGCGTGCCTCCAGCTAGCTTTGCACCTTCCGGGAGGACTCTGAAAACCAAACTCCGGACCCTCTCCCCAAGAGGTCTTTAAGTTGAATCACGGACAAGAGGACTGGCAGTGGCCGCACACTCGCTCCTGATTGTGCGTCGCCGCGCGTGTGAAAGGAAAGGCTTAAAGACCGAGAGCAGGGCATCGTTCTCAAAGAGTTTCGTTATTGGAGATTAAGGTACTGGGAGCCGCCAGGCAGGTCGGTCGCTCCGCTTTTCTGGTCACGCACAGAGACAGCAAGATCCTGCTAGACTACGGCGCCCTCACCACTAAGGTACCTGGCTTCCCAATGCACGTCCCGCCTAAAGATATCAGAGGCATAGTACTGAGCCATGCTCACCTCGATCATTCTGGCGCGGCACCTCTGCACTTCCTTGGGGGAAAGATGAAGCTGCATGCGACTCCGGTGACCTCGGAATTGTCGAACATTCTGATCCAAGACTTCATCAAGATTTCGGGCCAGTACCTTCCCTTCGAGTTCCTCGACCTCATGGCGATGAACTCGAACACAGTCAACCACGGGTACATGGAGCCGTTTCAGATTGGAGACTTCACCGTGACCTTTTACGACGCGGGGCATATCCCCGGGTCGGCCGTTATAGCGGTTGAGGCCGGCTCGAAGAGGTTGCTCTACACGGGCGATATCAACGGGGAGGAGACAAACCTGTTGGCTGGTTCCTGGAAGAACCTCGGAGAGGCAGACATCGTCATTACAGAGAGCACTTATGCCACGGCGGACCATCCTCACAGGTCGAAGGCCGAGACAGAGCTGTTCGAGTTCTCCAACCAGGTAGTCGAGAGAGGCGGAGTCCTGCTTGTCCCAGCCTTCTCAGTGGGAAGGGCGCAGGAAATTGCGATGACGCTCATCAAGAATGGCTTCAAGCATCCAGTGGCCATGGATGGGATGGCTCTGAAAGTGAACGGCATACTGCTCCGCTACCAGGAGTATCTGCGCGACGCGACCGCTTTGAGACGGATGCTTGAATCGATCGAAGAGGTGACCAGCTGGACCCAGCGCAGGAGACTCGTGAGGAAGCCTGGCGTAATCATTTCGCCCGCGGGCATGCTGGTAGGTGGGTCGTCAATCTTCTATAACGAGCATCTGTCTATGGATGAAAAGAACGGTATAGCAATAGTGAGTTTCCAGGTGCCTGGCACGCCCGGAAGGACCCTCATCGACAAGGGGCTTACCATCTACCGAGGGAAGCCGGCGAAAGTAAAGGCAGAGGTGAGGCGGTTCGACTTCTCTTCTCACAGCGGGAGGTCCGCCCTCCTGAGCGACCTGAAAGGCATCGGCGGGACCCCAACCTTCCTCACGGTCCACGGCGAGGAGGCGTCGTGCCTGGCGCTCGCGGACGAGTTGCACACGACGATGGGAGTCGAAGCGACCGCGGCGATGCCCGGCCAAGAATTTCAGGCTTGAGTGACCAGCCTGAAGAGAAGAAGCGTGTCACCCCGGCAAACGTAATCCAAGCCCTCGCAGTAGTAGTCGTCATCCAAATAGCGGCCCTGCTAATAACCTTCCAGAACCTGCCGACATATCAGGCGACGGGGCCCCCTGCATCGCCTGGAGGGTCAGGAGCCGGAGGTTCCGCAGTCAATGCGATATTCTATGTCGGATTTGCGTTCGCGGCCACCCTGCTCCTTCTTTGGCTTCTGAGGCGAAAGAAGGTCTTCTCGTTCAAAGCGCTTGTCTTCACCTCGCTCGCGATCTCGGGGTTTCTCCTCACCTTCATTACTAGCGACGATTTCTTCTCCCAGTACCTCGCACCTACGGCTGGCCCCGTGGTGGAACTCGCGGCTGACCTAACGGTGTCTCTCGCGGTTGTAGCCCTGATCGGCTACACCATCTTCGTGAAGAACCGCCCGTGGCTGTCTACGGTCGTCATAGCCTTCGTCGGAGCAGAGGTGGGGAGCTTCTTCGCGACACTGCCTCTCGCGACCGCGCTTCTGTTGCCCGTCGCCTTTGCAGTCTACGACATCTACGCCGTTTTCCGGGGGCCTCTGAAGTCGCTTATCGGGACCGGCGAGAAGGTGGCCTTGGTCGGGATGTCGATAAGGGCTGGCGAGTTCACCCTTGGGCTGGGAGACGTCGTGTTCTACACGATGCTCCCCTCCCTGCCTCTCGCCCAACTCGTGACGCGCACATCTACGACCGTCGCTGCGGTCTGGGGTCTCGCCACTCTAGCAGTGATGGATATCGGTGTCGTCGCGACACTTTTCCTCCTTTCGAGAAGACGGATGCTACCAGGATTGCCGATTCCCGTGCTGCTCGGCGTCTTGGTCCTGGCCCTTCACTTCTTCTTCTGACCAAATTCCTGGATTGGCTTTTTCACGCCCTTCGTCAGGGAGTCGGCCTCTTCTGAAGTCGTCTTGAATGTGTAGAGTGCGGCGCCTGTCCTGAGCTTGACTTTGGCATTGTCACCGGCCCGGACTATCCGGACCTCCGTCGCCTGGGTAAGCAACCGCAAGAAATCCTCCTTGCTCGATATCTCCTTTGGCACTCCCTACCCTGCGGAGGAGGCGTTAATGAAGCCTGAGGAACCCCCTGCAGGAAATTCCGAAGTCGACTCTTGGATCAACCGACTTAGCCCTGAATGGCCTCTGCATTCCTCCTGCTTGACCATCTCCACCACAGGACTACTCCGACGACTAGCATTACGAGGACTCCTAAGAAGACTCCAAGTAGACTGACGAGTACAAGCACGAAGATTAGAAGAAATACGAGAATCGCACCAATAAATGGAACGGGAATGTTTCGAGACAACGTCAGCACCTGCCGCTCCCATCCAATTAACCATGTCATGTGGCGTCCACAGTGCGTGCGGGAAGTTCTGCGGAGCGTGTCCGGTAAGCTGGACAGAAGCGCGCGCGCCGCAGGCGGAACAGAACCGAACCGTTCTACACAGTGTTTAATAACCCGGAACAGGTGGCGAAATTTAGCGGCACCGATAGACGCTAGGATGTGAAAAGATGAGTTTCGGACGAGGGAGCTACAACCGCGGCGGTAGCGGCGGCGGTAGTGGATTCAGGTCCTTCAAGCCTAAGCCAGTTGAAGTCGGAAAAGAGTATGATGTCACTATTTCCGAAATCAGCAGACGAGGTGACGGCATAGCGAAGGTTGACGGTTTCGTCATCTTCGTGGCCGGCGCCAAGCAAGGCTGGCAGGGTAAGGTGAAGGTCACTCAGGTTGCCAACAGGTTCGCCACGGGCACAGTTGTTGGCGGTTCTGAGGGAATGTCCACTAGCAGCGGCGACGCTCCAGCAAGCGACGCAGGAATGTAAGGCCCGCGTGAGCCTTCTTCTGCAATGGCGGCCTCCCAAAAAGCGGCCGCTCCGTTTTCATTTTAGTTAAGAAATGCTCAGCAGCCCTTAGGGGCATCAATTCTCCGCTGTACCAACAGAGTATGACAGTTCATGGTAAGGGATTGAGAGGTTTGAAGTTGATGTCAGAGAGCATGGTCGAGAAGGACCGCGAACTAAAATATGTCTGGTTAGTCGGAGATTAGTGCATGTCGCTACCAAGAGAGGTGATGACCCATGACCGTGATAGTCTATATCGACGGTCTTAGTTAGCGAACCGCGCAACCCGGGAACAGGGACCTACGGTTACGTCATCTACCGTGAGGGGAAGAAGCTAGCGGAAGGGGAGGGACTCGCTGGGTACGAGGTGACAAACAACTACGCAGAGTACACGGCGTTGGTCGAGGCGCTTAGGAGACTGAAGGAGTTGAGGTCACTGGACTCAGTCATAATTCGGTCAGACTCCCAGCTGCTGGTAGGTCAAATGGCCAAGGGGTGGGAAGTCAAAGGGGGCGGATACGTCGGGAAGCTCAAGGAGGCCAAGGACTTGCTTAGCGAGTTCGCATCAATCACCTTTGAATGGGTACCTAGGGAGCAGAACAGGGAAGCAGACCTTCTCTCGCGGATCGCCTATGAGAATCACAAGAAGGATTGACTCGAACCAATAGTATGCTCGGGATGACCGAGCCTCTGGACTCACCGGTTTACTCTGCAAGTCCACGTAGGACCTAGTGCAGCCGAGTTAGGACCTGATCCGACCTCTAATCCTTCTCGGACTGAAGTCGCGGGCTGATTGCACTGAGGCGAGTCCTCGGCACTCCGATTGCGTCCGCATGATCTTCGCTCCGAAGGCCAATTCGACCTCGTCGGAATGGAGAGCCTTCAGTCCGTATTCTGAGACGAGCCTGCGAACTCCTTCCGTCATCCTCTTGGCATGGCAGACGATGCAGACAGAGGCCCCCGTGTCGAGTTTCTTGAGGTAGATCCTGATGACGTCTATTTCGCTCAATCGTTCGCAGATGTCAAAAGCACGAACCTCTTGTCCATTCATGACGACGAGGTCGAACCGGTGCGTAATCCCTGAACGTCCAATCAGGGCGGGAGGGTTCACGATGCGCCAACGCGACTTCACCGCAACAGTCTCTAGGGAGATCCTTTCAGTCCGAGTTGACTGCCCCCGCCCCCTGTCATGCAATGCCAACACAGCATAAGAGGACGGCTCCCTAATAATGGTTTACAATGTGTGCTAATGTGCACACTTCACCTCTTGCGACAAGGAATAAGTAAGAGGGCAGAATTGTCCATTGACGGTAGTGCGCTTGTCAAAGGTTCCCGCGGCTGAGCGCAAGACGGTTCTCAGAACATTTAGACTCTCGGAGTCGTTGGCAGGCGCTCTGGAGAAGGAAGCCGTTGACGAAGGAACATCGGTCAACACAGCAGCCAATCTGATCATGGGCCAGTACTTTGACTGGGAGAAGAAGGCCAGGGAATTTGGATTCATGGCAATTCACAAACCGGTATTCAGGAAGATGATTGAAGAGTTGGATGATAAGACACTGGCTAGAATAGGGCGAGAAATCGTGCCCGCTTCGTACGAGGAGATGGCCGAGTTCTGGTTTCAAGACGCCAGCCCCGAGAAGATACTGGATGTCGTTGCCATGAGATTCAAGTTCGACGCCCTGATGCGAGCAAAGATATCGAAGGAAGGAGACACATACACGGTCATCCTTCACCACGACTTGGGTCCCAAGTGGAGCATAGTCGCGGAAAGTGCAGCCCGGGAACTTACGAAGCGGTTTTTTCATGTCGAGCCGCGGATTACCAGGGGGGAATCCGTAGTCACGGGTCGTTTCACGGTCCATCGGCGAAACCTGCCCACCTGATGCGTTCTTGTACGAATGGATGCGGTAGGACACTCGAACGGATTGGCGTCAGCACTCAGGATAGCTAATGTGAGTGCGCGCTGCGCGTGCTGTGGTGTGTTGCCCTAGAGCTCAGAGAATGAAATCAGTCCTTCCCTTCCAAGGTCCTTTCCCATGAAATGATTGTCATTGAATGTCGAAGAGAAAACGGCCTTGCCTCCGTCCATGTCCTGCATGAAGATCTTGTAGTACTTTGTCAAGTCGCGTCTAGTCCTGTCCCTGCGATAGTAGTTCTTCAGGTACATCTCTGCTCCTCCGCCCTTCCTTATCTCAAGAACCAACAGGTTCAAGGCGCTATTGCGCTTGACATACTTCTCGAGTTCTGAAGCGGCGGTGAAGATGTCTGTCTGCAGCACGTATCTGAACGCCAGCTCGCTGTCGATGGCGTCTTCCTCGATGCCTGTTAGCCTTCTCAAGGCCTCATCGTCCAGCGAACCGTTGTGCGCAAAGTATACGAAGCTGTCCTCGATTTCTCCGAAGAATGGGTGAGATGATTTCTTTTCGGATCTGTACCCTGGACTGGCCTTCCGAGCATGCAGGATGGCATGAATCTTGCCTCTTGTCTCATGGAGATCTATCTCATCCTCGAAGATTGCCTTCTGCGTCTTGTAGGAGAATCTGCCGAGATCAGAATGGATAGCGTAACCCCATCCATCCCCATGAACCACCAGCTTTCCCGATGTCGTATCATTTTGCGCGGCCCAGCGAAGACCCTCAACAAGCCTTTCGAGGTCTTCCCTGGAATCACCAACGTATCCAGCAATGCGGCACATTCTTCCAATTCTGGTAAGAGGGACTGTTCTATTTAATCAGCGCGCGCGCGTTACCCACTTAACAGCGCGCACTTACTTCATTTCTCAAGTGCCTGTAGGTTGAGGTAGTACCTTCCATTGATCTCTACGAAGATCATTGTTCTTCCTTTTCGTCGTTTCATGATCCTCACGAACAGTCTCGACAAGCCCAGCTCCTGGGCAGTCAGGGCTGTCTCTGGACTGATGGCCCCCTTGGCTTGGAACGTCTTTATGATTTCACCGATTCTCCCCCCACCAAAGCCTTCCATTTCGCCTTCCTCTTGCTGGCCCGTTGGAGGAAGCGCAGAAACAGGTTGCTGAGGGGCGGGAGCCGAACCCTGTTGGATGGGTTGAGTGACTACGGCATGAGGCTCCGGTGGCCGAGGGATCGGAGTCTGTGGGGTGATGCCGAGACCTTGCGAGCTTGATCTGCCTTCGCTTGAACCCACGACCACGCGGCCAGGCCCTCCTGGTGGAGCATTACTGCCGGGGCCCGCCTGCACACCTGAAGTGCTCCGCTCCAGCTTCACGACGTACTCTGTTGTCTTCTTTACCTCAACCTTTACCGGGGTTGAAGTGACGTACCCCTTGGCTTCCGCCCAGATGGAATAGTCACCTTTCTTGACGCCCTTGAAGGTGATTCTTCCATCCTTGTCGGTATAACCCCTCAACTTCTCCGGACCATCGGCCGAAGCAACCGCCTCGACGACCGGCGAGAGCGCTCGTGAGTCTTGCACCTTGACCGTCAGGTTGCGTCTGCGATACCACAGGAGGAGGATCAGGAATAGAATCACTACGACTATTACTATTATCAGCCAGACGAAAATGGAGATCCCAGAGGTGGTCGGGCTGGGCGATGTTGATGATGTTGCCGAAAGTGAGGTCGTTGTTGAGAACGTGGTAGCTGTAGGAGTCAGCGAGACAGACAGCCAGTAGGCTTGGTTGGGCCCGTGGCCTTCAACGGGAGATCCTTCTCCCTGGTAGAGTATGAGCCAGAAATGACCTGTCCCGACTTGCTCGCTCACCGCGCCCAGTACCTGGTCTCCCTGGCTAACAGCGTACGAGGCCATCCCTGCAGCGTCGACAGAGATCTGCAGCGTATAGACAACATTCAGGCTAGGGGTACGATACAGCTTCGTGGTGTGCGTCCAGCTGCTTCCGTTCGTCCCAACTTTGCCATCGATGCCATAAAAGCATTGGTTCGGTGGGATGGAAGAATTGGCTGAGATACCACAGGTTGATGGATCGCCACAGTCGCCCAGATGGCTACAGTTCAGCGTGTTCAGGTTGCCGTATACAGTGACCCCAGAGGTTGCATTAGCCGAGGATATGGCGAAACCAAACGTGTGGCCGTTCGAGACTGTCCCTTCAACCGTAGCGGTCGCTGTAAAGGGTGGCGTGAAGTTTGCGTTGCTCTGGATTGTACCCTCCTCTTGACTTTCATTGATCTGATCAATCATCATCCCTCTCGAAGAGAAAGTGGGTGCCAATGTGATCATGTTGACGCCTACCTCGTCCGGCCCAAAGACCGAACCGACGGGTCCATTGATCTGCCACAGACTGGAATTCAGACTCGTATCATGGGTAAAATCATCATACAGCAAAGCAGATGCCGGAGCACCGGACTCTGCTCGTGTTTGGAAGGGCGCGGCACTTAGGGTGACAAAGGCAGAGACGGTAATGATGAGAAGTGCCAGGACGGCTACGAGACTGTGTGACTGCAGCGGCCGAACCAAGTTCCCGGGCAGGCGGGCGGAATCAAGATTACTTAGAGATTCTGTCCACGGCCGGTAACTCCTGCGCTCGCGAAAGGAGAAGGTGTGACGAGTCTGTCAGTTGGTTAGTCAAGGCTACAAGAGACTGTTTATCAGCCGATTGATTCAGGAGGACCAGAAAATGGCCGACATCATACATGCGGACGGCCTTACCAAGATCTACAAGGGGAAGGTGAAGGCCGTGGACCACATCTCTTTCCGTGTTGCAGAAGGCGAGATTTTCGGTTTCCTGGGCCCCAACGGGGCTGGCAAGACCACAACGATCAAGATGCTCAACACGCTCGCCTCGATTACCGAGGGACGGGCCACAGTCGCCGGCCACGACGTCGCGAAAGATCCCGGCGGAGTCCGCAAGAGCATAGGCGTGGTCCCCCAGGAGCTCACCGCCGACGACGAGCTGAGCGGGACCGAGAACATGATGCTGATGGCACGACTGCACCAAGTCAAGGGGGCGACGGCGAAAGACAGGATTAGCAAGCTCCTTCGTCTCGTCGATCTGGATGAGGCTGCCAGCCGCAAGGTGAAAACCTACTCAGGCGGGATGCGGAGGCGGCTTCAGCTGGTCATGGGGCTGCTCCACGAGCCCAAGGTGCTGTTCCTCGACGAGCCGACCCTGGGCCTGGACGTGCAGACCAGAAGTAAGATGTGGCACTACATCAAGGGGCTGAACGAAGAACGAGGGCTCACCGTCTTTATGACGACCCACTATCTGGACGAAGCGGACTCCCTCTGCGATCGGATCGCAATAATCGATCATGGGACCATCAAGGTCTCTGGAACGCCGGCGGAGCTGAAGGAGGCTCATGGCGGTGACATCATCACTCTAACGCTCACAGAAGACAAGGAGGACCTCACAGGGTTCCTCTCGGCGATCGAGGGGGTGAAGGGCGTCACGCGAGAAGGGAAGGTGTACAGGATCAAGCTCCCGAAGACCGAGAAGGCACTCCCGGCGATAATCGCTGGGGTCGTACGGAAGGAAGCAGAAATCGAAGAGATCACATTCTCCAAGCCCACCCTGGACCAGGTGTTTCTTGAAGTGGTGGGAAGGTCTATGAGGGATGAGGAAACCGCGGGGAGCGATTCTGGCTGGGAGAACATCAAGATGGAGAGGACGCGATAGGCATGATCGACGAGACCCTCGCGCTCACATTCAGGGCCCTGCGAAAGTGGGTCCGAAACCCGGCGTCCATCGTGCCCGGGCTGTTCACTGCGATATTCTACCTCGCGCTCTTTGGCAGCTCGTTCAACCCCGCCAACCTGATCCAATCGGGCTCGAGCCAGGGATCGTCGGTGCTGCAGACGGTCTTCGGGGGCGCCCCGACATACATCACGTACCTGGCGCCGGCAGTCATCTGCATCATTCTGGTCTTCAACATGGCCTTCGGGGGCATTGATCTGGTCCTCGACAGGCAGCTGGGGTACCTGAACTCCCTGCTCACCGCGCCCGTCCCGCGGGCCGCCATCTACCTCTCGGGCGTCGCCCAGAACCTCGTGAAGGTCCTTATCCTAGGGATGCTCACCTTCGTGGTCGCCCTCGTCATCCCGAACGGTCTCAAGCTGCCCGGTTCCTTCGGTGTGGCGAGCTTCGTAGGCATCTTCTTGGCCTTCATCCTCCTTGGCCTGGGCCTGTCCTTCGTCTTCACGGCCCTCGCCCTTACAGTAAGGAGTATTGACTCGCTGGTCGCCATAGTCAACTTCCTGACCCTCCCCGTGATGTTCATGAGCAACGCCTTCTTCCCGATCTCTTCGTTTCCTGGCTGGCTCAAGGCAATAGCAAACGTGAATCCGGTTACGAAGGCGAATGAGGCCGCCCGGCTCCTCGTGATCAACGGTACTCTGTCTTCTAGTCAGGCGGCAACCTACGGCTGGGACATCGCCTACCTGCTGGTCTTCGCGGTAGTGCTAGGGGTGCTTGGCTCCCTCGCGGCCCGGAGGGCAATCCGACCAGAGTAAGAGCTGCGCGCACTAGGGAAGCGTACGGAAGGCGCGCGCAGCTGGAGCTGCTCTGCGCTCCGCAGAGGCGTTAACTCGTGTTAACCCAAGAGTTAACTGAATTAACTCCTTCAAACAAGTGGAGTCACGTCCGTCTCAAGGCAGTCTGAAACTCTCGTTAACCCAATTAGCTCGTTAACCAGCGGAATACCCAGGAAATCCTCCGTGTAGATATAGAAAGGCTCTAATGTGTGGGGGGTCTGAAGACGCCTGCAAGAGAAAGAGGCGTAGGGACGTGCCAAAATCAGATTCAGGAAGAGGAGACGAAGTAAAGAAGAAGGTAAGGTGGCTGCTAAGGAACGGCTACACGTTCACGGGAAGGAAGACGATTAAGGGCCGTGACTACCTTTATGCCCGCAAGGGTAATCGCTACAAGAGCGCAGGTCCCTACAGCACCGCCGAACCCTACCTTCGGTCACTCACCTCCCGGAAGGAGTCGGCGGCGTCCAAGGGGACAAACGACATTGCCACCGCGGCTAGACGCGAGTTCGACCAGCTCGAACGAGACGCCATCGCGGACCCGTCGCGACTGAAAGACTACATTAGCGAGTTTGTTTCCCTAAAGGATTCCGATCTCTGGAACCGATTCTACCTCCTTGCCGGCAGCGAGGCGCTGGACGTCGCATCCGTGAATTCCTCCTACACAGAGAGGGTGCGTATGGCAGTGGCTAAAGAAGAACAACCTCCCAGTTACTACGACCACGTGGTCAAGGCGATGAACGAGTGGATCGAGGGGGCGATTAGATCAAAACGAGGGTCCCTGGTTCCTATTGGTACTGCGTCGTCGGTCTGCCCTTCATGCGGCGACGAGCGGGAGGCGCAGCCTGACCCGAAGACGAACTTTCGGACGTACAGGGTCCGGTGCAACTCCTGTGAGGCTTGTTTCACATGGAGTTGCAGCATATGCAAGGAGACCATGAGCTTTGTCAGAGATGACAAGGGGGTCCTCTACCTTAGATGTCCGAAGTGCAAATACGGCATGAGGTTCGCAAAACCGATTAACTTGAACTCGTCGCGGACTGAAGAGGGCTGGAGGATGCTGAGAGACCTCAAGCGATATACTCAGTTTCTTGACCGCTCGCCCAAGGTGGCTCTCGAAGTGGTTAATCTCTTCGAGAAATACCGAGAGCACTTCAACAAGTATCCTAATGATCTGGCCATGAACCTGAGGAGCGTTGGTATGTCCGCGAAGGACGCTGATTTCATCGCGACTCTCCAACTTCACAGGACCGTAAGCACGGCGGGGAGACCCGTCAGTGTACGACGTCCCTCGTGACCTCTCTTGGTTGAGAGCCTGCCACATCCAAGATGCGGAATACGCCGTCAATACTGCGGCCAGTGCAAGAATCTTGTTCAGGTCGTGCGCGAGAGACACGTGATAAGACCGTTGTGGGATGGCTGAACATGCACTTGGTCCAAGTGAGTCTGACCAGAACCATAACCCTATGCAAGTGGAATCAGGTCGTGAATCAGCTATAGTGCGCGAAGTCCTCGGTCACTCCTAAGGGAAGTCATGACTCCCCTAAGTGGATGTTGGGGCGCCTACATAGGAACAAGGTGCCCTAGTCGGGACCTTACAGTTCAGGTAGGCGCCCTAACGGGGAGAGTGTTCGAATCCCGTTTTGTGCGGAAAGTCTCCCGCGTGCACGAGATACTTGTGCGCGTGCGCTGCGGTCAAACCCCGGCCATTCGCTCGAGTTCGCATAACGGCTTTATCATCCAGTCGAGCGCGCGCGGGAGCTTGGCAAAAGGCGAACGGGAACTTCCCATCGAGATCAGCAGGAAAACCCCTCCTGTCGAACACCTACCCTTCAAAGACTACTTCAAGGGTTTCGAAAAAGTTCAGGCGGTCAGGAGCGTCTTCGGAGAGAAGACCGACGAAGTATTGGAGAACCTGAAGGTGGAGTTCGTTTCTCCGAGGTTCATGTACATGGGGATAAGGGACGAGGACGGAAGCATCATCATCGGGACATACCATCTTAGGCACAGCGACCTAAAGACGCTGTACCTCGACATTGTCCACGAGCTGTTCCACATCAAGCAGTGGCAGGAGGACAGAGAGTACTTTGAGAGAGAGCACCAGAAGTTCATGGGAAACCGGTCCTTGTACTACGCGAGCCCGATTGAGATCCCCGCCTACAAGCATACCGTGCGGGAGGCAGAGAGGATAGGAATGCCTCGTGATGAGATAGTGGAGCACCTCAAGATGGGACCGACGCCCCCGAAGGTCTTCGCGAGATTCCTAAAGGAGATGGAAATTGGACGCGGACGAGGGTCGACACACCGAGCTGTGCCTGCAGTCCGGATAAACCGCAAGGCTTCAGTCCCCCTGTTCCCCTTCACCGACTACTTCAAAGGATTCGAGAAGGTTCCCGTCGTAAGGGCCCTTCTGGGGGAGCGGGCAGGCGAAGCCCTGGGTCAACTCAAGGTAGAGTTCGTCCACAATTCCTTCATGCGGGTGGTTCCTAGCGACGAGGGCGGTCACATTCTAGTCAGCGTGCCGTTCCTCAAGGGAAGTGACCACACATCAATCTATCTCGGGGTCCTCGTCTGCCTGAACTTGGCCAAACGGCGCTCCGAGGAAGCGAAGACATCGAGATCCCCGCAGGAAGGATTCGGGGACAGCACTGCCCTGGTGGAATCCTATAAGGCCATGCTGCAGGAGGCGAAGCGGCTGCGGGTGCCTCATGCGGAGGTCATGGCACACCTGAATCTTCCGAAGTTCATGATGAGCCCTGCAGGCCACCAGAGGTTCCTGCGAAAGCTGGGATTCGTCAAGCCCAGCAAGAGACGCTCAAAGCGTTGAGGCCGATGTTGTCGCCGAATCAGGCCCCCTTTTCCAGGATGGTCCGCAAGAGCGAGCGCCCGTGATAGTCTGAGAGCATATGCTTATAACATATGTTATATAACCACGAAGACATGCAATACTTCGTAAGAGCAGAATTCGTGGAGGAGAACATCGCCGGCAAGCCGTTTGCCGACGTCATGAGCTGGATCGAGATGGTGATTCATCCCAGCCTCGAGGCGCTGGAGAAAGGCATCGGCAGCAGGAAGGTCACGGGCGGCGTAATCGCCGGGGTAAGGGAGGGCGTCTTCATGCTTGAGGCCTCATCCCACGAGGAGGTCGGCACGTTCCTGAGGAACCTGCCGTTCTGGGGAGCGATGAAGTGGACAGTCTTCCCCATCCAGTCGTTCAAGTCTTCCGTTGAACAGGACAAGGCGTCGTTCAAGCAGGCAAGAGCGATGATGTCAGCGGCAGGTAGCCGCGTTTAAGGACGCGAACATGATTATCGTGTCAGAACGAAACAGAGCTTTGGCTCGCAGGTTCTACGAAGACATCCTGAACAAGAAGATGATGGATGCGGTTGACGAGTTGATCTCTCGGGATTACAATGATCACAGTCCCATGCCCGGATAGACCCCAGGCCTTCAAGGGCTCAAGGACTCGTTCTCGATGCTTCTGAGAGCCTTCCCCGACCTGAGATTTGAGGTCGAACAGACGGTGGCGGAGGGAGATATCGTGGCGACCCGCACGACCGGGACTGGGACGCACAAAGGCGAAATGATGGGTGCAGCGCCCACCGGCAAGAAGATAACATTCCGTGCCATCGACATGTTCAGGGTTTCCGGTGGGAAGATCGTCGAAATCTGGCATCAAGGCGACGAGATGATGGCGATGATGCAGATTGGGGTTAGGCCCCCGGCATAGCCGTCAAACTCTGGCAAGTGGCAGATAGAGTTCCTGCAGTGCACGCGCGCTAGCCTAGGAACCATACGTTGGAGGGTTTCTGGGGAAACAGTGTCTTCAGTAGGCTTCGAACGACATCCGCACCACCAGAACAATCGGCAAACACGGCCTCCAGACTCTCCAACGAGAGCCGGCCAAACAACAACTGGAGGAACGTGAAATCAGGGAATCGAGCGTCTCCGTCTTCCGAGGACTGAGGCGGACACGCCTCCACATTCGCTAAGCTCCCTGTCTTGAAGACCAACCTCAAACCGCTTCGATAGAAGTTCAGCTTCAATTCTCCGGAGTAGCCCCTAAGAACGGACTCAGCCAGCCGCCTTTCAAGAGCAGGAGCGATGACCCGAATGAAGCCCGCCAAATCGGGAATCCGCACGTATAGGGCGTAGGGAGCACGCGCCCTTGGTAGGCCGGAGTTGAAGACTTCGTAGACCGGATGCTCGGGACCCAACCCCAACGTAAAAGCCAGCAGCTCCTGCCCGGTCTCTTTCGCCATCATAGTGCCCTTCGCCCACAAGGCACGCACAACGCTCGGTGTTACCACGCTCCATGAGAATCCTGGAACAAGCTCATAGCGCAGCACAGATACCGTATTATGCCACAAGAAAGGGCTGGTGACCAGGAGACCGATCGATTCACCATCGGTAGTTTCGATGATTTCTAGAACACTCCGTGGAAGGCTTTTCTTGGAACGACCCTTCAGTTCGTAAACCCAAAGAGATTCATCGCGCAGGGAGGCGATCAGGGACCGACTATCACCATTTCGAACAATAGCAGAGATGAATGAAATGTCAGCCTCGGTCGCGCGACGCAGCAAGAACGGCTCCGTACTGCCTTCTTCGAGAGTCGGCACATGAGCACGATAGCCTGACCGACCTCCGCCCCAATGTATGGCTAACTCGTATCCGAACTGGCGGTAGAAGTAGGGGATGCCACTGACGATCTGAACCGGAATTCCCAGTGATTCGCCCCTGCTATGAACGGTTTCGAATAGAGTCCGTACGAGTCCTCGTTTCCGGTACTCAGGTCTGGTACCGACCGCTTCAATCTTCGTGACGCTGAAGGGTATGCCTTGGTAGGACCATGTTTGCGAAATGCAGGCTAAGGATGAAACGATCTTGTTTGACTTCTTATCTTCGACAATGAGGAAATCCGATGCCTTGACTGTCGGATGATTACCCGACATGAGGTCCCGCGTCCAAGCTGCGATGGACGCTCCGTATTCGCGCGCATCGTTCGCGCTCACCCCCCTCAATCCGCTATCGGGGCCGGAATGAACCATTTCATTGAATTGGGCGAGCCTGTCAGCATCGTCTTTGGAGGCACGTCTGAGGACTAGACCGTCAGGCAAGACCCGCGGGACTTCGCCAGAACTTGTTTCATTGAGCACCAATCGCGCGCTTCCTTTGGTCGAGGCGAGAGTTGGATGATAAAGCCGTTGTGGGGTGGCACGAGAAGGAACGACAGAGCAGCACGTCTGGGCCGGGACCTCGCAGGAATGGGCTCTGCAACCAATCGCTGAAATAGCTAGAATCCAGCTAGTTCAGACGAACAGAGACTGTTCTGGGCTTATCTCGAATGGGCCCGCCCGGATTTGAACCGGGGATTCTGGTGCGAGCGCGCCCGTTTGGCACCCGTTTCGCCGTGTGAGAGCCTGACGGGATTCGACCTGACGTCCTAACCAGGCTAGACCACGGGCCCAGGTCCCTGGCGCCACGACGAGCTGTTATTTGTGTTACTTCTTCAGGCCAACGGACCTGTTCTTGAGCCTGAGGTCACCTGACTTGCACTTTCTGCACCTGTCGGCGGCCAAAGGATTCCGTGCGCCGCAACGCAGGCAGACCTGAAGGAAGAGTCTCCTCTTCTGTGCTATCTGTTTCTTGGTCGCATCAGCTATTGGCATGTGGATTTTACCAGTTTGGCGACAGCGCCCCTCGCCCCGTAACTAAGAAGCTTTCGCTTTACCCATGAATTGATCCTGTCCACCGTCACCCTCTCCTGCCCATCGCCCTGGTAACCTCCTTCGCGTTTCGAAGGGAATCCGCCTGAAGACGCCGTAGCCATCTTGGCGCATTCAATACATGAATCGAAGGCTGGTCCACAAGACCGGCGCTGCTCTCGACTCAAGGTCTCTTCATTGACAATGGATCACTAATCCATAATGGTATTATTCATAGTTCGCGTCTCTTTTCTTCAGAGAGGCACTTCCAATGGGATTGACTGGCGGAAAAGCGTGGAATGAGCGCGGCGCAGTTGTTTGGTGCAGTCATGACATCTGTTATGGGCGGGGTTGAACCCTGACTCAGAAGCGCAGGCCCGGAAGAACAATTGCTCTAATCCTGATTATCCTGCTCGTCTTCCCTGTAGCGTTCTCCACAATCCCGATGGTGCGCGCCCAAGCTGGCCAATGGACGGGAACGCTTCAAGTCACCGAGTCTATTCCTGGAGGCGGTGAGGCCTCTGGCAGCGGGCAATGGTCATACTCGGTTAGTGCCACTCGGCAGATAAGCGGGCAGACCACTTTTCAGGCGACGGCCGTACTCCCAGCGCCTTCTGCGGATTGCCAGTACTCTTCTTCATCCATAACACTGACTGGTCTGGAGACTTGGACGGGAAGTGCACAGGGCACTGTCGGTACGATAGATGTTGCGGGAACCATTGAAGGTCCCAGCTCCATCACGGTTACGTGTACGAATCCTGATGGGTCTCCCATTTCGTACTCCGTCGCGCTACCCTTCCCATATTCCTATTCGCGACAAACCACGTTCGACCTATCCAAGCTTCAGGCCGGGACGCCATACACAGTCAGCATTGGCAATGAGACCGAAACCTTCACGATGAATTCCGGTTCGACCACAAGCAGCAGTACGAGCACCGATACCAGTGCAAGCGCATCGACAACCTCGACCACAAGTGCAAGCTCGACCACAAGTACAACCTCGACTTCCGGCTGGTGTCCTGCTGGAAACACTTTAACAGCAATTCCTGAGAGTTCACGTTCGCAGATCTGCTATCCGCCTGGCATGACAACGGTGGAATCCAACGACTATGTGCAGACCAACGACGATTCCCAGGCGGTTGTTGTCGTACGTTCACCCAACGAAACCGTGTATGTGGGCCCGGGTTCCTCTGTGGGTCTTGTACCCATTGAAGGCTGCGGTCCGATGACCTGTACCATCGTGGCACCTTCTTCTGCAACCCAGCAACAGATTCAACTCAACATCCCCTGGGTTGGGAACGTGCAATTCTCAACAGGCCAAGAGACGATTGACAACGCAATTCACGCAGGCTTGGAGGTAGTGTTGGCGGCGCCGATAGAGGTCGCGGTCCTAGGAAGTCCTGCGGGGGCACTCGCGCTTGCCGTTTTCTATGGAGGAATAGCCGTTTACCACGGCTTCCACGACACCAAGTCCCCAGACCCAGTGATAGTCCCGCAGGGAGTCTTCGCAGCCACTGACGCCAATTACACAGTAAACGTGGCCCGGAGTGGAGTCACAACTCTCCAAGTACTTGGCGGCTCGGTTGGGTTCTATGATCCGCAGAGCAACGGCTCTGTAATTGTGCAGGCTGGCCAGATGCTCACCCTGCCGCAGGAACAAAGCTCCGGGTTCAACAGTGAAACCCTACTACAGGGAGTGACGTCCTTCAATCCAAGCTCAGTGGACCAGTGGTGGTTGACATCGTCGACACAGACAAATTCGACGCAGACAACCGCGAACTTACCCCCGGCTCAAGTCATTAACTTGCAAGCCGGCCAGACCGCTACTGAGGGCCTTCCTGGTTGCGCCGCTATGGTTCTGCAGGGAAGCACTTCTCAGAGCGGAGCTGAGCTCCAAGCCAATGCGACTGGGAGCGCTGCGAGATGGGTCACGCCATCGAGCATAGACTTTGGCTATTTGGCGTCCGGCGCCTGTGATCAACGGTCCTACGGCATTTCTGTTCCATTAGACACGACCGCTGGCTCCTATCCATTGGTGTGGCTCTTCACCTGTCCGGCAGGCAATGGCTCTGTCTCATGTTCAGAGGGGTCCTATAGTGCGAACGTTGTAGTCACGGCATCCAGCTCACCTACTTCGTCCTCCTCCTGCTACCCTGATTGTCCACCGCAGATTACCAAGATAGGAGATGTCAGTCTGGTCGACGCCAGCGGTGCCATCGTGAATGTATTCACCACTGGCGACATTGCCTCGACGGGAGCCAATTCGATGTTTGGAGAGAGCTCCGCGTCAGGCACAGCCCAAATGGGACCAAACACTGTCATTGGTTGGCTCTCGGTAAACGGAGGTTCCACTGGGTTCACGAGCTACCCAGACGATTCGCCATTCTACCACACATTCAATGCCCAGACAACAGAGCTGCAACTGGAAGATCCGTTCAATTCGACCCAAGTTACTCACGCGGCTCTTGACGAGATGGCGCATCTGGTCGCAGTTGGGGGACTTGGCTCCACGATCACATCAGCACCCATTACGATGCTTGAGGTGGCCGGTGGAGAACTGCATGCCCTCGGGACGCAGCAGGATCAGACCGAGACCATATGCATCGTGTCAAGCGTCATGATTGCCTGCCCAACAGCCACTGAGCTCACCGTGAGCGCGCAGAACAATGGTACGAGCATTGACGACATGAGTGGCAACATGTTGGTAGCGAGCTTCGTGACTGGAGATTACACGACGCTCAGAGCCGGTCAAAGCCTGTTCATTCCCAGCAATCTAGCCCAAGCCAGCCAACAGAATCTATCGGAGAGCGTACAACCTTCTAACCAAAGCGGATCGAACAAGTGGTGGACAGAACTTTCAACACAACCGGCTTCTGGCTATCCATCATATGAGAACCTGATAGGAGCCGCAGTCCTGATTGCAGTCGCTGGCGTCATTGCGCTCCTGTTCGTGCGACGGAGGAGCGAAAAACCAGCTGAATCAGGACATGTCTCTGTCCCTGCAGAAACAACAGCCGCGTCCCAGGCAGCGGTGCAGCCCAAAGCTCAGCCAGAGGTTTCGATGGAAACATTGGACAAGCTGTCAAAGCTCAAAGCCCTGCTAGACTCCGGCGCAATATCAGTGGACGAGTTTGAAAGAATGAAAGCGCCCATCCTAGAGTCAGGTACCGTGGCGACCCGACGCAATCAATGATCAACAGGAAGGAGCTTTCTATGGGAGGGAGCAGTCACCCGAGGGCCTTAGCAACAAGAGAAGGGACCTCCATGGGGGTCATCGCTACGCCAACGCCAGCCTTTGTGAGAGCCCTGATTTTCGAATCCGCAGTACCGTAGTCACCGTAGATGATCGCACCCGCGTGACCCAGCTTTTTCTCCTTCGGCGCGTGCCTGCCAGCGATGTAGGCAACGACGGGCTTCTTACTGCCTGATCTTGTTATGTGCGCGGCGAGCCTCTCTTCAGCATCGCCTCCTATCTCTCCCACAACCACCGCGGCCTTGGTATCCTCAAGACCTTCGACGAAGTCTAGACACTCGCTCATGCTGGTCCCCGTTATTGGGTCGCCGCCGATTCCGAGGGCCACTGACTGTCCGAACCCGGCCTTGGTCAGCTGCCCGGCTATCTCGTACATCAGGGTCCCGCTACGAGAGAAGAGCGCCACCTTCCCGGGCGCGAAGGAAGTCGCCGGCATAATGCCCATCTTAACCTTGGCCGAGGGGATGATGAGGCCGGGACAGTTAGGTCCGATGATCGAGGCTCCGTGCCTGTTCGCGAGTTGTATCAGTCGCAGCGTATCACGAACAGGAATGTGCTCCGTTATGACGACCAGAAGCCTGACTCCAGCCAGAATTGCCTCCTCACCCGCCCCATAGGCGAACTCTGCCGGGACGAAAATGACCGAGGCCTTTGCCCCAGTCCTCTCGACCGCCTCGGCAACCTTGTTGAAGACCGGGACTCCCTCCACGGATTGGCCTCCCTTCCCTGGGGCAGCCCCTGCCGCGATGTTTGCCCCGTAGTCAAGCATGAGCCTAGTGTGGAGCCGGCCATACTTCCCCGTGATGTTTTGGATGAGAATCGGGTCACCCTGTTTGGGAAGCATCATGATGGATTCACCACCGCAGCTACCGCCTCCGGGGCCGACCTGAATAATTTGACTGGGGTCCCTTCGAGGAGTTTGCGCGCCGCGTCCTCTTCAGCCCCGCTAACCCTCGCGTAGAGCGGTTTGACGGGCCCCTCCGACAGCACAGTCCTGATCCCCTCCGCCACATCAGTAGTTCTAGTGATCCCTCCATAGATATTGACCAGAACCCTCTGAACTCCGGGAAGCCTGTTCACGAGCCGCAGCGCCTCCTCGATTCTCTCCTGCTGGGCGCCTCCACCCAGATCAAGGAAACATGCCGCTCTCCCGCCCGCATCGCCCACGAGGTCGAGAGTCGAGAGTACCAAACCCGCGCCGTTTCCAACGACTGCGATGTTCCCTCCCAACCGCACGAATGCGAAGCCTTCCCTGGAAGCCTCCCCCTCGAACTCATCCTCGGGGTGAAGCTTTGCGAACTCCGGATGCCTGAAGAGAGCGTTGTCATCCACTGTCATCTTCGCGTCAAGAGCCAACAATTTCCCGTCCTGACCCACTGCCAGTGGGTTGATCTCGGCCAGCTCGCACTCTTTCTCGCGCGAGAGCCGCTCCAGAGCGAGGAGGATTGTGGCGAACTGACTCGCACCCGACTCCTTGAGACCGAGCAGGGCGGCGACCTCCCGCGCGAACCTCTCGTCGATTCCCTCCAGCGGGACCTTCCTCAGGACCTTTCCAGAAAGGGATTCGACATCGATTCCCCCAGCCGCTGCAGCTATCGCTACGAACGATCTCTCTCCCCTGTCCAGCGACACGGAGAGATAGAGTTCTGAAGTGTGCGGATACGACTCTTCAATGAGTATAGACGTCGGTTTCTCGCCGCCGATGGAGAGATCGAAGATTCTAGAAGCCTCTCTGCTGGCCGCGACATCATCGTCGACCGTCACGACCCCGCCTGCCTTCCCCCTCCCCCCGGCAAGTACCTGAGCCTTGAGGACGGCAGGATGGCCTAGGATCCTGAAGGCATTTCCCACTGCTCCGATGTCGGAGGCAAGTATTGACTTTGGGGTCGGAATGGCATATGCTCTGAAAAGCTCCTTTGCTTGGTACTCGAAGAGCTTCATGACGAACCCGTTCCTCGGTTCGGGGTTAAACCTAGCGGTTCTGCTGAGGAGCGGGATTGTCGAATGGCCATTACGGATATATAGACCCGGGCGGAAAGGACTCTGAATCTCATGACCGAAGCACCAATGGAACAAAGAGAACCGAGAGAGCCAAACACAATCTACGTTGGCAAGAAACCCGTGATGAACTACGTGCTGGCCTGCCTGACCCAGATCCAAAACGGGACGAACACCGTTACCGTGAAGGCAAGAGGGCAGTCCATATCGCGAGCAGTGGACGTGGCTCAGATAGTCACCAAACGGTTCGCCACAGACATCGCTGTGAAGCACATCGCCATCAACACGGAGCAGGTCCAGAGCACAGTTACTGGCGGGATGAATAACGTCTCATCGATAGAGATCGTACTTCAAAGGTAGCACCCCGGACAACCGCCGCTGGTCGATTAGTGTGCGAGTATGTACAGCGTAGCATCCAAAGGAACGTCAGCTGCACGGCGGTCGAACCACCGTAGGAATCCTCTCTTTTCCGCCCTCGGCTTGCCTTTGCCTTCCGGCAGTCATTATTTCGCTCTCGTTTGGCTCAAGGAGCTGGGTGAAGAGGCCAAGGATGCGCAAGAAATTCATCGCCACCGGAGCTGCAGCCGACCCAAGAGATCGCACGGACCACCCGCTGGCATGGGTCTTGCCTGTATAGCGCGTGCAGTGAAGAGCTCGCGTTCACGGCATCCTTTTTGTATCAACTTAGTCGCCCGAAGTGGCTTCATCGATACTCCCTTAGGCCGAACCACCAGGGAGAAGGCGTCCTCCAACGAGTCGAATGTAGCGCGGGACCATATCTATCTCAGGTCGAAAATCTTATCCGTCAGGAGGTCACGGGTTGGTCCGAAAATGCCGGTGAGGCTTCCAATCTGTAGCTTCGACGCTAAGACAGGGATTCTATGCGCCAATTGCGAATCACGACTCCGAAGCGGGGAGATCTCAGCTGCTGCAGTGGAGGCGTCAAGGGCGGTCGTGAGGCTCGCCGACAGAATCCCCGAGCTTGGTAGGGTCACTCTGAAACGAGCCTTTGAAATCGGAGGCGCCTATGTGCTTGAATTCGAGCAGCAGGACATCGGTGTCATCCGATCCAACCCTGCAATTTACTCTGAACTTGAGGGAGCGCTGAAGGGCAAGGTCTGGATTGTAGGAGCGGGAGGATCTGACCGCAAGTTTCTGGAAGACATCTTCTTCCCTGCGAAGGTTCTGACTGTGAACACAGTGTGGCGGCCTGACGGCGGCAAGAAAACCAAGGTCATCGTCCCTGCGAGGCGGAGTGAGCGGCGGATTGGCGACTTCGACAAACTAAGAGAAGCGGTAAGGCAGGCAAGAGGCATCGAGTTGCTGGTCGAAACAGAGCGCGAGGCCGCGCTTAGCCAATATTCCTAGGGCTGAAGCGTATCAGGGTCCCGAGGGAAGAGGACTGCCTCCTTGATGTTTTGAATCCCTAGCATGTACGCCACAAACCTTTCGATGCCGAACGAGTAGCCGCCGTGGGGCGGGACGCCGTAGCGGAAAGGCTCCGTGAACCACCTCAAGCTCTCTACATTGAGCCCCTTCTCCTTTATCTGGGCGACGATCTTCTCCTCCCTGTGCTCCCTTTGCCCTCCTGACGATAACTCCAGCCCCTTGTACACCAGGTCTACCGACCTTGCGAATTCTGGGTCTTCGTCGACCTTCATTACATAGAAAGGTTTGGAGGCAGACGGGAACCGGTTCAAGAAGAAGAAGTCTGAACCCGTCTCCTTCTTCACCTGCTCTGCCAAGGCTCTCTGTGAGGCTTCGTCAATGTCTTGGTTCCTCGGCAGCTCCTTCCCGAGCTTCTTGAGGCTACTGTAGACCTCCGGGAAACTCAGCTCCGGAAAGGGAGTCTTCGGGACCTCCAGGCTCACCTTGAGAGTCTCGAGCTCGCCAGGACAGTCCCTAATGACGCGCTCTATTCCGTACCCGGCCATTTGCTCCTGGACTCTCATGGTATCCCTTTCGTCTGAAATGAACGCCATCTCGGGCGCAATCGTACGGTATTCGCTCAAGTGTCGCGGCGTGTGGGACAGCTCTGCCCTCCAGTTTGTCCCGAGGTCGTAAATCCGGTCGAATCCTCCGGCGATCGTGAGTTGCCGGTGAAGCTGGGGATCCTGCCTTAGAGAGGCTGGTCTGCCGTAGAAATCGATCTTGAAGACCTCCGAGCCCCCCTCAGAAACTCCTCCGATGATGCTCGGGGTGAACGTCCTGATGAAGCCGTTGGCACGCAGGTACTCCTCGAAGCCCTGGACCACGGCGTTCTCGATCTTGAAGACTGCAGAGGACTCGGGGCGCCTGAGCTCCAGTGAGCGCCACTGGAGCCGTGTGTCCAGGGCGGCCGGCGTGACGCCTCTAGGGTCGAGAGGGAGCGGCACGGCAGACTTGCTCAAGACTTCGATCCTCCTTGGCACGATCTCGACCCCTCCTCTCGCCGCCTTGCTCTCCTTCACGGTGCCCACGCAGGAGATCACGTCCTCCTGATGCAGCATTGTAATCCTCTCGAAGACATCGGGAGGCACGTCCTTCTTTGGAGCCGCGATTTGGACGATTCCTCTGAAGTTCCTGAGCAGCACGAAGCTGATTCCCCCAAGGACCCGTGCGTCATGGACCCAGCCGGCAAGCGCTACCTCCTTGCCGACCATGGTCTTCAGCTCGGCAGGAGAGAACAACTGGTACATTGGCAGCGGGTCCGGTTTGAGCGATAAATAGGTTAGAGCGCCTTGAAGTTGTCGCTCCACTGAGTGTAGGCGCGGACCATGTCGTTGGAGACAGAAGGACGCCTGGTGCGCATGGTTTCTTTGAAGTCGGCTACTGTAATGGGCCGCGTCGTCGTCTCCTTGTCGAGAGCCTTACCGCTCTGGAAGAGTTCTCTGACGACCCTGAGCTGAACGCTCTGGCAGATGTCCCTAATGTCACTCCCCGAATAGCCCTCACTTAGCTTCGCGAGCATCTCCAGCCCGACGTCTTCTGACAGGGTCAAGGGGGCGGTGTACATTCTGAACTGCGACATTCTTGCCTCGTTTTCGGGCAGGGGAACGAAGATCCTCTTCGAGAAGCGGCGGAGGAACGGAGGGTCCAGTGACCAGGGTTTGTTCGTCGCACCAATGACATAGAGGTGCAGGTTCTTTCCCTTGTCGTTTATCCCGTCGGTCTCCCTGAGGAACTGGTCGCGGACCCTGACTTCTCCACCGACTTCCTGACCTCGGGTCCCCAAGAGTGAGTCGATCTCGTCGACGAAGATTATCACTGGTTTGTTGTCCACAAGCATCTTGCGTGCGTTTGTGAAGAGCTTGGCCACGTTCTTCTCGCCCTCTCCGAGCCACTTGCTCATTATCGAAGCGGCGTCGACGGAGATGAAGTAGCCGTCGACCTCGGCGGCGGTCGCGGCTGCGATCATGGTCTTGCCGCATCCGGGAGGGCCGTAGAGCAGAATCCCCCGGGGCCATCCGAGTTTGAAGAGGTCGGGCCTGAGGTAAGGAAAAACGATGGACTCGCGGATGGCCTGCTTGCAGTCCTCGAGGCCGACAACGTCATCCCACTTGACCTCTGGCTTCTCGGTTATCACGAGCTCACTGAAGGAAGCCTTCAGCTGTTGGACGACCTGGGGCCCCTTCGGTCCGCTGACCACGTTGGATTGATGGTCCCCCCCCTCCTGAGGAGAATAGTCGGAATCAGGAACCTCGTCGCGTGGCAGGAGGCCATGGGCCGCCTGAATCGCCTTCACGCGCTCCTGGTACGCCATGGCGCGCTCAGTGTACTGCCTGTTCAGTCGGTAGTCAGGATAGAGATGGACCAGCTTGACTAGAGTGGAAATGGCCTTTTGGTACATCTGTATAGCCATCCCGTGGGCGCCCTGTGAGTCGAGCCTGATCGCCTCTGAAGCGTACTTCTTTGCGTCGTCCTCAAGCTCCTTCGCTGCTACAACACTCATTGCGCTGTAGCCTCCTGAGGATCGACCTTAACCTTGCCTTCAGCCAAGAGTTTCAGCATTGCCTCCTCAAGGTCGTCCGGTGGCAACTTCAGCATCGTCGATACGTCCGAAACATCGACGCTGCCATTGTGAATCGCCGCGTACTGCAGCACCTGTTCTTCAGCATCTTCCGGGGGTTGAGCACGGTAGAGCGTTCCCAATGCCACTGATTCCTCGTCATCCTCCTCGCCGGTGGCGAGAAGCGGCACCCTCTTCGCCATCTCCTCACCGTTCTGCTGAATCTGGTGAGGTGAGACAACCATCGACCGCTTCATCTCCTCGGCCCTCTCCTCGGCCAGCTTCCTCGCCTGTTCAATCAGCTCTTCTCCACTCTCCGTCTGTATGTGCAAGGAGATCGAGGGCGAAACATTGCCCATCTCAGCCATGGTCTCCGACAGCGCGGCATTGATCTCGTCGGACGCCTGGTCCAGTGAAGGCACCAAGCCCTGGACCGTCTTGTTGACTCGGCGCAGGACCTTGAACGCCATTCCAAGGTGCGACATGACGTCGCCCACATCCACTATGCTTTCCAGCCTGAGGACGACCTGGGTGAGTGCCAGCTCGCTGGCGTAGACCACCTTGCCCACCTTCCTTAGCTCCGCCCACTCGTTTGCGTAGACCGCAGCTTTCGATTGGTCCTTAGTCATCATAGCTTTGACGGTCGTGTCGAAGAGCGACTTCCTCCTCTGGTCGAGCTTGACTCTTAGGTTCTCGAGTTCTCTACGGTGAAGCTCTATCTCCTTGATCGTGGAGGCGATCTTGGGTTTCAGGTTGTCATCCTTCCTGAGCCCAATGAATCTCAGAGGATCGCGTACAGACAACTGCGCGCCTCAAAGGGGGCGTCTCCATAATCACAGCCTTAGTCAATAACATCAATACTAAGGGGTGAAAACTTGTGGTTGTCCGGTAGTTCCGGAGGTCCCAGGTCACCATGATCTAGGACAATCGTCCTAATGGGTGATGCGGTGCTCAGACGAGTTGGAAGAGGCTTCTCTCTTTGAAAGACAAAAAGAAAAAGAGTCCGGGAACGCTTGGTTCCCGTCTCTAATACGAGCTGGTCTCCGTCCCGGCTTCAGCAGTGGGCAGCGTGGAGGGTATTTCGGGGAACCTCTCCTTCATGCGCTGCTCCGCGACCGCGGATGCCTCGGATAGGATCTTCTCCGCGTCCTCGTTTGCAGCTTCGAAGTTCAGTGAGTACCCACCTACCGTCCCTGCGTCAACCAGGATGCTACTCAGCAAACCAGAGATTTCGCCGATCTCACTTTCCGCCTCAGGCAGGACGCCCACCAAGCCTTGCTTGACGTTGCGCATCACTGCCATCGCCGGAGTCAAGGTGACGACTATGTCACCGAGTTCTGTGATGGTGTTGAGTCTCAGCACAATCTGCTCGAGTGCGAGCTTGGCCTGTGTGACCATCTTGTTCATCTTTCTGATCTCGGCCAGCTCATTCGCGAATACAGACGCGTGCTGTGTGTCGTGTTTCTGTAGGGAGCTTACGACCTTGTTAAAGATCGAGTTGTCTCTCTCTCTGAGTTTGGTGGATGTGGAGTCGAGTTTGGCGACTTGGACTTGGATTTGTCGGACTGCTAGATCGAGTCGCGGCTTCAGAGGTCCTGGATTCCTTACGGAGTCCTTGACCCTGTCGCCGAAACCCTGGTTGTTCTGCTTTTCCCATTTACCTGCGAACGCAGACATCGATAGCTTCGAATATCATGCGGGGCCAAATTCTCTAAGTGGTGGAAAGTATAATTTAGTTCACAACAACATTAAGAATTGTTCTTTGGCCAGCTGAGTCTTGGAAAGAGGGCGCCCTAGCAGGCCAGAGTGGAAGGAGACAGGAACCGCCGTCTGTTGCTAATCCTCGCAGTTCGGAAGAACCTCGCGCCCGGAACGGTTAGATGACTTTGACCGTCGCGGTCCCAGCGGCGTAGATTGTCGAACCATTGATGAAGGTCGCGGCGACAACTACTGTGTAAGTGGTGCCTGTCAGGTATTCACTGCCGTGCGAACAAACATTTGGTAGTTCTCCCCCACCGGCGCCTGTTGTGCCAGCGCAGCCAAGACTCATCGTCAGCGTTCGAGCCACACCCTGCAAGATTGGGTAATCACTTGGACCAAGTGGCGAAGATAGCGTGAAGGTCTGCGATGAATTTGGTTCCTCCAGATACGCCTCCACGCCGACCACTGGCATGGGGTTGGAGTTGACGATTGTCATAACCAAGTTGGCAGATGAGTTGTCGTTGTTGTAGACGATGAATGCTGAGCTAACCGAAACGGACCCACCCAAGGCTGTCCCTTGCGCAGGCAGGGTGACGGATTGGGTGATAGTCGTGGTCTGGGTAGTCGTGGTCTGGGCGTTGGTCTTCGGTGTCGCCTGGTTGTTCGTAGCCACGTAGTAGCCAGTCACGCCAATCAGGATGCCAGCAACAAGCAACAGAGCCGCCATCGAGTTTGAGACTCCTTTCCGGCGCATTCTACCCAGATCCCACTTTCACGTGATTTAAGCCTAACACTCGGTTCAATCCAAGTTCTGAACAAATGCTTAAGTGACTCTGAGGTTGCCCCGTGAGGTAAGGGGAAAGGGAAACTGAAGTTGGGTGATTCACAAATTCGACCGTTCAGAAGTTCCCCTGCTTGTAGCTCCGCTCGCTAAGAGCTTTCGCCGTTCTTTGACATTCCAGACTCCCCTAAGACACTTAACCAGTCATGAAGAGGAGATTGACCAGAAATGAGTCGTTCTGGCGGGCGCAGGAGTTCCGTTAAGCCAAAGTTTGAGCACACCGGCCGTTCCGATGCCAGAAGATTGGCGAAGCCAGCCAGCACCGAAGACACACTCAGCTCAAGCTACGATTGGAAGAAGGTAGAGTCCAGGGTGCGCGCTTTCTACGAGAGGCCAGGGACCACAGCGAGCATCTTCCGTCGCGTCTCCAAGAAGAACCCCGTTGGCTATGTCGAGGGACCACCAACTCTGAACAACCAGCCCCACATAGGCCACGTCAGGGGAAGGATGATGAAGGACCTTTGGTACAGGTTCAGCACCCTCGAAGGAAAGAACATCGTGTTCAGGGGAGGCTGGGACACCCAAGGGCTCCCTGTGGAGCTGCAGGCCGAGAAAGAGATGGGTCTTTCCGGGAATAAGTGGGAGGATCTCAAACAGGTCGGGGTCGAGAAGCTCGTCGAGGCTTGCAAGGGACTCGTCGAGAAGTACAAACGAGATTGGGAAGAGGCCGACCGACTGCTCGGGTTGATGATCGACCACGAGCGGGCATACATGACCTACAGGGACACATACATAGAGCGAGAGTGGAAGTACTTGGAGACCGCGTGGAACCGCGGGCTCATGGGCGAAGGATTCAAGGTCGTCCCGTATTGCCCGAGCTGCCAGACTGCGCTGAGCGCGGGTGAAGTTGCACTGGGCGGATACGAGCAACTGGACGACCCCAGCCTGTACTACAAAGCAAGGATGACGGACGGGGCTTTTTTGGTGCTCTGGACGACGATGCCTTTTACAGTGGTCACCGACGAGCTGGTAGGTGTCAAGCCTGATTCTGATTACGAGTACGTTAAGGCAGGGGAGGAGACGTGGGTCGTCTGTTCAGGCAGAAAGGAAGCCCTTTCCGAAGAGCTAGGAGTCAGGTTCGGGCAAACACTAAGAGTTGTGAAGGGAAGGGACCTCGAAGGAACCAAGTACCTGCACCCCCTCCGAGATCTGATACCAGGGCAGGACCGGCAAGATCTCCAGGAGAAGGCCCACAGAGTTGTCGCGGAGGAATTCGTCGACATCTCGACGGGAAGCGGGCTGGTGCACATGTCCCCAGCCAACGGTGAAGAGGACTTTGCGGTCGCGCAGCGCAGGGAGATTCCAGTCTTTGCCCCCTTCGACGACCAGGTAAGGTTCACAGCCGAGGCGGGGAGGTTCGCTGGACTGTTCGCGCGCGACGCCGACGAACAAGTCATCAAGGCGCTCGACGAAAAGGGCGCGCTGCTGAAGGCAGGCAGAATCGTGCACGAATACCCGGTCTGCTGGCGCTCCGGGCACAGACTAGTATGGCTCGCCCGGCGCGAGTATTTCTACTGGGTTGACAGGATAAGGGGCAAGCTGCTGAAGGCTGCGGAGGGTGTCGAGTACTTCTTCGATGGTCCCCGGAACAGATTCCTCTCTTCAATCGGAGAGTCACCCCCTTGGTGTATCACTAGGGAGAGGGTGTGGGGGGCGCCCCTTCCGATTTGGGCATGTCAAGAATGCGGTGAGAAGGTCGGGGCGTTCTCGCGGGAGAGAATCATAGAACTTGCCGTTGACCTCCCGGATGGTCCGGGCTTCGAATTGCACCGGCCATGGGTCGACAGAGTCATCCTAAGGTGTCCGAGATGCGGCGGCAAGGCCGAAAGGGAACCGTTCGTTCTAGACACCTGGCACAATAGTGGCTCATCGCCCTACTCTTCGTTCACCGATTCCGAGTACAGGAAGCTGGTGCCCGTGGAATTCCTGATCGAGGGCATCGACCAGACCAGGGCCTGGGCCTACAACCTGCTGGTCCTCAACGTCATATTGACAGGGAAGCCAGTCGCTCCGTACAAATCCTTCCTCTTCCTCGGTCATGTACTCGACCAAGAGGGCAGAAAGATGAGCAAGAGCCTTGGCAACGTAATCCAAGGGCTCGACCTCTTGCGGAACAATTCCGTGGACGTGTCGAGGTTCTATCTCGCTTGGAAGAGCTCCCCGGTGGACTCGGTCAGCCTTGACCTGAAGGAAATGGCCGGAAGGCCGTATCAGGTCCTGAACACCCTGTACCACCTCCATGTCTACCTATCCCAGAACGGAGTGGTCGATGGATACAGTGCCAGGAAGAACACTCTGAGTTGGGCTTCCAAAGGGCGCCTCCTCACCCCCGTCGACCGGTGGCTGCTCTCGAAGCTGGACGCCTGCAGGTCCAGGGTCCGCTCTGCCTACTGTGAAGGAAGATTCAACGACGCCGCCAGGAGCCTCGAAGAGCTGGTCATCTCCCACGTCAGTCAGACCTACGTGAGGCTCGTAAGGAATGAGCTCTGGAAGGATGATCCCAAGGAGAAGAGAAGGCGTCTGGCGATCTACGCCGTCCTGGGCCACGTCATGAGGTCGATGGACGAACTCCTCCATCCAATCTCGCCCTTCGCAACCGAGTTCCTCTATCAAGAGGTCTTCGCGGAACGCAAGTGGCAGACGCCCCTGCTCGGAACAGGATACGGCCCGGTCGCAGGGCATCGGGCCGGTGGCAGAGCTGAAGCGACCGTGGACTTCGCCCTGAAGGTGGAGGAGGCGTGCAACTCTGCCAGGACGCGGGCGAAGCTGAAGCGAAGGTGGCCCCTCAAATCAGTTCAAGTCCTTGTTCCGGCTGGGTCGGCCAGGCTCGCGGGCAGCGCGAGGGCCATCATTGCTTCGCTCTGTAACGTCAAGACCGTCGAGGTGACCAGCTCGACTTCAAAGTTCCCGGCCGAATTCTCGATGAAGCCCAACGGCGCCCGGGTAGGCGCACTCTTCAAGGAGAAGACCCGCGAGGTCCTCGCCGCAGCAAGGCCGCTGGAGGGCGCGCTCGCGGTCGTCACATATCGGACTGGCAAGCCCATCAAAGTTACAACGCAATCGGGCGAGGTGCAGGTCCCTGCCGCTGCTTTTGAGTTCGCGACCCTACCCCGAGACGGGTATGAAGTTGGGGAGAATGGGGGCGTCTTCGTCGCGATCTACAAAGAGAGGAACAATTCGTTGATGGCTGAGGGCTTGGTGAGAGACATATCGAGGAGGCTCCAAGCCCTCAGAAAGGAGCGGGGGTTTGTACCGACGGCAATGCTCGAGTCGGCGGCCATCGCGGGTCTCGAGGAGGAGGACCTAGTGCTGCTCGGACCGATGACCAAGGAGATAGCGTTTCTGGTGAGGGTCAAGAAGGTGGAGCTGCTGAAGGGCCGCTCGGAAGGGAGGAATTGGTCTGAGGGAGACTTGGACGGGCGGCCGGTCTTCCTCGACGTGGGTTAGACAGACCCTCACGACCCAACCCTGCGGAGGCAGTAGCGGAGTCCCGCAATAGGATACCCAATGCCGAACCGGACCGCGAGGTCAGTGCAAAGACAAAACGCCCTAGCTCAAGCTCCGAATCCACCAACAACGCAGCGTTTGACGAGCTGGGTAGTCACACAGACCCCGAGCAGACAGACGACCGCCTGATCATTCAAGGTTAGCCGCTCTTCACGTAGTCAGAGAGTGACGACTGATAGGCCGAAAGAGCTCTTGCAGAGAAGCCTATCCGGCGGAGATCGCTGGCGAACTCTGCCGCGAACCCGTGCGTGGTAAACACGGTTTCAGGAGAAACAGCCTCTACGAGCTTGACCAGCTCGGGATAGTCGCAATGGTCGCTTAGAGGGAACGAGTAATCTGCCCCCAGGGAACGCCCGTACCCGCCTCCAATCGCCCAGCCACTGAAGGCTACTAAGATCGCGTCATGTTTCTTTCTAAGGTGCGACATGAGGCGGTTCCTACTGCTAGACATCGGGGCGACCATCACCCAGGGTCCACCAGGGAGCGAATCAAGATCCGATGAAGGATCGAAACGGCGTCCCGTCTTCAGTGGGATGCCGTAATCCAAGTGTATCTTGTTCATCGCTGCCACGCTGGCGTGGAAGAAGAGCGGCTCCCAAGTAGAGAAGTAGTAGGCCAGGAGCTGCGCTTTGCCCAAAGGATACCCCATCAGGATCACTGGCCTCCCGTGGTCGAAGGCTGATCCTATCAGTCCGTTCACGTCGCGGACCAATTTTGCTGTCTGGGGAAAGACATACTCCGGGCTTCCATAGGTCGTTTCCATTATCAGGATTCGCGCCCTTCTGGTCCTGCACTTGCCGAGGAATGCCCTCTCTCTTCCCGAGGCGTCTCCCGTGTAGAAGACCTCGTCTGCAATCCTGATAGCGCGTGAGCCGAGTATGTGGCCCGAATCGAGGAGCTCCACTCCTTCGACCTCCTCCGTGGTCTGTCCCAGGTCGTAGCCGCGGGCCTTCGCCAGATCAGCTGTTTCCTTCGACGCAATGACCTTCTCGCTCCTGGCAGGGTTGTGCATGTGGTCGATGTGGGCGTGAGAGACGAAGGTGTAGTTCGAGCGCACCGCACCTTTCGGATCCAGGACGAAACGGTTTTCCCCTGTGTCAACCTGAATTCCGCCGTTCAACGAGACCTTGGCGCCCCCCAAGTCTCTGGGTCGAGTGATGACTTCGATTATTAAGCTGTCGAGATCCTAAAGACCTTCCATTCGCCCGGGTTCAGGTTCACATCGAGTTTCATAGTTGGGAAGACCCGCAGGGTGGAGACCTTCGTCCATGAACCTGTGGTCCTGTCATACTCTTCCAGAGGAGTGCTGAGCCTCCTCGAGAGCTCCGTGGCTCTTGGAGCGAAGCTGACTGAGGTCCTCATGGGAGCAGGGGAAGAGCTACCCAGACAAATCACTTGACCGGGGCCGTAAAACGAGACCGCGTACAGCCCCCTGACGGACAAGTCCATCAGCTCCGCCTTAGCAAACTTTCCCCCCTGCTTGACCTCGATGCGAGAACCGGAGACAAAGGCATTTGCCCTTCCGCCTGCTCTTCCTACGAAAGCTGTGATCGGCTCGCCGGCCCAAACATCAGATGCGAGAAGCCACTTCATGCTCGACGAGGCAGGTGGGGAGATAGAGACTGTGCCTGTCCCGAACTCCAGGCCGAGCTCGCCTTCCAGTAGCCCCTCAATTAGCCTGGCCGCCGCAACGGGATCTGTGTCATCCCCGTGAATTTCCCGCCCTTCTACGTCGACCCAGTAGGGGAATTCGCCCGGGGACCCGCCGAGTCTCACAGAATCATCGACCGCAAGCTTTGCAACCTTCTCGAGCGAGAGGCTCCCAATCCCCGCAAGGCCGGCTCTATAGCAGACTAGAGCATGGGCCAAGGCGGCACGGGTCCAAAAACCGCCCACCTGTCCCTGGCCGTAGCTGGGATTGAAGTACAACCTGTTTGAGTTCGGCACGGTTCGGGGCCCGTACGGGGTCTCGAAGTCCTTCTCCAGGAGCCTATGGGCGCCTGCCTGCTCCGCGGAGGCGAGGAACCCGTGCCTGTAAGCCGCCATGGCCATGTCGATTGTCTCGTCACCTCGGAGTCTCCCTGCAGGATCGAGGCAGATTGCGAGGAAGCCGCGCTCGTCAACCAGCCTCTTCCTGACCATCTCAGCTATCATCTCGGCCCTTTCGCGGAACTTTCCGGCATCGTCGGGCCTGGCGATTTGGCGAGCGACCTGAGCCGCTCCAGTGAGCCCACCAACTGCCGCAAGAGAGACCTCGGGAATCTCGCCCGTCGGAAACCCACGTCCCAGGGACCTCCGCCAGCCCTGAGGTAGTGTGGGATTGGTTTTCAATGTGTACTCCTTGGTGGAGGCCATCAAGAAAGTGGCGAGCTTCCTCACGAGCGAGTAGAGGGACCTTGACAGTTTCTTGTCCCGCGACATCAGAAGATAAGCAGACACGGCCTGAAGCAAAACCGCCGTTTCGAGGGCCCCGGGCTCCATAAAGTCGGACGAGTGTGGCACTGAACCGTCCTTGCGGAGAATGCGCCTGGCACCTTCTAGGGCAAAAGCTGCGCCCGCCTTGTCCACATACAAGAGGGCCTTCAGCGACTCCAGGAGGTCGAGGCCATCAATACCACATCTGGCGGTCTCCAAGGCGGCGATAGCCCAACCTGCGGCCTCGGTCAGCGGAGGGCTCGAGGCAGCGATTAGCGGGCCATCCCAGCGGGGAGCCTTCCAGTCCCCGCGAAGGCGGCCGAAGTCGGTGAGGGCCTCCTCTAGCTTAGAAGGATTGTAGATCGAAACAAATGTGATCTCTCTCGTCTCGGCGGGAGCCAAGTCCAACTCGTGGAGTGCCATGATTATCACCTGGCCGGACATTCCTGCGATTGAGTCGCCGAGCTCCCCCGCAGCGATCAAATCGCGGACCCGAGCTCTTTCGGTCGTCATGAAAAACCTCTTCGGGGATGGGAGAGAACCCACCACCCTCGCACTTTGTAGGTCTGAAATCTCGTCCATCGCCACATGGCTCTCCCTGTTGAACGCATTGACCCCGAGGGCGCCCCACTTCGTGGAGACCTCACTCAGCTGAGAGGCGGTGGGATCCAAGACGTCGATCAGCCTGAGAGTGAGCTGGGCAGTCCCAACGTTCTTCAGCTTCACCCGTCTCAGGTATCCAGGAGAGGTTCCCTGGAAGAACTCGATTGACTGTAGAACATCGACGGCGTCGAAGAATCTGCAGGCCAGCTGAGCTTGGCGAGGAGAGACGCGAATGGCCCAGTCAGGCTTCTGTCCTTGAACCACGATCCCAGCCTGAACCTTGTAGATAGACAGCCGTTCGAAGCCAAACACAGCCCGGTGCTCCTGAAGGGAGTCAAGCGACTTCAGAGAGCCGTCCGGGTCCAGAAGGAGCCTGTAGTCACGCGCGCGGAGGACCAAGGGTCTTCTGGTTGCCGAAGTGCGAAGCCCAGGCGTCCTCCCAGGAAGCGCCTCGGCAGTAGCGCTCATGGCAACAATGTAGACACCGTCGGCATATTATCAAGACAAGGGGCTATACACGACTAATGGGAGAAGGAGATTTCACCACAAGGACAGAGACTTGCAGGTCAAAGCAGAGGACGTGCGCTGGGAAGGATGCCGGTGGGCGTCTCATGCGGGAGAAAGCAAGAATGAAGATGGCATCAAATCGACACGACAACTCAGAAGGGCGTTAGTCAAAGTCATAGCTAAGATGGCACCGCCCGCTTCCACTTTGTCCCGGACGGCGTGTCCTCGATCGCTATCCCCTTAGCAAGCAGCAAGCCTCTGATCCTGTCGGACTCTGCGTAGTCGTGCTTTCTTCTTGCGACCTGCCTGCTTTCGACCAATCCTGCGAGGTCGGGAGGGAGTGCTTCAGTCTCGAACGCAATGACCCCCAAGACAGAGTTGACTCTCTTCAGGGCCTCCATGACAGAAACTGCGGCTTCGCCACCCAGAGCTCCGGAGTCGATCAACACGTTTGTTCTCTTGACGATCGTGAAGAGCGCGGCAAGAGCCTCAGGAGTGTTGAGGTCATCATCCATCGCGGTCTCGAATGCCGAAAGCAGATCCCCCGAAAGGTCTCCGTTCGACCCAGACCCGGAAGGAACAGACCTCAACCTGTCCACGAAGTCTTGGAGGCGCTGTCTCTGGGACACCGCCTGTTCCAGAGCGGTCTCTGTCAGATCAATTACATCTCTGTAGCGGGCTGAGAAGAAAAACAGGCGGATGGTGATCGGATCCCAGCCCGCCTTCAGAAGATCGCGGAGGTCGACCTGGTTCCCCGCGGACTTGTGCATCTCTTCGCCCTTGACGTTGAGGAACTCTGAATGCAACCAGTAGTTGACGAACTTCTCACCGGTCGCTGCCTCTGACTGGGCGATCTCGTTCTCATGGTGCGGGAACTTGTTATCCATCCCGCCGGCATGGATGTCGAAGGTGTTGCCGAGGTACTTCATCGACATGGCCGAGCACTCTATGCTCCACCCTGGACGTCCCTTGCCTAGCTCGGTCTCCCAGAAGACATCAGCGTCCCCAGGGTCCCAAGCCTTCCAGAGAGCGAAGTCGACCGCCTCCATCTTCTCCTCGTAGTGATCCTGTGAGACCCTAACGCCCCTCTTCGCGGCCTCCGGCCTGACTCCAGACAGGGCACCGTACCTCTTGAACTTCGACACGTTGAAGTAGACTGAGCCGTCCGGAGAGGTGTAGGCATAGCCCTTGGTCTGCAAGATCCTGATTAGAGACACCATCTCTGCGACATGTTCCGTAGCTCTTGGATAGATGTCCGCCCTTTCGATACCGAGAGCGTCTAGGTCCTGCATAAACGCTTCTTCGTAGGTTGAAGTCAGCTCCTTGAGAGTCCTGCCGGAGTCCTTCAGGCCCTTGATGATCTTGTCCTCGACGTCGGTGATGTTCATCACATGGTATACCTTGTACCCCTTGAACTTCAGATACCTCTTCAACAGGTCCTCGAACGCGAAAGTCCTAAAGTTCCCCACGTGCGCGAAGTTCCACACTGTAGGACCGCAAGTGTACATCCGAACTTCTCCTTCCCTTATCGGCTTGAACGTTTGCAGGGTCCTGCCCATGCTGTTGTAGAGTCTAAACAAGTTCTGCCCCAAACTCTGATACTGCCAGGAAATAAAAGGAGCGGGAGATTGGAGTTACTTCGTGAGCTTGCCGATTCTGAAGATTGGCTTGCCACAGGAGGCACAAGTGCCTTTGATGGCCGGCCTGCCATTCTTCAGCTTGATTTGCTTGGGACTCTTAATCTCCCTGTTCTTTTTCTTCTCGTAGACGCAGTATCCAGTGACCAACTGCGAGTTTCCTCGCGCCTGATTCGCCTGAATTGATATATAAACCCACCAATCGCGGCTCGAAACGGGGTTTTTTCACCCAGAACGGCGTTCGGACAAGGTGGAAGCATCCCAGAAGTTTCCAGAATCGCCAGCGATTGGTTCGGATTACCGTCACCAAATCGCCTTTTTTGGAAACCGAGCAACTGCGGCAGCAAATCCTCGGAGACGCGGTGCTCAACGACTCGCCGATTTGCACTCTTGGGGCGAGAATCTTGCCTTGACGCGCCGGAAGGGCAAGAATCCAATTCCGAAGACAGGCTCCGAAAGCCGATTCGAATATAGACCGAGTTCCAAGTGCGTGTCACAGTTGCCCGATTCCAGGAGGGACTCTACCGCGGTCACTGCATTGGTTGCAGCCCGAATCGTCTACGCTGTAAACTGGCTCAATGTCGGGGCTATCTTCGTCCTGATGGGCCCTGACCTTGGAGCAGGGGTTAGTGGTCTCGGATCAGTGACATCCCTATTCTATGTTGGGCTCGGTCTGGCGCAAGTCCCGGGCGGACTCCTCGCGGCCAGGTGGGGTCCGAGGAAGGTGGTCGTAGTAGGAGTCTTCGTTTCATCGTTTGCGGTCTTGGGGACTTCCTTGTCCTCGTCGGTGCCCGAAATCGCTGCGCTCAGGTTCGTGGTCGGCGCAGGGATGGCCCTGGTCTTCGCCCCCTCGGTCGTCCTGGTAGCGAGGCTCTTGAAGGGAGGCAGGTCAGGGTTGGGGGTCGGGGTCTACAACTCTGCATACGACGCCGGAGGGCTTGTAGGACTCTTCGGCTGGATTGTCATCGCGACTGCCACAGGATGGCGCCCAAGCCTTGCAATCAGCGGAGGCCTTGGGGTCCTGACCGGGATACTGGTGCTGATTTGCGTGCCGAAGGACAAAGCGCGGGCCGAATTTGTTGTGAAGACGAAAGCCTTGACGACTATCATCGGAGACAGGCAGCTAATCTTTCTGGGTCTTGGCACCCTTGGCTTGGGGATAGGAAACTTGGTCATCGCGACCTTCATGGGGTACTACCTTGTTAACGAGTACGGGATGTCGCCTTCGACGGCGGAGGCGATAGCCAGCATGGTTGTCGTACTTCCGATCTTCACTGCCTTGATTGCCGGGAGGCACTATGACAGGACCACCAAACCGAAGCTGATGATGGTCGCGTCTCTTGTGGTGAGCTGTGGGGCCTTGGCGGTGGGCGCCCTGCAAAGTCCCCTGGCGGCGCTGGCATGCGCCGTTGCCGGCGGAGTCGCGGCGGGGTTCGGCTACACAGCTGCATTTGCAGGTGCGAAGGATCTCAACAAAGGAGAACGAGAATACGATGGACTCGCTGTCGCCTGGGTCAACTGCATCCAGTTGCTGGGATCATTTTGGCCGCCCCTCCTCTACTCATACTTGGTCGAGGTGGCAGGATACTCCTCGGCATGGCTCGGAAGCGCGGCGTTGAGCACGCTCTTCGTGGTCCCCCTACTGCTGATGAAGGAAGGATTTGGCCGATAGGGCGGGTCGTTATGGTCGAGACGCTTCCCAGAACCCATAATTACTTCAGACGGTCGAGGCCCAAGTGCGGTGAGGTGGCGGAGCGGTTACGCGTGCGCCTGCAGTGGAATCCGTCAGTGAGCGCATTCACGTGGGTCCGAGTCCCACCCTCACCTTCCGGTTCTCTGTCGAGGCTCAGACGAACAGCGCGTAGAGCACAATCGAAGCGATGAAGACTATTGAGATCGTGTTGAGCACCTTAATCAGGGAGTTAATCGCTGGACCGGCCGTGTCCTTGAACGGGTCACCTACTGTATCTCCCATCACGGCGGCCTGGTGAGCAGGGGAATTCTTCCCTCCGAGCTGGCCTGTCTCGATCCACTTCTTCGCGTTGTCCCATGCGGCTCCGCCATTGGTCATCATGAAGGCGAGGTAGACGCCTGAGACAACGCTGCCAATCAATAGCCCGCCCAAAGCCACCGGGCCTAAGACGAAACCCACCAGGAGCGGAGTCGCGATAGCAAGCGCACCAGGAGCCGCAAGCTCTCTAATCGCCGCGCTGGTGCTGATGTCCACGCACTTCGCGTAGTCGGGCTTCGCGGTCCCCTCCATTATGCCGGGGATCTCCTTGAACTGCCTTCGGACTTCGAGGACCATCTTGAAGGCCGCCCTCTGGACGGCGCCGATCAGAAAGCTCGAGAAGAAGAACGGAAGGAGCCCGCCGATGAAGAGCCCAATCACGACACGAGGGTCGCTGAGCGCGAACGAAATTGCACAACTAGGAAGGTTAGTAGGAGAGACACACGTACTTGGAAGCCCATACTTGGAGAAGAGACTATGGAGCGAGATCTGCTGGTTGACCTCGGACTGGAACGCTTCGAAGATCGAGACAGCAGCGAGTGCAGCCGACATGATGGCGAAGGCCTTAGTGGTCGCCTTCGTGGTGTTTCCGATCGCGTCGAGTTCGTCCGTCACCCCTCTTACCGATTCGTCGAGGCCTGCCATCTCGACGATTCCGTTGGCGTTGTCGGTGATGGGGCCGAACGAGTCAATCGACATGATCATTCCCGTGAGGGAGAGCATCGACATCGTCGCTATCGCCGTGCTATAGATGCCCACAAGTTGGCTGTTGCCTGAACCTACGTAACCGAGATAGTACGACGAAAGGATAGCCAGGACCAGCACGACGGCAGAGGGCGCTGTGCTTCTTAGACCGTTAGCGTAGCCGGCAAGAAAATTGGTCGCAGCCCCGGTCTTGCTCGACTCTGCAATCTCCTTTACCGGAGAATAGTTGTACGACGTGAAGTAGTTAGCCACGTTTTCGATTGCGACCACAACGACGACTCCCACGATGGCGCTTGCGAGGAAGTAATAGCTTATGCTGGCTGACCCGAAAATGGCCCGCCCCAGGAAGTAGTCGAGCACTATCGTGACTGCAGCGGCGATTAACAGCGCGACGTTGAGGGCCCCGAGCGGATTGGACTTGATTGAGGAGCGTATATAGAGACTCCCTACAATGGCGCCCACGATGCCGGCCGCCCCAAGCATCAGCGGATAGACCAAGAGCTTGGTCTGAACCAATGTTTGGAAGGCAGCAGGAACACTGGGGAGGGGGACTCCCCCATTATTGTAGATCAAAGCACCGAGAATCATCGCGGCTATCGCAGTAACCACGTAGGACTCGTATACGTCGGCCCCCATTCCGGCGCAATCACCGACGTTGTCGCCGACGTTGTCGGCAATCACGGCTGGGTTACGGGGGTCGTCTTCAGGGATTCCCGCTTCGACCTTCCCAACAAGGTCTGCCCCGACATCGGCAGCTTTGGTGTATATCCCTCCCGAGACTCTCATGAACATCGCGATGAGAGAGGCGCCGAAACCCAAGCCAGCTATGGCAATCGGGGATTGGGCGATCTGACCACTGAAAGCAAGGTAGAAGACCGAAAGTCCGAACAGGTCAAATCCTACTACGGTCATCCCCATCACGCCGCCCCCCCTAAACGACAGCAACAGCGCGCTCCCGAGCCCCTTCTTCGCAGCTTCGGCGGCCCTAGAGCTGGTCCGCACGGTGACTGCCATGCCGATGTATCCTGCGAGCGCGGATAGCGTAGCTCCGAGCGCAAAGCCGACAGCTGTCGCCTCGCCAATCAGCGCGTAGATTAGGACGGTGATCAAGACGGCAATCGGCGCGATGACCTTGTACTCCCTGCTGAGGAACGCCCCCGCACCTTGCCTGACCGCGTCCGAGATGTCAGTCATCTTCTGCGTTCCGCGGTTTTGCCGCCTGAGGTAGACCCAGAGGAAGGCAGCGTCTGCCATCGCGACCAAGGAGACGCCCAAGGCCAGATAGCCGTAGTTGAACGACAACTACCGCTGCCGCCTCAGATTTCGTTTTATAAGCTATGCGGCCAAGTAGGAACTGGTGTGATCGGCTCTCTGAGTCTCAAACTATTTCAGAATGAGCGTCCAGGTAAGACCTTCCGATAAAGATTCGTTCAAGCGAGAGATCAGTTTCCAGTTCTCCCCTTTTCTTTCGTCGTGAGTACATATGATACGAGCATCGGCAGGACTGTCGTCGCATCTGCATAGAGGTTTACCTTCTTCGCCTTCGCCCTGACCTTCCCCCAAGAGATCGCCTCGCGCACCTGCGCTCCGCTCAAAGAGCCATCGTATTCCACCGCAGTTGTTATGTAGCAAGCGTAGTCTAATCCGCCCCTGAACTGGTTCCACCAGAGTGCGTGGTGCTTGCTGATGCCTCCTCCTATCACCAGTGCGCCCGACTTCTTGGACGCGAACACTATCTCCGCTAATCTGCGTTCGTCGCCTATGACGTCGACCTTGAAGTCGCGGTGCTTCTCCGCAAAGAGCCAGAGTTGGCTACCGACCGAGCCGTCCATGATGCCTGGGACGAAGACAGGGACGCCCTTCTTCTGGGCCCAGTAGAGCAACGATTCCTCAGAGTCAAGGTCCTTGCCGATCTCTATACAGAGCTCTTCCGTGGTAGGCGCCGTTGCGCCGCGTGCGTGCATCCTCGACAGGATAGCTTGCATCCGTTTCTCGATTAGCGGCCCGTAGCTGTCGAGGGGGACCAACACGTTGCCAAGCCTGTGGTACCCTGCCCGGCTCAGCGCGATGTCGTCCATATCAAAGCTGCCGTGATAGTAATCTGACAGCGTACGCGCGATGTCATGGTCAAGTGTTCCACTCGCCGTGATAATCACATCAACCAAACCCTCCTGGACGAGATCGACCAAAAGGCCACGCGTGCCAGTGGCGACTATGGACGCGGGAAATGAGAGGAACGTAGTACAGTCCTCTTCCGAAGACATGGAGAGAAGGATTTCTGCTGCGTCCGTCAGGCTCTTCGATTGGAACCCTCCTGCGGCGCCCATCGACTTCACCAGAGAGGCAACATCAGGAGAGACGGGGGCGTGAATATCCCGCACCTTCGCCAGGCCGGGAATCCGTTTCAATGTGAATCAGTTGGCCCTTCATGCAGCTTTTAACTCTTGACAATCGCTAGCTTCGAGCGCGCGCGAGAGACTGGGCAAGAATCGGAGAGTCGCCGGGCACTGGAATGAAGAATAGGTGAGCGGGTCATGGCACTAGGCTTGCTGCTTCAACATGGCCGACCAACGCGCGCGCGTTAGAAAGATCAGAAACTCTTTGCCTTGGCTACCTTCACTTCTTCTGGTTCTCCTTCTCTCGCTGGATGAGCGCATCCTTCCTCTCGACCCCGAATCCATAGCCGCCAAGGCTCCCGTCCCTGCGCACCACCCTGTGACAAGGGACCACTAGTGGGACTGGGTTCCGCGCACAGGCGTTGGCGACTGCCCTGGCACTCTTCGGGTGTGATATCCTTCTTGCAATATCTGAATACGAACAGGTCGACCCGTATGGAATAGCCTGAAGTTCCCTCCATACTTTCAATTCGAATGAGGTGGCCCGAATGTCGAGGGGCAGCGTTTCCAGGGGAACAACCTCTTTCCCCTCCAGATATGCAAGAACCTCGTTCACCCACTCCCCCAGCCTACCGGTGGTCGTCCGGGCAATCACTGCCGAAGAGTATTCTGTCCTGAGCGAGGCCTCCAGGATAGACTCAGAATCTCCTATGCTGACTGCACATACCCCCTTATCAGTCCCTGCTACCAAGAGCTTCCCAAGCCTGCAGGTGTGAATGGAGTAGTGTATGTGCATCCCCCTGCCTTTTGATCTGTATGCTGAGGGCCGCATTCCCAGCTTGACGAAAGGATCCGCATAGAGCCAGCTAGTCGAGTTTCGACCCGACTTGTAGATTGCGCTTCGAACAGAGTCACCATTGCTCATCGATGTCTTCGCGCGTCTGAGCCTGACTCCCTCGATATACTGGCGAGGCGTCAGGCCCACGATTCGTTTGAAGAGCCGCTGGAAGTAGAAGGGGTTCAGGTTGGCATTTTTCCCCAGTTCTTCGAGACTGAGTCTCCTGTCAATGTTTTGGTTCATGAAGGCACAGGCCTCTTCAATCCTGGTTCTCTGAAGCGTAGCGAAGCTCGCGTCGTTTGGCCGGCACCGCTTGCAGGCACGATATCCAGCGCGCTCGGCGAGACTGGAGTCGAGGAAGAAGGCAACTTGGTCTCGCTTGGGGGTCCGGGCGGGGCACGACGGTCGGCAATATATTTCAGTGGAGCGGACGCCGAAGACAAAAGCCTCGTCGTATCGGTAATCACGTCGCTTGATGGCCCTCCACAGCTCAACGTTTGTGCTGTCGAGAACCGAAGCCTGTTCCATCTTCGCGTGTTGGGTCATGGTCATTCTGCTCCTGTCACCATCAGATGTCTCAGCTGAATAGCCGAGCTCTGTCTAAATAGTTAGTGTCTGAATCTTGCTGCCAAAGTCTGAATTCATTCAGCAATATGGTCGGTGCGCGCTGCTGTGTTCAGACTTACATTACCGTATCTTTGAGGCCTGGACAGGAATCGGTTAGATGGCAGCGAGGATCAGAAGCATATTCAGGTTCTACGTGAACCGAATCTCAATACTCTACGCGGGGACCGGAGCTGTGAATGCCTTGATTATTGATGGTTGGCTCTACCTGCTCACGCAAGACCTGGGCCTTCCTCTAACGGTTTCGACCCTTGTCGCTGTCGTGACTTCCATCTTCACAGACTTTACATGGAAGTCCGAGGTCGTATTCCGTTCCCCTCTACTGTCGCGGGAGCGGTTCTACAAGTACTTCCTCAACGGCTCGGCGGCCACAATCATCCAGTACGTCCTCACCAACTTGCTTTCGACCAAGATAACATATGTAGTGGCCTACCCGTCCGCCGTGGCAATCGGCTTTCTCTTTGCCTACACAATCTCCCGGTTGAAGATTTGGAAGCAGTACGTTCCCAAATCCCCGACTTCTGGCGCCAATTTCACACACTGATCCTCCCGGCTGAGACCCCAAATGAGCTTCGAGGGGAGTGCGCAATTCGTATTGTGAATGCCCAGCATCAGCGAACCCAGGCCAGCATCTAGAGGAGGGCGAGAAGGAAGAAAACGCGTCATCTCGTCAGAATTCGCGTGCTATCGGCGAGCTGTCATCGGTGACGAGTCTGATGATGACGCCGACCATCTAGGGATTCCTTTCGTCAGCGACCTCAGGGCGTGGACGAAGGTCTCATAGCAACGCGGATTCGCGCGTCCACGACCAGCGTCCCCGCACCATCTCGAAGTACCATGAGCGGATTCAAGTCCAGTTCCATCACTTCAGGGATCTCTTCCACCATCTGATCTAGCCTGAGTATGGTTTTCTCCAAAGCCCCGACATCACGCTTTGGCGCCCCCCTGTAGCCGTCGAGCAGCTCGTATGTCTTGAGGGTATGGACCATGCGCTCCGCGTCATGCGTTCCTAGCGGAGTAAGCCCAACGGAAACGTCCTTGATCATCTCGACGAGAGTTCCTCCCGCCCCGCAGGCTATCAGTGGCCCGAAGTTGTGATCGTGGGTGACGCCCACGAACATCTCCACTGCGTCGAGGACCATCTCCTGGACCAGAAACCCGCTGACCACAAAGCCCTTGTCGCGGAGACTGTCAGACATCTCTCGCGCAACTGCCTCTACTTCATTGGCAGTCAGCCCGACTTTCACGGCTCCCACATCGGTCTTGTGAAGCAATCCTGGAGCAACCGCTTTGATAGCGACCTTTCCGGGGAACGTGCGGGCAGCATCGGCCGCCTGCTCCGGATCGCTGGCTTGCACTGATCTGACGGTTGAAATCCCGTAGCACCTGAGGAATGCCTCGGTGCTCGCTGGGCTCAGCCATTCCTCCTCCGCGCCCAGCGCCCGTGCCACGATGGCGCTGGCTTCACTCCGTCTGACATCGAATTTCGACCGGACACTCCGAGGGCTTCTCAGCCAACTGCCATAGTCTGTGACCCGAGCCAGCGCCTGCACAGCCAACTCGGGAAAGGGGTAGGAAGGGATTCTGATGGACCCGTCGGAGAGTTCGCCTGAGACGCCCTTGCTTGCCATGAACGTGCTCACTATGGGCAGCTTCCGACCCATTTCTCTTGCTCCCCGCACGATCTCGGACGCTACCTGATCCTGTTTCTCCGCCAGCGGGGGGATGAAAATCACCATCAGGCTGTCGATTCCCTCGTCGACCGCCACGGACTTGATGGCATTCGCATAATCTGCAGGAGTGGCCGCTCCACTCATGTCTACCGGATTCTTTGTGCTCGCTATGGGCAGCAGGAACTTCCTGAGGCGCTTCTGTGTCTGTGGGGACAGCTCGGGCACCTTCAATCCCAAGCTCTCGCAAGCGTCAGCGGCGAGGATTCCAGCGCCCCCAGCGTTGGTGATTATCGCGACCCTGTTGCCCGCGGGCACAGGCTGTGTCGATAGTAGTGCGGCGACATCAAACATCTCGTCCAAGGAGTCAGTCCTGATTACTCCGGACTCTCTGAACAGGGCGTCGACGGTAACATCAGAGGCGGCCACTAGGGCTCCAGTGTGCGATTGGGTCGCGCGAAAGCCCGCGACTGAACGGCCGCTCTTCACTGCCACAATCGGCTTCTTCCGAGTGACACTCTTGGCCAGCCTAGCGAATCTCCTCGGATCGCCGAATGACTCGATATAGAGGAGGATGACATTGATGTGGTCGTTGTTCTCCCAGTATTCCACGATGTCGTTTCCGGACACGTCTGCCCTATTGCCAGCCGACACGAACTCTGCCAGGCCGATGCCGAGCTTGTTCGCGAGGTCGATGACCGCGACACCGAGGGCCCCCGACTGAGACCAGAGGCCGATCCCACCGGGAATGGCCGTGTATGGAGCGAACTGTCCGTTGAGACTCACCTCGGGGTCCGTATTGATTATCCCCAGGCAGTTGGGGCCTATCATACGCATCCCGGAATCCCTGCAGACTTTGACGAGCTCCTTCTGAAGCGCCGCGCCCTCCGCGCCGGTCTCGGCAAACCCCGAAGAGATGACGACGAGCGCTCGCACACCCTTCTTCGCACACTCCCGAGCGACGTTGGCCACGTACTTGGCAGGAACGACGATGAACGCGAGGTCCACGGGGCCAGGGCACTCCAGCACGGACTTGTACGCCGCCACCGACTGGACTACGGTGGCGTCTCTATTGATGGGGTAGACCGGGCCGTTGAAGTCCGATTCTATCAGGTTCCTGAAGAGCTCACCGCCGATGGAGCCTCTCTCTCTTGACGCGCCGATGACCGCCACGCTCCTCGGCCGGAAGAAACGACCCACGGCAGCAGCAGTCGTTTTGGCATCTCGTTGCTCGAATGCCTCCAGCGCCGCATGGGTTACGGATGTCGGGAACGATATTCTGATCTCTCCAGGGAGGATGCTTGGTCGGATCGAGAACCCCAATTCCCTTATGCGGTCCATCACGGCATAACTCTCAGCTCTCACGGTAACCTCGAACGCCCTCATGTTGGAATCAGAGGCAGTCTTTGCAAGCATCTTCAGAAGTGCGGTTCCGAGACCCTTGCGCTGATAGGCGTCGGCGACGATGACGCCTACTTCAGCTGTGTCGGTGCCTGAAACTTCATAGCCCGCCTGGGCAACGAGGGACCCTTCGTACTCCCCGACCAGGCTGAACCGCTTCTCTGTAGGTAGGAGCCCGTCGACAAGGGCGCCCGTTGGGCGAGTATGACCGAGGAACCGTGATTTCAACGCGTCTTTGGAGAGTCCAGCCAGCAGATCTGCCAACCGCGCTCTGTCGTCCTTCCTTGCTTTCCTAACGCGAACGATGGTGCCGCCCTTCAGGGTTACCTTCTCCTCAGGCCTCAACGACTCCCTCGCCGATGACCCGGCGCGTGGGTGTGCCTATAAAGACGCCCCGCCAAATGGTTCGTTAACAATTCTGCCAAGGAGTTGCGCGGCGCTTGGATTGAAGTCGAAGCGCGCACGCTCTACCAGTCGGAACCACCTCTTAATTCAGGTAAGTCTATCTGGTGCTGTGCACAGAAAGCAAAGACCGCAACTTGGGTGCCGAACTGTAACCGAACGTCCAATCGATTCGAGCGCCTGGCTCTCTGACACCTTTCAACAAGTCCGATATTGCCCTGCTCACCTCACTCGGCTTGGACGCCGTGGTGTCAAACTCCGCTGTCCTCCTGCTCCCGAACGCGGCGAAGGAATCTGCCGAGAGGACACCAATCAGCTCCGCCTCGACGTTTTCCACTACCTTGTCGGCCTGGTAACCCCTGGCCAAGAGCCGCCGCTTCAAGGCCTTCGGTTCGCACCTCAAGACCACTACCCTCTGCAAGTCCCGAGCCCGGGCAACATAGGGCAGGAGGTGGCCGTAGATGAGGGCGGGCCCGCCCACTTGTTTCACAAGGTACCTGCCAAGGGCGGCGGTGTCGATCTCTGCATCACGTGCGTCTTTCCTCATCTGCCCTGAGGAGACCGCAAGGTCGCGAAGGCTAACGCAGGGGAGGCCTATCTTGCGAGCAACCATTGGTGCTATGGTCTTCTTTCCAGTCCCTGGCGTTCCCGTCAACCCGAAAAATGTCTTCAAAGATATGTCCTGACGCAGGTCAGTTCGAGTTCGTGGCTGACTTCTTGAGCTTCGACTGGAAGTGGGTCCTGAACTTTGCAAGCTTGGGCGAGATCACAGCCTGGCAGTAGGGCTGCCTCGGGTTCCTCCGGTAGTAATCCCGATGGTAGTCTTCTGCGGGATAGAACGCCTCAAACGGCGATACCTCGGTCACAATCGGGTTCTTGAAGGCCTTGTCTCTGGTCAGCTCAGCAACTATCTCCTGGGCGGCCCTCATCTGCCCCTCGTCGTGATAGAAGATCACGGACCTGTATTGCGAACCCTCGTCGTTGCCCTGCCTGTTGGGCGTCGTCGGGTCGTGCGTTGAAAAGAAGACTTCTAGCAGCTCTCTGTATGAAACCAAATTCGGATCGAATGTAACTTGAGCAACCTCTGCGTGCCCCGTGGTGTCGCTGCAGACCTGTTCATATGTGGGATTGGCGACCTTCCCGCCTGAGTAACCTGGCTCCACTTTGGAGACTCCTTTCAGCTCCGTGAAGACGGCCTCAGAGCACCAAAAGCAACCGCTCCCTAGAGTTGCTACTTCCATCTCTGACAGCTGGTCCGGTTTCCGCCGGCTTGGATTAAAGGATGAGGGTAAGTCGATTGTCGACATCGGCCCGTTAGCATAGCGGAGCGCGCGATAGACTCTAAACTGATGGCTTGAATCTAAGACTGTATCAACACCGCGCGCTTCTTGAGAAGCCATCGCACCTTCTTCTTTACTTCGTCGTCCCTCTTGGTGTCCGATTTCGGCGTGGTCTCGCCCTTCCTGCTCCTGTAGGCGTCTCTAGACCCCCTCCCGAGCATTATGGTCTTACTACACCCTAGGGGAGATTTCTCCGGACTTCCTCTGGTTAACGAGTTAACTGGGTTAGCGAGCAACACCGACTTTCGTGAGATGGACATGATCCTGCACGTTTGGACGAGTTAAAGTCGTTAACTCCCGAGTTAAACGGAGTTAACGACTGTGTGCGCCGAGGAAGTCCAGAGGCGCGCGGGATCCGCCGTGGCCCAGTTGGAGTTCCTCGAAGACCCGGCTCAAGAACTGCCACCTTGTCGAATCACAGGACCAGAGTCGCTCCACCGGCGATGCGCAGCGCCTTGCCGTTGAGGTCAATGACCGCGGCCTTCAGACCATTCCAGACCGGCACAGGAGCCGGAAGAGAGGCCTTGACAAGGCCTGGGCCTCCGTCGGAGAGACTCGCCGGCAATATCTCACCGGGGAGCTGGAGGTGAAGGTCGCGTCCGGTAACCTCTTGCCTGTAGAACGGAGACTTCGCGAATCTGAACATGAGGTTGTCGGTGAGAGTGAACGAACCGTCGTCTAGCCAATGGCTTCTCTCTAGGTCCTTAGCCTCAACTCCCCGCAGCGAGAGGCCCACCCTTATTCCTCTTCCAACTGTCTCCACGTCTACATCGTTGACCTGGATCCCCTTCACGTCGATCTCTTGCCCATCTGGCCCAGGAATGGCTCTCAACTGGTTGTGAATCGATATCGCTCCGGCGAGGACGAAACCTAGTGCGACCGTCCCGACACCCTTCACGCTGAAGGACCGGTCGACGTAGACCATGGTTCCCTTCGTTGGCCAGTCCTGCCTCGTGCCCGCAGAAGACAGGTCAATCGCAGCGGATACCGAGGACCGCTCCTCGACGTGATAGGTGGCGACGGTTGTGCCTCTCAATGCCGAAGCCGCAGTTTCGGGTGTGACAGACCCATCCATCAGCTCAAGGGAACCAGGGAGGCCCAGGGAACCGAGGAGCACTGCGAGCTCTCCATCGGGCGCGGACAGTCTGCCGGACTTCGGAAACAGGTAGAGCGCATGGTCAGAGATTGACGCCACGCGAGAGTAGCCCTGAATCCGGTCTGGATAGTCAGAAGTGTCAAGAAAGGAGTACCTGCGGCCGGCCTCAACCCGATTAAAGACCGTGATACCCTCGGCTTCGCTCTTCTTGGCTATGCTCGACTCGAAGGCGCTCTTGGTCTCCGGCTCCGTCCCAAAGACTCCAACCATGATGCCTTCCATCGGGAGGCCTTCACCTCTTGCGCTTTAGGTGTCCGTCGAACCAGCGGATATAGTGGTTCAGGCGGGCAACTCGGTGCTTCGGCTTCCCAACCCTTGAAAGGTCGTGGTTCTCTCCAGGGAATAGGACCAGCTCTGCCTCCTTGCCGAGCTTCTTCAACGCGGTGAAGAACTCGAGCCCCTCGACCATTGGGCACCTGTAGTCCTCCATCGAATGCACCACCAAGAGGGGTGTCTCCACCTTCGGAGCGTAGCTTAGCGGCGAGTCGTTCCCGAGCTTCTCCGTTGAGTTCCATGGATCCCCGCCAATCTGGTCCTCGGTGAAGTAGGGGCCGATGTCTGAAGTTCCCCAGAAGCTGGTCCAGCTCGCGATGCTCCTGTCTGTGACCGCTGCCCGGAACCTCGCGGTATGGCCAATGGCCCAGTTGGTCATGAACCCGCCGTAGGATCCGCCTGCGATTCCCAGCCTGTAGCCGTCGATCTGGGGGTACTTCTTCAAGACCCAGTCGAGGCCCTCCATCAGATCCTCAAAGTCTCGCGTGCCGTACTGCCCCCTGATGTCGGCGAATTTTTCGGAATATCCGTCGCTCCCCCTCGGGTTGAAGTAGATCACTGCGTACCCTGCGCCGGCGAAGGCCTGGAACTCGTGCATGTAGGAGTGGCCGAAGGCAGTCTTTGGGCCTCCGTGGACGTACAAAATGCCAGGGACTCTCCCCTTCACTTGGGGCATCAGAACCCAGCCCTCGATGGTCTCGCCATCGCTCGCCTTGAAGGTCGCATCTTCCGGCGTCAGGATCTTCATCTCCTTGTGGACTCCGGAGTTCAGCGAGGAAAGCGGCCTTTCTCGCCCCGACTTCAGGTAGAGCTCTTCCAGCCGGTCAGAGGCCATGGCAACGAAGACCACGGCGCCGTCCCTCACGTCGTATCCTTCGATGCTCCTGTCGTCGCCCAGGATAAGTTCAGGCTGCCCGCCCGGCCTGACCCTGTAGAGGTGGACGGCGCCTCCGTCGGCCTGCAGGTAGTAAATCCCATCCCTGTCCCACATAATGCTCCCAGGGCCATGGGATTTCGCCCTAGCGTCGGAGTTGAGCGAGTTGGCCTTGTTCCTGTCGACGTTCTCGGCCTTCGAGAGCCTTGCCGTTCGGATGTCCAGCGTCCAAATCATGTTGTGTGAAGCGAAGCCAGAGGGCAGGTCGTCCCCCGAAATCGCCAGATGACTGTCGTCGGGGCTCCACGTCAAACTACTGACCTCCATACTGGATTTCGTGAGCTTTCTCCTGCCAGCCTTTGAGGTATCGATCAGGAAGACGTCGGAGATGTACGGCTTCAGTTCACTCGTTGCAGTCAGGTAGGCTATCCTCTTCCCGTCGCTTGAGATTGCATAGTCACTGATATCGAACTCTCCTCTGGTGACCTGAGTGACCTTGCCAGAGCCGATGTCCACTTTGAAGAGGTGCTTCCGCCTGTTGAATACGTAACCGAGTCCGTTGAACCAGAAGGTCAGCCTCCTGATGACCTTCACATCGTCCTTTTGTTTCTTCGAAATGTAGGATAGGAAGTAAATCGTCTTGGAGTCGGGAGACCACTGCGGGTTGTCGACTCCGTCCTTGGTCTTGTGAAGGAGCTTGGCCTCGCCTCCCTTGGCGCTGATAACGTAGAGTGCGTTCCCTTTGTCGTCCTTTCCGAACTGTCGCCTTGATAGGAACAGGATTGACGTGCCGTCCGGAGACCACCTGGGGTCGTAGTCCTTCTTCCCGGTTGTGAAGGAGTCTTTCGCCGAGCCCCTCACGTCGGTCACAAATACGTCGGAATCGTAGGTGTCCTCTTCCAAATTGGCTCGGCGGGCCGAGAAAGCCACCCTCTTACCGTCCGGGGAGAAACTGGGCTCGGAGAGCATCACATAACGAGTGAAGTCAGAAGGTTCTATTGATCGAGGCACTCCTCCCTGGCCAGTTGTGGCAATCTTATGTCTTGCCATCAGAAGAGTCGATGAATCGAGTCGAGGCTCGGGGCGCCGCCTTCTGGTCCGCCATTATGGGGGCCCAGAACTCACACCTCTCTCCACCTTGCCTTCTTGATCGCTATGATTGCCAGGAACCCCGTCGTGGCAAAGAGTACGGCCCAGGCAGATGCGACCCCAAGGGTTGAGAGAGGCAAGAGCCCGGTGGCGTGCTGTGAAATCTCAGCTGCATAGGTCGTGGGTGAAAGGTAAGCCGCGTACCGGAACGGGAGTGGGATGAGCGTTATCGGATAGTAGATCGGAGGCAGGGTGGAGAACAGTGTCGAAATCAGCCTCGAGAAGGCGAAGCTCTGGACTATGTCGCTCGAAAAGGTTGACAGCGTGTACCCGAGGGCGACGGAGGCGAGGAACATGAGCAGGAAGACCCCCATAAGCTCCAGAGTCTGGGCGACCCCGGGATGGATGTAGATGGCAGCCAGGACCGTCAGCACGGCCAGCGCTGGAGTGGAGTAGATGACCTCTGCGAGGGCCATGCCCATCACATAGGCGGCAGGAGAAGTCGGCGAACTGACCACCATGTCCTGCAGCTTGAAGTCGTTCTTCAGGTGCGCCAGGTCCCCCTGGAGCGACATGCCGCTGCTGAACATGCTCATTATGAAACCCCCTTCGATCGCGTCTGGAATCAGCTGGCCCTTGCTCACGAAGGCAATCAAGAGAAGGAAAGAAAGCGGCGACAGGACAGTATTCAGAAGGACCACAGGGTAGTTTTTCATCTCGTAGATGGAGTTGACCAGTACTGAAGCTATGACCTGCCTTCCCCACGGCTTCAAGTGGCCTTCGCCTCCGAGTTGCTTGTGTTCACGAGGCGGAAGAAGATGTCGTCGAGGGAGACCTTGCTCATGGAAAACTTCGCCCCCTTCTCCAGGAGTTGTCTTGAAACGTGGTAAGCCTCTTCCTCGTCTGTCAGGATCTGGCTCTCCCCAGAGTGCCCCCGAGTCACGGAACCGCGTGACACCATTGGAAGCTCGGAGCCGGCAGAGACCATAACGCTGTACTGTTGCTTGACCGCAGAACGAAGTTCATCAAGGGTCCCGAGGCCGATCATTCTTCCCAAGTGCATGATTCCGATGATTGTCGCCAGCTGCTCCGCCTCCTCCAAGTAGTGAGTAGTCAAGATCAGGAAGCGGTCCTTCGCCAGGCTCTGCAAGAACCCCCACATTTCCTTGCGCGAGATAGGGTCGAGCCCTGTCGTGGGCTCGTCGAGGAAGACGATGTCTGCGTCTGAAGCGAGCACGGTAGCGACCAGGACCTTTCGCTTCATGCCTCCTGAGAGGCGCCTTGTCAGGGCGTTCTCCTGCTCCCCCAGCCCGACCTTTGCGAGCACCTCTGTCGCCTTAGCCTTTGCATCTCCGTAAGCGATGCCCCGCCACATCAGGTACGAGAGGATAGTCTGCTTGGGCGTCATCCAGGGGACGGTCCTGGCTTCTTGGGGGACGATTGCGATATTCTGCCTCAACGTCTTGGCCTCCTTCACCACGTCGATTCCGTTAATCGATGCGTTCCCGGAAGTCGGTTCGAGTTGAGTGGCTAGAACCCTAACCAAGGTCGTCTTTCCCGCTCCGTTCATGCCAATTAGAGAGAAGATCCCTCTGGAGGGGATGCGCAGATTGATTGAATCGAGCGCTTTCTTCCCACTGGAGCCAGAGTATACCTTGGTCAGATTCTCGCACAGAAGTAGGTGGTTCGACTGCAATCCTTTCTGGCCCTTCTATAGGTCGTTTTAGAAGATTGCCCGCAGGACTCTCGTCATTGGGAGTGCAGTCCAGATACACAGGCGCGATAGACTGTGTCAGGATGAGGTTATGGGTCGCTTCAACTGGAAGATGGATTCGGCCACTTAGGCCGAGGTTTGTCCGGCAGAACTTGCACTCGAACTGCGCCTGCCTTCATAGGCGACCTTGATCGTAGCAGAAGGAGCGATGAGTCTTCTTGACTCAACGCACGCTTTATAGAAATAGAAGATCTGCAGAAGCGGACAAAAAATGGGGCAGCAGGGGCCGATTATGGGCCGCTGCTGATCCAGGTGGTGCTGAAGGCGCTGCCTGTACCGAAGAAACCGTCTGTCGGTCTGAGTGATAGTGGCGCTGCCTTTGCGTAGAACAGAATCTCCCCGCCGTACCCCAAAGAGGTTGGGCCCCAGTTGTAGTCGACCATCAGTAACCAGTTGACATTAGAGCCCCAGCCTGAAATCGGGTGCGTGACTCCGTTGATAGTGGCGAAAGCGCTGCTCATTGTGATCTGTGGGACAGGTGTAAGCCCTAGGATGCCGTTGTAGTAAGGTGACTCGTCGATCCATTCAGCTGAATCCGCTGGAGCACACATGCTCGCGGAAACGCAGTTCGTGGTCGGCGTACTCGAGAAGGTCCAGTGGCCAGTCACATCCGTGATTGTTGTTGTGAACAGCCCACTGGCAGGCGCGTAGCTAACTTCAGCTGTCATGAGGTCACCAGGATTGACGGTGTTAGTGATGGGCACCGAACCGGCAGGGTACATCTCATACCAGGCATAGTACGATGCTTGGCCATAGAAGCAATCTGAACTGGTTCCAGTTTGTTCGACGAAGCTGTTCGAGAACCCGTCTATTCCGATCCAGACGGAATTGCTGTCCCATGTCCTCTGACTGTCAGGGCAAGCCGTCGCAAAAGAGCCGACGATGCTTGGAACCACCCATGACGCCTTGACATCGGTCACCACGTAAGCAGGGTTGGTAACTGCGTATCCCCCCCAGTTGTAGGATGCCCAGCATTGAGCGGTAGGCAGGGGACATTGACCGAGCTGGCCTCCAAGCGATGGGGACGCACTAGCTGCCACGAAGGGATGTGTGAAGTGAACAGGGTGGGTCAAGGCCGATTGGATTACGGCCGATTGGGCTGAAGAATTCGGCGAACCGGATAGGTTGAGAGGCAAAGAGCCATAGAATGGCGCGAATAAGAGAAGGATAGCCGCGACAGACGCTATTGACAGAAGCCTTTTGTTTTTCATGTTTTCATCCCTCGAAAGGAGGCAGGTTGTATTTACACCTATCAAGGCTTGCTTTTTGCCTAAATTCCTCGAGCTCACTGAGCCCATGTCGAGACCCCCTAACGAGAATGCCCCTTCTCGTCGTCTTCGTGCTGAAGGTCACCTTCAGTTTCAAACTCCCATAGATATGGCGCACTCTGCGCCAAGAAACGCTTTTGAAAGCCCTCCAGTCGTCTCGAAGTCTGACGTCGGATGGCACGCAAGCGCTTCAAGGTTTTCGCCCGGGTGAGCAGTTCGAATCTGAAGGCGCTCAAGCCGATCATTGATCAAATCATCCCGAACGCCTCGGTCAAGGAAGAGGGAAGCGACCTCGTCATTGAAGCACACGTAGGAGGTGACAGCGCGAAGGAGTTGAATCGCTCTCTTCTTTCCGCATTGAGAAGAGTTGAAAAGAAGACCAGATTGCGGACAGAGTGGGTCTCTGACGACGGAACCACTCAGAAGTTCTTCGACTACGTTCTAAAGAAGACGACCAAGCTAAGTCCCTCACCATAGGCCATCCCACTTTGAGCGAACCACCAAGAGGCGCCCCTGCAAGCACAGCAGTTCCCACCATGCCAGCTGCAGAAAGACGCTATCGCAGGGTGGCGCTTCTAGTCGTCATGTTGGGGGTAACGATGACCGGCATCGATACATCGGCAGTTGTCCTCGGCTTGCCAGTCATGAAGCAGAATCTCAACTCGGACCTCATCAGCATGATTTGGGTAATCATGGCATATCTCCTCGTAATCACTATTCTTGGCACACAGGTCGGCAGGCTGGGCGACATGTTTGGAAGAGTCAGGATGTACAACCTCGGCTTTGCCTCGTTCACCTTCGGCTCGCTCCTGTGCGGTCTCTCGGCGAGTGGGCCCCAGCTAGTCGGGTTCCGCGTAGTGCAGGGGCTGGGCGGCGCCTTGATCTACTCGAACAGCGGGGCTATCATCGCCGATACATTCTCGCAGAGCGAGAGAGGGAAGGCATTCGGGATCACGGGAACAGGGTATTCGCTGGGCGCCATATTGGGAATCCTCGTCGGAGGCGCCCTCGTCACATTCCTGACTTGGCGCTACATCTTCTTCATCAACCTTCCCATCGGAGTTGTTGCAACAGCCGTGGGCTTCTTCATGCTGAAGGAGCGTTCTCCAAAGAATAGAGCCAAGCTGGACATCGGTGGGATGATCATCCTCGGCACCTCGCTCTTCCTGCTCATCTACGGAGTTACCAACATAACAGGTTCGGGAATCGCTCTCGAGTACATCGTCGAAGTCGCAGCAGGCCTCGTGCTGCTGCCCGTCTTCATCGCATTTGAGAGGTGGTACTCCTCGCCCCTGCTCGATCTCTCCCTGCTGAAACAGAGAGTTCTGACAGCATCCATCTTCGCAGCCTTCCTCCAGTCTTTGGCTAGCTTCGCAGTGCTGTTCCTCGTAATCATGTATCTACAGGGACCGCGCGAGATGACTCCCTGGAACGCTGCCCTGTTGCTCATCCCTGGCTACGTGCTTGGGGGGGCGATTGCGCCGTTCGCTGGTAGGCTCTCCGACAGGATGGGTGCACGCGTCATCGCATCGATTGGGCTAGCCCTGCAGATCTGTGGTTTCTTGGTCTACTCGACCCTAGGCCTGACAACCTCGACCTATGTTGTGGTATTGGGCGCCGTTCTCAACGGCGCTGGGAGCAGTTCGTTCTTCCCTGCCAACAACAGCGCGGTCATGGCGAGCGCCCCCCCGAAGGCATACGGCGTAGTCTCCGGACTACTCCGAACGTTCGCCAACATAGGCATGGTCTGCAGCTTTGCGGTCGCGCTGCTCATCGCATCCTTGTCAATCCCGCGCCAGTTGGCCTTCCAAATCTTCCTTGGCGTGGGTAAAATCCAGGGCCAGCTTACTTCGGCCTTTGTTGATGGAATGCATGTCGCCTTGGCTGGTTCTATATCGGTCCTGCTCGTCGCCTTGATCCTGTCAATCCTGCGTGGTAAGGAAGCACGGACGATCAAGTCCGCAGTGTCTGTTTGAAGGTCGGACTTGATCTTTTGCAAATCTTCGCTATGGGTTCGCGCGCAACGAGGGTCGCTCCATCTGCCCCACGCGCGGCGCAGTGCACGCCCGCCGTCTTGGCACGGTCGTTCGTCCATTCCACTTGAGACTTCTTAGAAAGACACCTTCTCCCGGGACAGGCACTTCTGTCCCCACAACCTTGCTAAACTCGGGACTCGGTCCCATTATTTTAAGAAGGGTCAAGTGACAACCTCTGGTGTGAGTCAAGTCCCGAAGTACTTCTTCCTGACCAAAGGCGTCGGGAGGAACAAGGAGAACCTTGCTTCTTTCGAAGAGGCGCTCAGAGACGCAGGCATAAGCAGATTCAACTTGGTCAGCGTGTCGAGCATCATACCGCCAAAGTGCGTCAAAGTCACGCGAGAGCAGGGCGTATCGATGTTGAAGCCTGGCGCAATCGTCTTTCTGGTGCTGGCGCGCAACTCGACAAACGAAGACCACCGCCTGATTGCGGCTTCCATCGGCCTCGCAATACCATCAAACCCGGAAGAGGTCGGCTATCTGTCAGAGCACCACTCATTCGGAGAGACTGACGAGGCAGCGGGCGAGTACTCGGAAGACCTGGCTGCTTCCATGCTTGCAACCACCATGGGAATACCCTTCGACGTCAACGCGGATTGGAACGAGAAGGAACAGGTCTTCAAGGCTTCGGGCAGAATCATCAGGACCATGAACAACACCCAGTCGGCTGTCGGCGATAAGGGACTCTGGACTTCGGTTGTGGCGGCAGCGGTGTTCATCACTGATACGGAACCAGCCGCGGCGACTTGAAGGTCTTCTGAGCGGCCAAAATCCAGTAGCACCGGTTCCTCCGACCTCTTGGTTGAGCTACGGCACTTCTCTGTTTCATCAGTATCCGTGCTTGAAGCAGTTCTTTCAAGGTCATTGGCCTTCCCCTTCGCAGACTGACCTACGGAAGGAACGTCCCCCCCGGTTCCACCGACAGAGGCTTCTAATAGGGGAGCGGGGCAATAGACTGATATGAACTGTCCGAACTGCGGCACTCAACTTCCTGATGACGCTCAGTTTTGCTACAAGTGCGGAAGCCAAACCAATTCAGCTTCGGGCAGTGGACCGCAGGCCGGGGGTGGCGCTGCTGGTGCACAACCAGGTCGAGCGACGGCTCCCCCTACAAAACCAGAGCCTGTAATAGCTCCCGTTGGTGCGACCTCCGTAAAGTGTCCCAACTGTGGCGCCCCGATTGCCCCCAAATTCGGCGAAATGGTGATCACGTGCGAGTACTGCGGCAGCGGTGTCACCTTGGGATCCCAAGGATGGACTAACATTCAGAAACAAACGATGCTTGACCTAAAGGTCGCAACTGTTGACCAAGTGAATGCCATCATTACGCCGCTGATGGACAAGGGTCTGTTGCACAGGCACCTTCACGAAGACTCCACCCAGGAGGAGATGAATCTCACTTACATTCCATATTGGATCGTTAGCGTATCGGCGCGGACTACAGTTGTCGCCACCAACGAGATGGCCCAGATCGGCCAAACTGCCACGACTGCCGCCCTGATGGGCGTGATAATCGGAGGGATGGGCGGGGGATTCGGAGGCGGGGGCCGCGGTGGCGGGTTTGGTGGTCGCAGACGCGCCTTCGGCAAGAGGCTAGAACTGGAGACGAAGGGCCGATTTAGCGGCATTCTCCTGCGCAGTCACTTCATGGCCTTCGGAATGGGCATGGGGTACGGGGGCGGTGGAATGAGGAAGACGGAGCAGATGGACGCGAACTACAACTTCCCAGTCGTCGCGTTGAAAGCACTGTCGGAATATCAGCCACACAACTATGTGTTCAACCTAGAAGGCCGACAGCTATTCGACATCACAAAGCTGCCCAAGAATGCGAAAGCGCTCAACGGAGACATCAGCGAGGAAGTCGCGAAGTCGCAGGCAAAGACCCTGGTGGATCAGCTGCAGTCCGAGAAGGCACACGCGAAGTATCACATGATTCAGCAGATACACACGGAATCAGACATAGGGGATGTGGAGTTGCTGCATGTTCCAATCTGGTTCGCTAGGTATGACCACAAGGGGAAGAAGATCGTCCTGGTTATCGACGCCAACTCGGGCGGGATAATCAACAGCATGGGACTTTAGAAAGTCTAATAACGCTCAGTAAGAGATGCCGTAGCCAAGAGCATGCGGACTTACCATGGCGGAATTAGGAGAGAGAACTCGGAGACAAGCAGATCTCCAACTTCCACGAGCTGATGCATGAAATGAAGATTTCGAGAGTCATTCTCCTGGTCGTGGTGCTTATCGTAGTTCTGATAATCGCCGCTGCTGCACTGGCGGCTCTTAACGCTCCAAAGAATTCAGAGTGGAAGGTAGCCGCAGAGTATCCAATACAGGCAGAGGACACAAGCGGAGTCTCGGGGCAACAATGCGTCAATAGCACGGTGTACATCTATTGTATCGGGGGAGCGGATGTCGCCGGAGGTCCACACAACACGGTGTACACCTCATCTGCGATCTCCTCATCTTTTGGTAATATCACTGGCTGGACCCAGGACGTGAGCCCATACCCTCAGACCATATTCGCTCAGGCGTGCGTGGCAAACTCGGGTTATGTTTACTGTACCGGAGGGACCTACGATGATGCCGGCGACGATGTCGCCTCGAGCTACTACGCTCCTCTGACCAGCAACGGCGTAGTGGGCACCTGGAGTCCTACGACTCCATACCCGATTCCCGTAGACAGCCAGTCCTGCGTGACGTCATCCGGATACATCTACTGCGTTGGAGGTTGGGATGAGGCTGCGGGCACCAACGCGAGTCGTGCGCTAAGCAATTATGTCTACTATGCTCCCCTCTCTCCTTCAGGGATCGGCGACTGGACCCAAACGGCGTCCTATCCATCAAACACCTACTTCCCAAGTTGCTATGCGACTGACGGCTACATCTACTGCATAGGTGGAGTCGATAGCAACGAAAACTACCAGAGCCTAGACTATTACGCTTCCCTTTCGGCTACGGGAGTGGGAAGTTGGATTCAGACGATGGCCTATCCATTCCAGGGACTTGGCCAGGGCTGCGCGACATCCTCAGGATACATCTACTGCGTGGGAGGAGATCAATCGAGCGGATTCACCAACGCCGTTTACTACGCCACCGTCTCGTCTGGAGGCATCGGGGCATGGGTCAAGGCGCCCAACTATCCTGACAGCGTGTGGACGAACTGCGCCATTCTATCAAGTAACATGTACTGCGTAGGCGGCCTCGATGGAAGCTCGACAGGCGAGACTGGAGCGTCATATTACATCCCTCTGATTTCCCTCACTAGCACAACTACGACCAGTTGATGCCAAACGCCAGCGCGCTTGGTCCTCAGCGGTTTTCTCTGCCGACTTTCAGTAGTACCTAGAGGCGAGGTAGTCCGTCAGTTCCAGCAGGAGGGACCTCGCTCGGCCATCCGGGACGAATTCCAATGTGCGTTTAGCCGCTTCCGTATACTTCAGCACCCTGTTGCGGGCATATTCGACGGAGCCTGTCTCCTCGATTAATCTCCTCAACCTAGT
>Ga0326728_10001808_pt1 | contig 73834 bp, 35 predicted proteins | sample MB3enrmetagenome_FD_207602 | JGI IMG/M metagenome (GOLD analysis project Ga0326728, IMG submission 207602) | Lab enriched peat soil microbial communities from McLean, Ithaca, NY, United States - MB31MN | ecosystem: Environmental > Terrestrial > Soil > Wetlands > Peat | place: USA: New York...
GCAGCCTCTCTATGGTTTCGCAAAGGCCGTTACGTGAGAAGTTACATGTGGCTGGGTGGTGCAAATGCGCTGTGGTGGGTTTTGATCGGAATGTCGCCTTCAGCTACCGCGTAGCGGTTTAGTCCAACGAACGTAAAGGCATGTCCCGAAACCACTCGTGGACAGCACTGATTCGCATGTTCTGTAGCGCGTCATTACGGTCAAACGCCGGGAGGCCCGTTGCAGGGTTAAATGTCGCACGACGGCAACCTTCAAAGCGGTTGCCGGAGCATCTTGCGGGACAACTTTGGAGGTCTCCTTCGGAGCAATTGTTTTCGGAAACGTGATGACTGCGCGCGACCGCTCCCGTGCAACTCGTCTCTGCGGTTACCACCAATGAAGATCAGGAAACGCTGGGCAATCCGACATGAAATACTTCTGACACGTAAGATCGGAAGGTCTGGAGCGTAGGAAGCGCTGGTGCCCTATGGACATAAGCCGATCCAGATCCAAAGCGTACGAGATCCGCACCCCACCGCTGTCGCCCCCGATCGCCACTCGCATGTTATCCGGACTCCATACAATCGAATGCAGATCGTCACCATACCCGGTCAGGGTCAACTCCAGACGGCCGCTCACAGCATCCCACGCGTCGATTGTTCCCTCTGAATTTGTTGTGACGAGTCGTTTCCCGTCCGGACTCCACGCCAGCGACCTGGTAAACAATTTGCCGCCGCTCAAAATTCGCAATTCCCTGCCAGTCGCTACGTCCAATATCCTTGCCGACCCTTCGCTGACGAACGCTACCCGGGTACTGTCCGGACTCCATCGCTGTACAGAGGCATCGAACTTGCTGACAGGAATGGTCAAGCGATCCCGCCAGCTTCCCGCTTCCCACAACTTGCCCTGGCCATCTGAACTGGTCGTCATCAACGACTTCCCATCAGGACTCCATGCCACAGTAGTAAGAGCTTCCTTATGGCGACGCAAGCACTTCTGCTCCGCACCGGTAGTGGCATCCCAGATCCTGGCCGTTTTATCTTCACTGACTGTCGCAACGCTCTTCCCGTCTCTACTCCACGCCAGGCCGATAACATAGCCTTCGTGCCCTCGGAGAATAATTAGCGGTTTTCCGCTCTCGGCGTCCCAAATAGTGGCTGTATTGTCCGCGCTCGCCGTCGCAATCTTTCTGTTGTCGGGACTCCATGCCACGCCGTCGGTACCGCTGAGCGTCATCGTCGTCTCCCCGGTTGCGGCATCCAGAATCTCGACCTTATCCGGGCTCCCAATAGCGAGGTGGCGCCCATCGGAGCTGAACGCCAACCGTCGGATAGCGCCGCCACCAGAAGTCGTAACCGCGAATTCCTGATCACGCTCCACTTGCCAAACTTTTAGGGCCGGTTCCTGGCCGGTTGTCACCACCTTCCGTCCATTCGGCGCCCACTGCAGATCGACGATAGACGAGTGATGACCTGCCAGAATAAGTGGCGGCGCCTCACCCTCTGCTTCCCAAACGCCAAGTGCGGCGCCGAAGTTTGGTGCCACCTTCTTGCCATCCGGGCTTAGACCTGCGGTCACCACACCGGAATCAAACATGTCTTTTCCCATGCTGCGCAACGGCTTCCCCGCTACCGTTCCATCCCATATCTCAACGCCCCAGGAAGAAAGCGTGATGATCTTTTTGCCGTCCTGACTCCAGGATATACGGAATGGAAGATTCGGATAAGTAAAGTAATCAGGAGAGTCGAACAGCGTCTGTCCGCTTGCAACATCCCAGGTGCGAAAAGACGCGGCGGCTCCGTTGCTGGAAAGAGCTGCGAGTTTCTTTTGATCGGGGCCCCATGCAAAGGCACCTGTGCTCGCATAGGCTGCCTTAATCCGCTTCTCGTAATCGGCGTCGTTACACTCAGGCGGAAACTCCTGGTGCTGTGCCCGGTAGAGGTCGGCGAAGGCCCTTGCCACTACGTCGCGGTCCTTAAACTGAGCCTGATCGGCGAGCGGTTCGAATAGACGTCGTCGCACGATTTCGAACCACTCTTCGGCGCTCGCCGGACGCCATGAGGACTCTACTCGTCCCACGAAATTGCGTAACCTGTCCAGGGCCTCACGTCCGCGCTGTCCCCCAACCTCCACATCATCGGCCTGGGTGTGTGGCGATCCCGTCGTGTCCGATGCGGGCAAACTGATAACGAGCAGACAGCCTTTTGCCAACTTCGCTGATTCGGTCAGGACCTGGGCGAAGGTGAATTGTGTCTCGAATCCGCCTGCCGGCAGGTCACTCTGGTCGTGGAGTTGGCGCGCATAGGCCACCCACTCGTCGATCAGGATTAGACAGGGGCCGTACTCATTGAAAAGTTCACGCAGAACGTCACCGGGGCTCGTTGCCTTTTCATCATCGGCGCGGAGGCGATCGAAGGCTTTCTTTCCACCAAGCTGCCAGGCAATCTCTCCCCAAAGGGTTCTCACAATGGTGCCGTCGGGCTTCTTCACGGGGTTGCCAGGTGAGATCCTATTGCCCACCAATACCACGCGTTTTGCGGCTGGCAGCTTCTTGGTGTCGGTTTCCTGCATCACGGCGTCAATACCCGCCAGGTCGCTCGCGGCTGCGCCCGAGAAGAGGTGGTAAAGCGCCAGCATTGAGTGCGTTTTGCCACCGCCGAAATTGGTCTGGAGCTGCACCACGGGGTCGCCGCCATGGCCGGAGATACGCTGCACCGCGCCTACCAGCATGCGTTTGAGGCTTTCGGTGAGATAGGTCCTGCGGAAGAACTCCACCGGCTTCCGATATTCGTCTGTGCCTTCTCCGAGGTACACCTGCCACAGATCAGCGGCAAACTCGGCTTGTTGGTAACGACCGCTGGCTACGTCTTTGTGTGGCGTCACCACTTCGCGCCAGGGCTTGAGGTTGGACGACGCAGCGCTTTCAATGGCTGTGCCCGCGGTCTTCCGCTTTTCCGTTCTCACCTGCTCATCAAAGCGCAAACGCAAAAGCTCCATCTTCATCTTTTCGATTTCGTCCGACTGGGGCGCCGAGACGGCGGTGATCAGCCGCCCTGCCGAATCGAGCGCGCGGTAGGCGTCATCGCTGGAGAATGATTGCTGGTGCGCCCATTTATTCCGGAGGTCGCGCAATTCGTTCACTAGTATATCGTACAATTAGTTCTTTACTGTATTGCCTTTTCTCCGGCGGCGGTGCCGGGGCTTTCGGGGATGGGCGATTTGATAGTCTTGGGTCGCCTCAATGATATGTCGGAGTTGCTCGGGGCCCTTGGTCCAGACGAAGGGTGAACTGGTTTGGTTGTAATGAGCGATAAACTCCAACAGATACTCCTTCAGTTCTCGCCGCGAGCGATGCACGCTCTGCTGCAGCCCGCGTCGCGTCAAGATGCTGAAAAAACACTCGGCCAAGTTCACCCAGGAAGCGTGCGTGGGGGTATGGTGAAAATGCACCTGGGGATGCCGCCCGAGCCAGCGCTGGGCGGCGGAGCCTTTGTGAATGTTCAGATTATCCAGAATCACGTGCAGTTCCCGCTGGGGATAGTTGCTGACCACTTGGTTCAGAAAACGCAGAAAGTTGACGGCGGTCCGGCGTTTGACTTCTCCCAACACCTGACCGGTGGCGATTTCCAGGGCGGCCAAGAGCGTATGGGTTCCATGTCGGACGTATTCGTTGGTCCAACTGCGGGGTTTCTTGGCGCGCAGCGGCAACAACGGCTGAGTGCGGTCCAGGGCTTGAATTCCCGTCTTTTCGTCCACACACAACACCAGCGCGTTTTCCGGAGGATGCAGGTAAAGTCCCACCACGTCCAGCAGCTTGGCGGCAAAGTCCGGGTCCGGGCTGAAGGTGAACGTGCGCAGGCGATGCGGGTGCAGGTGGGAAGCGCGCAGGATGAGATGCACGGTGCTGGAAGGCAGGCCGACTTCCCGGGCCAGAGTGCGCACGCTCCAGCGGCTCTGAAATTCCGGCTGCTGGCACACTCGCTGCTGCACCCGCTGCCAGGTTTCCGGTCCGTGCTTGCGGGGCCGGCCCGCCCGCGGGGCGTCGTGCAATCCGTCCAGACCGCGGGCGGAAAAGCGCCGCCGCCACTTGCTGACGGTGATCTGCGGAACCGCCAGCCCCAGGGCGATCTGCTGGTTCGACTCCCCCGCAGCGGCCCGCAACACGATGCGCGCTCGCAAGACCAGACTCTGCGGCGTGGAAGGAGCTTGCACCCAAGTTTGCAACTGCGCACTTTGCATCGAATCCAAAACAACCTTCGGAGCAATTCTTGGCATGCCCCGATAGTATACGCAAACGATTATATTGCAAAGAACTATTTGTACGATGTACTAGGCTGCGCTCTGCCGGCCCCAGCGTGCGGCGAAAGACATCGTTCCAGGCTTCCCACATGAGCTTTAGGAGTCCTGCCGCGTCCCATTCGCCGATGGCCTTCTTGGCCAACAGGCGATCTTCCCCAAGGTAGCGGGTGGCCTCCCGCTGCGCAGCAGCGCGCGCTGTGATAGCTTGTACGCGATTTTTCCACAGCTTTGCGCGACCTACTACAGGTGTATTTCTAAAGGATCCGTATTACATGCAAATACAGGGGAACTCCCTAAATATCACAAAAGGCGAATGTTAAGGTAGCCCTGCGCGACTAAACTGTCGTGCCTGCGCGACCAAAGTGTCGAAGGGGGGTGCGACTAAAGTGTCGTTGACAGAGTTTGTAAGCAATTGAAACTAATGAGTTGCCAGCCTGCGACTAAACTGTCTTGAAAATGCCGCGAAATCCGGCGGGATTCCCACAAATTCTGAATCCCATTCGGCTGCGGGACGGTGAAAAGAGAGGCACGATGAACCTTCGAAGATCTATACAAGATGCGAGGCTCCACCGTCGATGCGACTCTGTGCGAAATGCGGCTGACGAAACGGCTACGATGTGACCAGCAGTTCCTATGAGGGCCGCACCTGCCCGCTGGCGCACTTTGGTCACAACCGCGACGGCGACAAGCAACTCCCGATTATTGTCTACGGCGTGATGACGGAATGGCAAGGGTTGTCCGGTGGGAGTGGAAGTTTACCCCGGCAACACGGCCGACCCCGACCACGGTGGGCGACAAGGTGGAGAAACTGCGGCAGCGATTCGGGCTCGATCGGGTGGTGCTGGTGGGTGATCGCGGGATGCCGACCCCGCCGCAGATCGACAAGCTCTGGGCGCATCCGGGTATGGGCTGGATCACCGCCTTGACGAGCGGCGCGATTCGCACCTTGGTGGAGAAGGGGACCTTGCAACTCTCCTTGCTGGACCAGAAGAACCTGGCCGAGATCGCTTCGCCCGACTACCCCGGTGAGCGGCTGGTGGTCTGCCACAACCCGCTGCTGGAAGAGGAGCGTGCCCGCAAGCGGCAAGCCTTGATGGAAGCGACCGCGAAGAGTTTGACGAAGATCGCCAAGGGCGCGGCACGGCGGAAAAAGAAGCTACTCACGGCGGCGGAGATTGGGCTCAAAGTGGGCAAGGTGCTGGGCCGCTAAAAAGGTGGGTAAGCATTTTGACTGTCGAATCGGTGAGGGGAGGTTCACCTGGAGTCGCCGCCAAGAGGCCATCGAGCAGGAAGCAAAGCTGGACGGGACTTATGTGCTCCGCACCAGCGAACCCGCCGAGCGCCTCTCGGCCGAAGACACCGTGCGCAGTTACAAAAGTCTGGCGGAAGTCGATCGGGCCTTTCGCTGCCTGGAGGGCATCGACCTGTTGGTCCGACGCATTCGCCATCGCACCGATGAGCGGGTGCCCGCGCATATTTTCTTGTGACTGTTGGCCTACTACGTGGAATGGCACCTGCACCGGGGGTGGGCACCGCTGGTGTTCAAGGATGAGCAGCGAAGGGCGGAACGGAAGCAACACGATCCGATTCTGCCGGCCGAACCCTCCGCCTCGGCCCAGGCCAAGAAATCCTCGCACCAAACGCCGGACGGCCTTCCCGTCCAAAGCTTCGCAACGCTGTTGGCGGAGTTGCCCAGCCGTGCGAAGGGCACCTATCAGCTCAAAGCGGCGGAAGCGAGCCTGACTTGCCAACAGGTGCCGACGCCCACGCCGTTACAAGCGCGAGCGCTCGAGCTGATTCGTGCGTTCCCAGTAACCGGAAATTGAGTTCGCTATTATCCCTCAGCAAATCAGTAGAATACTCTCTGGAGCCGCTTGGAACTTCGGTCTAGCTATCGGAAATCCAGTCCGAAGTCATTCGCAGTAAGTTAATAGGTGTACGTTTTTCGACCTATATCGGTAGAATTAAATCATTTTCGACCTAAAAGATTGGTTTTCGACCTTGAGTTCTGTATACTTGTATTCGACCGATAAGCACGATCCTGTGGCGGTTTCGACCGAAAATAGGAGTTTTCGACCGTGGCCTCAGAAAATCGACCCAACAACAATCACCTTGCCGGAATCTTTCAGGAAAAGACGGTCCCGACGGCTACAAGGCTGGCAGGCTGGGCGAACCTTGTCCAGACATTCGGAGTTCAGGCTCCCGTCCGACGACCCAGTGTCATATCCGGACAGCACGTCAAGGCGAGCCACCGGATGGAGGGAGGCTGGAGAGTCTTCGACAAACGATACTGGCCCGGCGAGTCATTCCGCGACCAGATGGGATTCGCGCTGCGCCATGAAGACCTCGACCTGCTCGTCTTGAAACGGCTCTTCCAATCTGTCCCGCAGGGTACCGTCACCGCATTCGTGCGCAGCGCCCCTACCGGCGCATCCAACCGGCGCGCCTGGTTCCTCTATGAATTCCTTACCGGGCGGACGCTCGATCTTCCCGATGCGGCAGAGGCGAGTTTCACCGATTTGCTCGACGACCACCATTATTTCACGGCAACGCCGCGGTTGTCCCGTCGTCATAAGGTGCGCGATAATCTGCTCGGGACATCGGCCTATTGCCCCATCATTCGCAGGACGCAGGCGCTCACCGACTTCGGCGCACGCGCGCTTGCAACCAAGGCGAACGAGGTCATTGGACGCACCGGCGCGAACGTAGTCGCGCGCGCGGCCAGTTTCCTTTTACTCGCGGACAGCCGCGCCAGCTTCGAGATCGAAGGCGAAAAGCCGCCGCGCAGCCGGCTGGAGAGGTGGGGCCGCGCGGTGCTGCAGGCTGGAAAAAACCCGCTAACGCTTGACGAGATCGTCCGCTTGCATGTCGTGCTGATCGAGGACACGCGATTCACGTGGGCCGGTCTGCGGCCGGACGGCGTTTTCCTGGGAGAGCGGGACCACGAGGGCGATCCGCTGCCGGAATTCATCGGCGCGCGCCCGCAGGATTTGCAGCCTCTGATGCAGGGCATGATTGCCGCGAACGACCGTATGCGCCAAGCACAAATCGACTCCGTGCTGCAAGCGGCGGCGACCGCGTTCGGTTTCGTCTACATCCATCCTTTCCAGGACGGCAACGGGCGTCTGCATCGCTGCCTGATCCATCACGTTTTGGCGGAGCGAAAATTCGCTCCCCCCGGCATGGTATTTCCGGTCTCTCCGGTCATGCTGGACCGCATCGACACCTATCGCGACACGCTGCGCGCGCATTCGAATCCTTTGATGAACTTTATCGAATGGCGGCCGACGCCAGAGAGAAACGTCGAGGTTTTGAACGATACTGCCGACCTGTATCGTTATTTCGACTGCACGGAGGCGGCGGAGTTCCTTTACGCCTGCGTGGCACGGGCCATCGATAAAGACCTGCCGCGGGAAATCGACTTCCTGCGTCGCAATGACGAGGCAATGCGCCGCATCATGAACACCGTCGAGATGCCGGATAGGATGGCGGAGAATCTCGTCAGGTTCATCCGCCTGAATGACGGCAACCTGGGCCGCACGCGACGGGAAGCCGAATTCGAGAAATTGACTGACGATGAAGTGATTTCCATCGAGGCCATCGTGCGCGAAGCTTTCGAAGGGTTCGAAAAGTAAGAAAACGTGCGACCTAAGCAGGCGGTTCCAGAAGTTCACGCACGTAAGTGCGCCCGTCGCTGTCCCAGCATTGTTCGCCAAGAGTCCGATTGCTCTTAGTGTGTGACAAAATGGTGCGATGTCTTTATTCCATATCTTGTCGATATGGCATTGGAAATCCTGTTTTGAAGGGCGACAAAACAGATGCGCGCACCTGTATACTCTTACGGGGTTGCACGTATGCCGGCGGGGCTTTGCCTCAGAAGGGAATTTGGCGGGCGGGAGGTCCTTTTTTACAAGGCGCGACAAAATCGGTGTCCGGGCGGGCACTCCGTTCTCCTGGCAGAAAGCTTCTACGGTCTTCCCGCTTTGCTTGTGGCTGCCGATCAACTCGGTCCAGAACTTCCGCCGTTCGGCTTGCGCTTCTCGTTTCGTCATGCCACCACGATGCACCGCGGCCTTTGCGCGAGTCAGTGGTGTTTACCGGATGCTTACACGCGACCAGCAAAAAATCACGCGAGTTTTGCGCACAGACACTCGGTCGGCGCGGAGTCTAACCGGCCCCGGGGCTGTGTCAGTTTATTGAGCGATCTTGCCGGTCTGCGAAGCGGCCAGCTTTCGTGCGGCAACCTTCTGCTGGCGCGCCGCCACTTTTGCCTTTTGAACGATCGGCGTGAACTCCGCGTGGTATTGCTGGAGATCTCCAACGGTCTTCACTCCGAATCCGCGAGCCTGGATGCTTTGGGCATCCGCCGGCACCGCCTCCATATGCGCTTTGATGGCGGTCGCCAGCGCAGACGACAGCCAGGGATCGTTGAGATTCAGCGGCTTCGTTGGCGCGGCTGTGGTCGCCGGCGTCGGCGCAGCCGTGGCGCTCGATACCGCTGTGGCCGCCACCGGCACTTTAGCGGTGATCGACGCAGCTGCCGCCGCCACCGTCGAGCCTCCGACCGGCGTTCCCGGCACCGGAACCTTAGGCTCAGGGACGGTAATGGCGTCCGGTATTTGCGTGGTCACGTTGCGCGGCGCGCTGAGGGATGCAAGCGTATGCACGCTGAGCGCTTCGGTATCCCGAATCGTAAGCGGCTTGAGACCGAACAGCTGCTCGATGGTTGCCGGGATAGACGAGTGTTCGTACTGTCGATGGTCGATCAGGTTCTGCGGGCACCACGGCGAAATCACAACCGCTGACACCCGCGGCCCGTATTGATCGAACATGTAACCCCAATCCTTGCCCACGATGTCCTTTGGCGGTGTGCCTGTAGGAATGCGCTTTGCAGGCGGTGGCGTTACGTGGTCGAAGAATCCGCCATGCTCGTCCCAAGTGACGATCAGCATGCTCTCGGGCCAATGCGGCGAGTTTCGGATCGTTTCGTACACGGTCTTGATCAGCGCTTCGCCGAGTTCTACGCTATTGACGGGATGCTGAGAGTTGTTGACGTACGGAAGTCCTAGGTGCTCGGAAATCGTATCGTACCTGGGTTCGATGAAGGTATAGGCAGCGTCGTAGGTGGGGTCGTTGAGATCGGCGGCGAAGTTCTCGAAGTCGTCGACGTCCTGGTAGAGGCTAATCCCGGAGAGCAGTCCGACCTGCGGGAATTGGTCTCCGGCGTAAATACGGAACGGCACCTTCGCTTTGCGCAGCGCATCGAAGATCGTGCCATTCGCAAACGTGATGCCGGTGCTCGCGTCGCCTACGGCTTTGAGGCCGTATATATCTTTATAGTCGCTGGTCGTTGGCGAATCGTCCCATCCGCCGGACGATGCGGCGTGGGCGAACATCCGGTTTGGCTCGGTTGGGCCGGCCATCGCGCTAAACCAGTGATCACAAAGCGCGAACTCTTTCGACAAGGCAGTCAACACGGGCAGTGTGCCCGGCGCAAAGCATCGCATCGGCTCCCCTGGGTTATTGCGGTCCATATTAAGCGCGAAATCGGCCGCAAAACCGCGATCGTTCGCTGCGGCGATTGGCGGATACGGGCTGCCTTTCAAGCCTTTATTCTTGATAACGGTCTCTCCTTCCGTCTGGCCGCAAAGCTGCATCAAGACGTCGGTGAACTGATGCTGCACATCCGTTGCGTTGAAGACCACGTCGCCCGCGGTTGGCGAGACGGTGTATCTCAGATTATCGAATTCATTGGAAGGCAGCGGGAGCTTCGCAACGTTGGGCGCGTTAAGATCTTCCGCCTTCGTTGCGGCCCCGGTCTGGGCGTCTTTGCCCGTGATCCCCTGCAATCCCAGAAAGTGATCGAACGCACGGTTCTCCATCATTAAAACAAAGAGATGTTTTATGACCGACGTATCGAACTTCGTCCACGTCGTCTTGTTCGACCAGTTGATCGTGCCTGATTTTTCCAACACTCCTGAGTAAGTCTTGTTATCGCCAAAATTGGCCGAAATGGTAGAGCTGTTTACGACAGTTCCACTCGCCGTCGGATTCTTGATCGAAATGGAATTGCCTTGAACCGTGATCGACGGGCCCAGGACGCCTCCGGTCATCCACTGGCCATTCAAGTCGATCACGGTCTCGATAGTAGCCACCTTCGTCCAGCTCGAGTTGTTCGACCATTTGATCACATTAGGCGCGTGTAGCGTCCCCGTGTAGGTCTTCTTCTCGTCGGGGAACGTGACCGAGATTTCGGTGCTGCTGAGAACCGAGCCGCTGGCTGTGGGGCGCTTGAGTGCCGACATGTCGACGGAGATCGAATTTCCCGTCACGGTGATCTTGGGTCCCGGAACCCCGCCGCTGGCCCACTGGCCGTTCAAGTCCAGGACAGTCGGGATCAAAACCGCGGTCGTAATCGTGCATGCCGTCGAATACTGCGAGTTGGAGCCGCAGCCGTCCGGGGAATTGGTGCCTGCATGGCTTGCGTTGTTCGTAATCTTTTGCCCCGAAGCCGTTTTCTGGATGAGGTCGCTGCAGGTGAACGGCAGCGTGCCTGAGGCGACTGCCCCATCGCAATCCGCAAACAGCAGGAGGCCCCCTTCCACCAAGCCCAGGACTCCGGCGACCGCCGCGAGGGCCGAGCCGACGAACGGCACGAAGATGGATCCGACGGCGACACCAACCGAGAGGTTGCGGTGCGTGATGACCTCTTCGGCGATGGTGTTCAACGCCGACTGAACGGCTTTCATCTTGGTATCGGTGTCACCGTCGCTGCCGTTCACGATCAGGTAGCTGAACACGACCACCGTATCATCGCCGGGAATATTGACGTCGATACTCAGCCCAACCGAATGGGTCCCGTTGTTCACATCTCCCATCGATTTTTTGACGAATACGAGGGGGTTCGCCCCGACGTTCGCGGTGAGGTAGACGAAATCGGTGTCATTGTGCCGAGACCTCGTGTTCGTGATCCCGAAATTATCCATCGTGAACGTCGCAAACCTGCCGGGCGGTGGCGGGCTCAACGCTGCTATTGGAGAGCTCACGGTAACCGGCACATGGAAGTCTGCCGGCTGACCGCCGCCGCCGATTGGATCGTTAGGCATTTCTGACCTCCCAATGCTGTCTGACGGATACACATTATCACACGTGGGGGGGTACGCCGTATTTTATCAGGCTGAGCCATTTATGCTGGAGAGTCACCTGAGGAGTGACCTGAAACGTATAGGTGCCGCAACGTGGACGCCGGTAGTCGTAAATGCAGCGTCGAGGAGAAAAGTTCAAGGGCGTCCCAAGAGACAGCGGCCGTGAAGCAGAGTAGGATGTGAACCGACAACGCGTGAGTCAGGCCATCTGCAACCGCCAGAGCGGAAGGCTAGCATGCAGTGAAACTTTGAGTTTCGCCCAGTCGCGGAACGTTCCTCTGCGGCAGTCCCCAAAGCAGGTCCACTCCAATACGGACATGGTCGGTCCGCATGCCTACTAGGTGAGCTTATGGGATGCATATACTGTCGTAGCGAACAAGGACTGACAGATGAGCATGTCTTTCCTGCCTTCATGGGAGGCGACTTGGCGCTCAAGGGGGGAAGCTGCCAGCAATGTAATGGTGATTTCGGCGGGTCGGAGGCAGCTCTAAAAGAGGCGACAAAGCCCCTCCTGAATTTATTACAGATTCGGAACCGCTATGAACTCGTACCGAACATGCCGTTACGCGCTAAAATTCGCGGTCTGGATATGAAGCGTTTGCCGGGCTTTATGGATGGTGCTGGCGAAATAAGACTCCGGGACGTAGTGACTGAATCTACTGCTGAAGATGGAAGAAGGCTTAGACAGGGCTTTTTCCTGACGAAAGAGGCGGGGGACCGGTTCGCCGAGCGGGCCCGCGCTAAGGGCCTTCAGGTGGTTGACCGCAAAGTACCGAATGAGATCGTAATTGAGGCGAACTATACGATCACCGTGTATTTTATTGCCTCTCTCGATGCGCGGAGGATAGCAGCGAAAATAGCTTTGACGGCCATAGGTCTGATATACGGCAAAGAGTTTGCCCTCACGCCACAATTTGATGAACTTAGAGCGTCGCGGGTAGCAAAGTCCCCGCAAGAATTGCCAGTTCGATTTTTTGCAAACCAGGGATTGATGAGCGCTTATATCCGTACGGCGTCCGACCACAGCGTCATCTGCTATCTCAGCGCCGGGATGCACAGAGGCTGGGCGCTGGTGACTCTTTTCGGTGGCATCTGCTATCTCGTAGCCGTCACGAACGATTATACGGAAAGGGAGAGCAGGCAGTTTAGCATCTTCTACGATGCTGCCGCCAAAAGGTGCTACACGCCTGTGCTCCTTGCAGATGAGATGACGTTAGTTGGCCACGCGCTCAGCCCTGCGACAAAATTTGAAGACCCTTCCGCGGTCCACGAACAGTGGTCCCCTCTTCTGATTCAGTACTGCGCCTCAAAAGGCATCGCAGTAGAACCGATCACTGGCAATTGAGCGCGGTTGGCATTTCGATTACTGTCTATGGACGGGAACCGAGTCACCAACCCCAATCGAACCGAGAGTCCTGTGGGGGCTGCACCGCTCTTGTACGGTACATCTCACCCACAGTCAACCCCCCGAGCCACTCTCCAGAGCCACACCCCGCGGAATTTGGGCAGGGACGGTCACGTTTACGGGCTTGCCGCGGAAGTGCCGCGCGGCACTGCTTGGAATTCGGAGGATCAATTCAGGCCGCTTCTGTGGGGATCCGGGAAGAACTTTGCAGCAGGTTGGTATCCTTTAACCGGAGTCGGCTCTGCAAACCCTCGGTGCGCACAGCTCAATCCCTGGTGCGGGTACGTTAGCGTAATTATAAAACGAGGTACTAAGCGGTTCGAGGCTGCACTTCTCGCCGCGGAAGCTATAGACGGATTTCCTGAAACCCAAGGCGATGAGTTGTCATCGAAGACTCAAGTGCGCTGATCGAGACTTACGTTTTCCAATTGGAATGAATTGCCGGAGCATTCTTCGCCGAAGACAGAATCAGGAATCGACCATCGGGTGATGTGGTGGCGGGGCATTCTGGCCACCACGCCTTCACTTCGCGCAGCCATTTGGCGAGCTTCTGCCCGAAATCGCGTTCCCGACTGTATTCCTTCGACCCGAGTTGCTGTGCCAGCCCGATCCTCCCGAATAGCGGTATGTGGGCTTGCCGGCCTGCCTCAACGCTCCAACTCCTCCATACCAACCAGACATACAGGTCTAGAATGCCCGGCGCATTGGCCAAGGCCGCCACGACTCGTCGCTCGATCGGGATCTTGTGGCGGTCAATTTCTTCATGGAAAGCCTCGCTCAAAGCAATGGTATTTTCAGATTCGTCGCCGTTAGGGCTCTCGGAACCGTCGCGTTTGTACCAGATGCGCATCCGATCGAAAAAGTGAAAGCGCGTGGCATCCACGATCATTGCCTTCTGGCGCTGCTCTTCGGTGCCGAAGAAGATGGTGGCGCCAAAGACGCGCTGGAATCCCTGAACGATTCTGTGGTAATGGTATCCATTCTTCGGAAGATCAAAGTAGTCGAGCATCTGAGAAGGGCTCCGAAAGCGGACGACGCGGCTTTTCTGGAGAACGGCCAGGGTCGCGACCCAGACGGGGATGAGGCGATCCTGGCCAAACGGCAATCCATACCGAGGATGCCCGACGACATCAAGAGTACATTTGCCGTTGCATCGGGTGTGAGTTAGTTGGTGCGCGGGGGGTCGCCGCAAGGGAATGCCGCAAAGGATGAACGGTCGGGCATGGTAGGCAAGTTGCTGATTGCCGTTTCTGCGCTCCTCGCGGACGAGGCAGATTGCATCGAGCTTCCTGGCTTTGGGTTTGGTAAGGCCGAGCGCTGGGAGTACGGCGTGGACCGAGGCAAAACACGACAAGTTTTAATAGCAGCGGAAAGGGGAGTGTGAACTTAAGCTCGCGAGTGGCTCGAAATGCCGAGGCTGCGCCGTCGATATCGTGTTTTTCTCACTGTGCTAAAAATGTGATACGAGTCGTGGCAAACTGCCGCAAATCGAGCCAATGTGTCGGGGACCGAGGGTAGTTTCTGATTTCCGCCATTTGCCGCAAACCATTATATCTGCTTGCAAAACGCCTGCTCCGGCAAGATTTGGCAAATTAGAAATCGCGGTTTGCAACCATGGGGTCGGGAGTTCGATCCTCCCCAGGTCCACCAATCTCCCTTAGATTCAATAGCTTGACGGTAAGACTCATCAAGCACGACACATGGTCGGAACCATGTGTTCCTAAATCGGGCATTGCCGGTCACCACGTCTAATCTCCTTTCGTCTCAGTGTGTTAGAGGTGCTCCGAATCCTTTGATTCAATCGTGTTCCGGGCTCGAGACTTCGCTGTGATAAAAATGTGATAGCGATTCTGCTCGTCGTGGTGGGTGCGCCGCATTGGTTAGGTAGAGGTACCTAGGCCAGTAATCCGTTCGACACGTATTTCCTTACCCAAATCGCGGGATCTTTTCTGATCGAGGAGATGTCTCGGCTTATCGCTACGATGGCTTTCTTCCGAGCGGGTAATCCTCATGACGTGATCCGAATTAGCAGGGAAAAAACTCGGCCGATGACGGCTGCCACCCCTAACCGCACCTCACGCAGTCGTGTGCGCGGGGACCAAATCTGGCGGCTGCTGGCTCCCTCTAAATCGATGAAAGTGGCACCCTTTTATCCTGGCGCTAACATGCGGACTCCCAGCTGAGTGCATGTACGTCTTGTGCCTGTTCATTTCTCGACTTTCGTCTGCCGTCAGCCGGACTCGTGTGCGGCTAGTATTCAGAGCGAAGCGATCCTTGAAGAGGCCGGATCCCCGAAAGGCCTTCTTGGCAGTCTCATCCGCGAATTTGGCTGGCCGACCAAGCGGCTTGGAGAGAGCTTTCGGTTCTCGATTCGAAAATTGTTTCCGCGATAGCGATTCCGAAGTGCGGACGCAGCAACTTGTCGGCTTGACCTACCGCAAGTTACGGCCAAGGGATTCAGGGGAGTGCGCAGAGGATGAAGGACCGGGCATTACATCCCAAGTCCTACTGGCCGAACTCGCGCTGCCCGCGGATGAGATGTATAGCTTTGAGTTGCCTGAGTCGAGGGAGAAGTTTTCCCGAACAGCACCGGCTAGGATAGGCACTCCGCTTTGACTGACCGCACCCAGCGTTTCGCGAAGCATTCCGGTTCGGGCTTACGCGCAGCAAGTCGGAGGCAAATTCACACCTGTCGTTGCTGGCGTTTTCTTCGGCTCTTTAAGCCTCGCTGTGACGAAGATACGGGGTTGAAGCGAATGGTTTTTTCAGTCGGCGGCTGCAGCGACTCAGTGGAAAAATCAGTGGGACGCCTTCATCGCGAGCCTCGCTTGGGGTACGGTCAATTGGGCATTCAACATTCCGCCTTCGGTAAATCCCAAAGAATTACACAAGCCGGCGTCGTCCGTGTCTAATCGCCCGACCCAGAAGTACTCGAGCGGACAAGTTGCTCACCCGACATCATCCGCTAGTCGCTCACTCCCGCCGAGCAGGAAGGCCTTTTGCAATGTACCGTGTCAGTCATTCCAATGGCTGGCTCTCCATGGGCTAGTAGACGACGCCGTTCCGTAGTTGGGTTCTTCCGTGCCACGAAGACTACTTGCCCCACGTAATAGCCAGCCACAAATTCTCCATCGAATTATTGTCGAAGAACAAATCAAGGGGCGGATGCTTGGCGTCCGTGACCGCCGACGGCAGGGGCTGGATATTGACCAGGTTTCCGGTGAGCAAGCCGCCCAGAGCCGGGTTCGCCATCAGTGCGTCGGAGACCCCGGTTTTCGCCCCATTGGTGTAAAGATTCACGGTGGTGGTTTGCGCGGTGGGCAGCATTTCCGCGAAGAACTCCACGGCGCGCAGGGGCGTTGACCCTGCAATCCCTTGCGCCCAGAAGGGGTAGAAGTCCGCCAGCAGCGCCAGGTTCAGTTCCGCCGTAAGCGTCGACTGGCTGATTGCGGCGCTCTGGAATTTCGCCCATTGCGTGGGGAACTGGTGGCGGATGGAGAACAGTTGCACGGACCCCACGGTTTGCGCGTTGTTGATCAGCGTTTGCAGGTTTTTGACGGCCGCGGCCTTCAGCACTTCGCCGCCTTCGCGAGCCGTGTAGCGTAAGTGCAGAATGACATCGGTAATCGTATCAAAGTCGAATTGCCGGACGTCGGAGGGCAGCGTCAGTTGCCATTGACTGTCGGCTATGCCCGCATTTTCAAAAGGTAGGTATCGCTCGTCTTTCAAATTCGTTTCGAACAGGCCGCTGTCTGACTGCGCGGAGCTGGTTACGATGGATTGCAACGTGCCATAATAATCATTGAAGCGGATATCGTCTGATCCCTCGCGTGCGTAGCCGGAGCCCAGGTTGGTACTGGTGCGAATGGTGCTCTTCTGCAGGCTGAGAGTGCAGTTGACGCTGGTGTAGGGACCGGCGACGCACGGCAGCGTGAGGGCGACGCTCTTGATGCGCCGGAAGTAATGGCTGGGTCCGTCGAAGTTAAATAACTCTTCGGGCAGTGTGAAGCTGCAAGTTCCGGTGGCGCGCAGTTGCACCACCGCCAGCGGATCGGCCTGCAACAAGCTGACGTGCTTCGTCAGTTCGTACTCGCGCTGGTTCAGATCGTGGTAGGCCATGTCCATGGTCTTGAGGTCGAGCATCAGCTTCTCCCCGGCCAGCAGGCCTTCCGTACCATCCTGATAGTTATACTGAATAAAAGTGAGCGTAGGATTGCCCAGCTCGCTCTGCAGGGCTCGCTCCGCCTTCTTGGCAACGTCAAAGGCCAGTTGAAACGCCTTGGAATAGAGCGCCTTCACCTCGCGCTTCATCCACGCATAGAAGCCGGTGGTGGTCTCTTTTACGGCAAATCCCCCGCCCACGTTGGCGCCGTTGAGGAAATCCACAACCTCTTGGGCGTTCTGCATCTGTACCTGGTGGTTGTCGTATTCTTTCTTAGCGATCGCTTCGCGAATCTGTGCGCCGCGCAACTGTTTGTAGATTTGGTTGATTTCGCCCAGCGCCACGTTGCTCTGGTAGACCCACTCCATCTCGCGCCGCGAGTACGTTCCCACTTTGGAAGCCTTGTTGGCCTCAAACGAATACTCCTCGGAGAATGCATGGGCCACGCCCACCAGGCCCGAGAAGATGTCGTGCAGGTGCATGCCGCCGAATTCCGTGGTTTCACCGACGCCCATGGGTTGGGCATGAATCTTGATCTCCGGAATGGCGGAAAGTCCGGAGCTAACGGAGTCGAGAGCGCTGCCGGCGATCTGGAAGTCGCGCGCGAGGCCCAGCTTGGTCAATTCCTCCACTTCGTGCGTGCTTAGCGTCTTCACTTCGCCATCGCTGACGGAAAGTGACGTGGTGGAGATGTCGGGCGTAATCGCGGTCAGCGCCACTTGCGGTTCACTGGTGGCGTCCGCCTGGGAGAAGTTGCCATTCTCCAGACTGCCTTCGTCAAGCGCGTCGAGTTGGGGAAGGCTGCTGCTGATCTGGGCCGCGGTGCGCCCCAACTGCAGTTGGTAGTAAGTGTACTTTTGGGTCGCGTTGGCGAGGGATTGCTCCAAGCCCTGCGTGGATTTTATCGCCTCCTGCCACTGCGAGTACTTCACCATTTCACCGAGGCCGAGCACTACGTTTTCGTGCTGGGCGCGCAGCAGGGCGAGCGATTCGTTATCCTGCTTCTCAATCGCCGAGAGCAAATTGCCGCCCAGCGATTTAACTTCCTGGCAGATTTCCGTGGCCTTGGAGAGCAAAAACTGGAATCGCACAAGGGGCAGCGGTTGATTGAGGCCGCTGACTACGGAGCTGATGTCCAGGCCCGCGGCGGCGGCGCGCACCAGCAGGGCCGGATCGATCGGCGGATCGTAAAGCGGCAGTTGCTGAAACACCCCTTGCAGGTTCAGGCTGTTGTGAATCTTGAACAGACGGTCGGCCACCGTGTCCCAGTAAGCCAGCATCTGGTCGTTCTGCGGAATGCAGAAGTAAAGCGTTTGGCCGATGCTGGCAAGAATCTGCGTGCCATTCGCGGGTACGCCCTGCCCTGCCACGGGCGCGATATCAAACGGAATGTCCACCTCCATGTCGACCAATGCATTGCTGAAGGCATCCAGCCCCTGCGCCCGCAGGGCGTTGTAGGTGAGCGTCTTTACCGTGCCCTTTTGCGGTACGGCCTGCGGCTTATCGCCCAGGATGTTGGCGGCCAGAATATAAATCTGCGTCGCCTCATTGATGGTCTCAATGGTGTATTGCTGAAACAGCGAATCCCCCCAGGCAATCAGGTTGTCGAGATAAGCCGTCACCGTCTTCAGCATGTACGCGGTGGGACGGAACGAGGCCACCACCCAGGGCTGAAACGGGTTCTGCTGCCACGCATAGATGCTGGCCTGAGTCTGCGCGGCGAGCTCCGGATCCTGCGGCTGGGAAAGATTTAGCAGGATCTGCTCAATCATCGTGACGTCCGTGTACTGGAACGGCTGAACCTTCCAGAAGCGCTCCGGTGTGGGCCCCGCGCTGTTGTCAGTGGGATTGAAAATGTAGTGGAACCAGTTTTGCGCGTCCTGAAATTGCTGATTCTGGCTCAGGTGAATGGCAATCATCAACGGCGCGTGAAAGAACAGCTCCCAGTTGTAGATGGAATACGCACCGCCGGAAGTGAAGTCCAGGTTGTTGAGCGGCCCGGGCTGGTTCACGTTGTCCCAGTCGGGATTGTAGTGCGTCGGGTCAAAGAGCGTTTGAAAGAAAAAGGGCTTGGGCAGGCCGCTTTGCAGCGCCACCGGCGTGTTGGCCGGAAGATCGATGGTGGAGCCATCGGCAGACAACACCGCATTGGCGGCGCCGTTCAGCAGATTCACCGAGGCGCCATCGGGAAGAATAATCGTGCCACTCGCCGTGGCCCACTGGATGCCGCTTCCCGACGATGCCGGTATACTGCCGGGCGTGGCCACGGTTACCGCGGCAGCGAGCTTTTCGGTGCTGCCGTTGGGAAGCACTACGGTCGAGCCCGCAGCAATCACCACCGTGGCGCCGTCGGGAAGGGTGACGGGCGTGCCGGCGGTCATGGGCAGACTGTTGCGCGCAATCGTGGCTGTGATGTTGGTCAGCAGCGTGGCCCGCGTGGTGCCCGGTTGCACCGTGAGCGGCTGAAGCGGCTGGCCCACAGGTGGGTTCGGCTGAGGCAGATACAACGTGTCGGAGTCCTGGAGTTCGGCGAAACCGCCATCATTCAGCCGCGCGATGAGCGCCGGGACGTAGGGATGGAAATGCGAAAAGAATTCATACGTCAAGCTGCGGTCGCGGATGGTGATGTAGGGTGGAAACTCCTGCCACAAGCCACCCTGATAGGTCTGGTAACCCCGGATGGCGGAATCCACGATGCTGTGAAAACTTTTCGCCATGATTTTCTCCCTCGAAATTGCGCTCTCTTCGTTGCCCAGCCCACGCAGCGCCGGGCTTGAGCCCGGCATTTCAGCCCGCAACGCGGGCATAGGCCACGACGCGAGCGCTTACATCCGGGCGTAGTTCCTTACGCCCCTTTGGGGGCTCGCGGCCTTGCCTCGATCCCACGCCCGGGGGCTCACGCCACGCGCTCTCACCTTACGCCCGTTTCACGAGCTGCCGCCGCGCGTCCTGCCCCGCCTACCCCGCAACCACGGTTGACGCCAGGGCTGCTCCCGGCACGGCCGAAATAATTTGCAGGTGGCTCAACGTCAAGCCTGCGGAGTTAACCACCGCCAGACCATTCGCGTTCACAGGACTGGCCGGGGCCGCGGGCGCATTCACCACTGATGTGGCCGGGACGGCGGCCGCTGCCAGATCAATGCCGCCCGCCTGCCCAATCAAAACGCCGCCATAGGAAATTACCGTGGCCGGAGCCACAGCCCAATCGGCCGACGTTTGCACGTTATAGATGGAATATACCGGGTCGGGATCGCCCATATCCGGCAGGGGCACCTGCGCGGAAACTGGAACCGTATCCACCAGATTGGGGTTCAGCCAGGCAATCGGCTTTGGCGGCGGCACTGCCCATCCCACCCATTCCGTAATCGTCGTCTCCGTCAGCGACGGCTGCACAAAGAAAGTCATTTCGTTGGTGGTTGCCTTGTGCGCCGTGTCCTTGTAGAAGAAGGGCGCCACCAGGCTTCCCGCCTGCCAGTAGGCCGGCTCACTCGAGTCAATGAACGGCGGCGCCACCGGATTGCCCGGGTCGAGGAGTGCAAAGTTATTCACGGAATCCAGAATCTGCTCCGTGTCCGGCAAACTCGTCTGGCCCTGAAGATTCGTTGCAAAGCTGGACGTCAGGTTCGCAGAGCCCGTGCGCAGCGTAGCGTCAATCGCGTAGGCGTTATACGGGCTGGCCTGCGCGACGGCGCCGTAATCAGTACTGAAGCCCGGGTCGCAGTTCTTGCTGGTCACGCGGAAGCCGTAATAGCCAAACGTGGGCCGGGCCTTCGTGTGGGGCTTTCCCGTGCTGACCGGATTCGTAAGTTGAACATCCAGCTGAATAAGCACTGCGCCTTCATTACCGCTGGAATCAACTTCTTTCGCCACGTGGACGTAAACATTCTGGTCGGGAGTGAAGCCGTCAAAAACATCTATGGGCGCGTAATTGTTGATGTCGGTTGAAATGCGCGTGCTCCACTTTTCCTGGAAGTATTCGCACCAGTGCAGTTGCACCTGCACCTGGGCTTGCGGCGCGGCTCCGTAAACTTTTTCGGCAAGATCATTGAACTTCATGCCGGTTAAAGTCGGATCGCTGGCCTTGGGGCCGGGAGGGGCGGGCGGGGCCAGCGCCTTGATGACGAAGGTGACCCAGAAAAGATTCAGGCGCCCTTTCCAGATTGCCATCACGATGTGATCGCTCTCGATGTCAGGAGTCACGGCGATCCACGGCGACCATTGCTTCTGGCTGTAGGTACGGTAGAAATATTTGTGCGGGTGGCCGTAAGTGCGTCCCAGCACGTGCAGCGTATCGACGCCGGGCGTGGTGGGATTCTGGTCGAGATAACTCGCCACAATATCCAGCCGGGCGCGCCCGTCGAGACCCTTTAAGTAGGTAAGGAAGGAGTCTTCCACCAGGTCACTGGTCACATCGCCCTGCAGCAGCGAACCCATCATCGCCTGGAACAGATCGGTCTGGTCGAGCCGCAACTCCGGGATCAACCAGTTTTCCGGATACAAAAAGATCTCGCGATTCGCCTGCCACACGCGATAACGCTTCATCCACTGCCACCAGTCGGCGTCAATGGCGTTGGGCGATACGTTACGCTCCGGGTGCATGGTGTTGCCGTCTTCCAGGTTCAGCAGGCAGCGCTGGATAAACGTCTGCACCGACGACATCGCCAGGCGCAGGCGCGACGTTTGCACCACCGGCTCCATGCCCGGGTCCACCAGGAAATATTCAAAGAGCTGGTTGGAATTCTCCAGCTCGAGGTAGTTCACCAGGTAGGCCACCAGGGCGTCGCGCTTCTTCTGCCGAAGCGGGTCGAAGACCGACTGGGCGACGGGCAACCACGCATCCGCCGTGTAGCGCGCCTTGACGGCATTCTTAAAGTTGGCGGCAATGGCGTCGGGCGACGGCGGGGCCGCCGAGACAATGGCCGTCGCCGCCGTGAGGGCCGCCACCGGAATGCCCACGGTCTGCTGCAGCTTCAACGCCTCCCAAAGCCGGCGGACTCCGCGGTCATCGGCGAAATCACCCAGCGCCGTCACCTGCAGGCTGGTTCCACTCGTGGTTTCTTTGACGAAGCCAAAGTACTTGCCAAGTTCGCGGACCACTTGCGGATCACGGCGTGTAAGGTTGGCGAGCGCCGTCCAGGGAGCAGCGGGGTTTAGATTCGAACTGAAGGTGCCGGCGGCTTCCGCAAAAACTTGCCCGACATTTTCGAAAACGTCGATCAGGCCGTCGGTCTTGCCGGCGGGACCGTTGCGCAGGTTCGCATAGTCCGCCAGCGTCAGGAATTGCGAAAACAGCACCACGGCGTTGGCCACGGAATCATCGCTCGCCTCGGTGGGCAGCAAGCTGAGATTAAAGTCGTTGAATGACGCCGCGTTGGCCGCGAGATAGGCCACTTCCCGCTCGTCCAACCCAGTGACTTGCAGGATTTGCAAAACCTTCGCGAGCAGAACCTGCGCCCGGGCAAAGGCCGCGACCGCCTGCTGCGGGTACAGAATGACTTGCGCCAGGGGGCCTTTGGGCAAATTTTCGCCCTGAATCAGCAGGCTGGCCCCGTTCGCTCCGAGAGTGCCGAAGTCGAGCGTGAAGTGATAGGCGGCGCCGCCCTTCAGATCCACAAATTGACTCAGTTCAGTATTGTCCGCGGCTGCGGGAGTCAACGGAGAGATGATCGGGTTGGTAAAGAGGCTGGTGGGGTCGGGCGAATCGAGATCGAACGCTGCCGTCACTCCTGCGTTCCCGAGTTCGGCAAAAAAGCGATAAGGACCGTCGGTAGAAACCTGAAGATAGCCCTCAAAATGCGCGCTGCCGGTGCCCGCTTTGCCCGCGTTGGGATTGGTGGAGTCAGTGGTAGCCGCGGTGGCGGCGGTTCCCATCGCGAGCGCGGCGCCCGTTCGGTTAGCCGAGGCATAGTAGGTAGCGCTTACCCCCTGCTGTCCCACCCCGAGGAAGGCGCCTAGCAAGGAGCTGCCGGGATTGCTGGGGTCGGTCAATAAAGCGGTGTCAGTGGCGAGCGCCGATGTCAGCGACAAATTGGCGCCAAGGTTTGAGGCCAATCCTTGCAAGATGAATCCTGTTGAGAGCATTTGCGCTTGGAGCGGCAGAAAGACGTTAACCAGTTCCGCCTTCACCAGACGCTGCATGGCGGCCGGATCGCTGCCCAGGAGCGGCTGCACGAATGTGTCGAGGTCGGCGGCGGTGACGGTGAGAAGGTTTATCGCGAGATTCTGGAACAGCTGGACGGCCTGGTTGCGCACGGTCTGTAACAGCGCGGCCAAAGTGGTTGAGGCTGGAATCAGCGCGCCGAGCGCCACGCGGCTGGCGTCCGTCAAGGCACCCTGGTAAGTGAGAGTCTGGGTCTCGCTCGCGGCGTTATAACTCACATGGATTGCCGGATTCCCGGCGAACACGGCGGCACTGATCTGGGTCGCGGCCGCCACTCCCGTTTGGGTGGCCTGGTAGGTTTGGGCGTTGGCCATCATCGCCAGCACCGCCCCCAGCATGGACCGGTAGGCGGGCATGGCCTGCGCCTGAACGTTATTCAGTAATGTCGCCAAGCTCGCAGAGTTGTCAATTCCGGTCAAAATGGCCTTTTTGGCATCCGTCAACACCCCGCGGTAAGCCAGCCACTGGAGCTTGTCCGCCTGGTCGTAACTTAAACTCAACGCGGGGTCTTTGGCAGTGAGGGGACTGGCGTTCACCGCCGTCACCACACCGGTCAAAACTGCCTCATACTCCGCCATGCTCGACCAGACTCCCAGGATGTTGCCCACACTCTGGGCGAACGTCGCTTGCACCTGTGCCTCGAGGCCCGCCAGCAGTCCCGCAAAAAGAGGTGAGGCGTTGAGCAGCACCAGGCTTGCCTTCTGCCAATCCTGCAGAACGCCCGTGTAACTTATTGACTGGGTCTCAGTGGTGGAATCGTAAGCGAACGTGAGCCCCGCGACACTCGCGAACGGGGTGGGATCAATCTGGTTGGCCGGCGCCACTCCCCCTTGCGAGGCCGTATAGGTTTGGGTGTTGGATAGCTGAGTAAACAACGGCTGCAGAATTGTCGCCGGAATCAAGCCCGAAAGGCTCTGCTCAACCAGGCTTTCCGGCATCTGCATTAGGTCCGAGGGAACGGCTTCCTGCGCCTGGATTTGCTGCAAACCGCTGGCAAGGGATTGCACCAGGGTGATTAGCGCATTGGGGTCAGGCGCGTACTCGCCCACCGGGTCAAATTGCTGACGCAGCAGGTATTGCAGATCCTCGACGGTGAATCCGCTGGCACCGACGAATCCCACCTGCTTCACAAAAGCCAACGTAGAATTTGACAGGATGTCGTCCGCCAGAAACGCGAGCGGATTGCCCGAAAGTGCCCGGAAGGGATTTAATCCCGACATCACTCGCAGACTGATCATATCCTCGACTGAAAGTTGAAGACATTTGGCGAGCGTGCTGTAACGATAGCAGATGGAGATATTCGTGAGCGAAAAGTTGGGCACAGGGCCGCTCACCGTGGTGACTGTGGTCACGGCAGTGCCGGCATCGGCCAAAATGTCGGCAACCTCGACCGCCGTCAGCCCCAGTACTCCCTGCAAAGCCGTCTGGTGGTTGGCCAGCGGGTCCGTCGGTGCGCCGGGAAACAGCCCGTTCGGATCGTCGAATGCCGCGTCATTGTTCAGCACGCTCGACGTCAGGAAAAGCTGGGCGTACGGAGGGTTCTCCCCATGCACGCTCAAGCTGGTCCACAGCGGAAGCAGCGCCACACGTCCCATCGCCGGAGCGAGGCGTGTATTCAGGTCGTCGAGGTGCGCAAGATATACCAGTGCCGTCTTCCAGGCGGAGCTGAAAGCGGAGGCAAAGTTTGCGGCGCTCCAGGCGGGGACGGTACTCGCCGGGAAAAACGTCTGCAGCGCGCGGTCGGTCTCCCGCAAGCTCCATCCCAGCTTTTTCCAGAGCCGCACAAACAGGCTGAGCTTCAAGAAGTCGAGCGGCTGAGCAGCCGAGCCGTCCGCATACTGCAGCGTGGTGCTGGTAAAATCGCAGCCTGAATCGGGATCCGCCAGCACCAGCACGCTTTTGGAGAAATTTGCGGGTAAAACGCCCTTCAGCCACGTCGCCGCGTCAAACGACGGGTACTGGGGCTTGTAGGCCGCGGTAATCGCTGTGAGTTGGGCGGCAAAATTGGCCGCATCTGTGGCCGAAAGCGCCGCATAACCCGGTTGTGACGTGTAGCTGAAGGCGTCACTGATATTGAGGCCGAGGCGGTTGAACTGAAAAATCAGGGCGTACAAAGAAGGGTTCAGGAAGCCTGTGGTCACGAGGTCAGTAAGTTCTTGATAGGTGAGCCCCAGCAACTGGGACAAATTTTCAGCTGACTTCAATGGCGGGACGATGAACTGACTCGGGTCGGAGGCATCAACCTGACCATTAAGCGCCGTGTTCTGATCGCCATAACCATACAACTTAAACCAATTTTGTACCGAAGGCTGGGCGCTCGAAAGGTCGAAGGTGGTCAAGACGGCGTACTCGACCGGCGCGAGGCCCAGCGCCTCCGCGTAAATCTGCGCGCGATAGTACGGGTGGTTGTTGGCGTCGGTAAACAGCTCAAGATGGTCGACCGGGCGCAACGTTTCCAGTGCCGGAGCCAAGGGGGTTTTGTAGTAGTTCATGAAACCCCGCACCGTCTCAATCCACAGATCAAAGGGCAGCCCCAGCGGATATTCCGCCTGCTTGAGCGTGGTGCTATACACTTGAGGAAGAACGTGTTGCGGCTCGGCGGTCAGCTGCGCCGTGGTGGCTGTGCCGGTGTCGTAGGCAGCCCCGCCGTCGAGCTTATTGTTGGCGATAAAGTACTCAAGTATTTCGTTCACCAGGTCGATGTAAGGCATGGCGGTATTGGTGTTCTCGCACGTCAAGGGCAGCGCACCCAAATCCGGGCGGCGGCCGGCAATTACCGGAGGATTGCCAATCAGCACGTCGAGCGGAGTGCACGTCGCCGCGTTCGCGCCCGACTTGCGCAGGTACTCGAGCAGATCCACAAAGTACGCGGCGGGGCTCAACACGGAGCGGCAATCCGCGCACTGGCAGAAGTCCATGGAGCCGAACAGGGTGGCCATGGTAGGAAATTGCTGCACGATCGCGTTCTTGGCGTTTTGCCGGTCCGCGCTCGATCCGGAAAGCGCATAAACGGGTGCGCTGGTGTCGAGCTGCTTGGCCATGGCAAAGAAGTTGAACACCACGCTGGTGGATTGCTGAGACTGCGCGTAGGTCAGCGAGGCTTCCGCAGCGGAGGGGAATCCGGCCGAATACTTTGCCGTAAACTCTTCCGGCGGGTGCGAAGCAATGTCAAATGCCGAGGTGAAGCCGGCAGTAAGGGCTGCTTGCCGCGACTCGTCGCTGGGCGTCACCTGATGCAGGCGGTGCAGCGTCTTGAGGCTGGCTGTGGTGGGGCCATCCAGGGCCGGTAAAGTTTTGGGGTTGTCCAACAGGAACCGGTTAAGGGGCGTGCGGCCCAATTCATATCCCAGCGCTTCCGCGGCCCGCAGGAAGCCTGACAGGTTGGTGACCGTGGTGCCGGTGGCGGCGGGGATGACCAGTTCCTTGTTGTCAAGCATCTGAGCGGCAACCCGGGTGGGGAAACTTACCCTCACCTTGCGAGCCATGTCTGCCGAGTAAGCGGCAAGGCGCGCTTGGTTGTTGGCCCCCGTATAAATGGCCGGAATCAGTGCGCCCAGTGCCGCATCGCCCCCGCTGCCGGCCAGCGCCGTAAGGGCGGCCGACCACGTGGCGGGCTGGTGATAATTCTTGTCCGCCAGGTGCGAGAGGTCGGCGGCAGAGCCAATATCGGCCGCCAATTTCTGCGCCAGCGCCGCGTTATTGAAAGTGAGGTGCAGGAATTTCCCTTGAAGCTGTAAGGCCTGTAAAGTGGTGGCCGGGATATTGAGCGCCGCGGCCTGCGTCCACAGACTCGCGTCTTCGCCCGGCGTGAGGTTGAAATAAAGGTTGGCAAAGGCCGTCTGCTGAGCCGCAGGCACGGTGGCAATGAGGGCGCTGAAGCTGGAAACCCCGCCCGGGGTTGTGAGCTTCAGGCCGGTGTTGGTGGCAAACGTCTGGAATTCGGTTGTGGCGGTCGCGATCTGGTCCGTGTTCAAACTAACGATGCCGGCGCTGCTGGCCTTGGCGAGCGCCGTCTTAATCGTGGCCGCGGGCACCATGGCAAGCTGGGTTGGGTCAGTGGGCAGGCCAATTCGGAACAGGGCGTAGAGGACATCTTGTCCCAGTCCCACGGCGGTGGCTTGCTGGGCCGCAGTAGCCGCCAGAGCCACCAGCCGCGCGTCCCAACTGGTGTTCTGGGTCACCAAGGTAAGGTCCTGACGCGTGGCATCCTCCTGCGCCTGGGCGAGATTGGCGATGCCGCCGATGTGCGTCTGCATGTCCGTAGCGAGGCGCGTGTATTCTGGCGCGAGGGGCAGCACGCTGATGGGGACCACCAGATTCAGCGTTTCCGCCACCCCGGCATTGAACAGGGTGTTCGAGATGGTGACTTCCTGTCCTGCCGCATTCAATACCCGCACCTGGAGGTTGGCCGGGATGCCGACCGCAAGACTATAGGAGAAGGAGTAACTGCCCTGCGCGCCGCTTTTGGCTTCGCCCAGCAACGTGTCCTTACCGGCGAAACCGATAGTGTAGAGCCGCGCAGTAACCGCTGCGGCCGGGGCGCCATTATCGAATACCAATACGCCCTGAAGCGAGTGAGGAATGGGCGGCGCTACCGCAGTGTTGCTGACGATCGGTGTCAAAGCCATGTGAATCCTCCGAAAACGATGGCGCAATCTTGAACCGCTCATTCGGCGCAAGCGCCGCGTTGTGATGCGTAAACATCACTGCCTATGCGCTCGCGCACGTCCAGGCATGGCCCTGCATCCCCCAGCGGACGGTCTCACCAGGCCGTGGAAATCCAAACAACTTGTCACCGCAAAAAATGAATTCAATAGCCCGGTGCAGCGTCACCGAAACGCCCGCCCCACGCGTAGTCCGACCCTGAACGTCCGTAGCGCCCGCGTCCGGCTGGGAATGCGCGTTTTCCGGCACTACCTTTGGCGAGCTACAAGAGGATGCTGCGACCTGTCGCTCGGTCGTGGGCCGCAACAACCCACGGATATGAAAGAGCGGCGATAAATCGCCGCACTCCAAATCCCCTCATAACGCCAACTTTAACCAGAGCCCGACGAACACCGTTGGTTTGAGCATGGTCACTTGGCTCAGCGTGGCTTGGGGCGATCCGGTCGCATCCAGCGGCCCGCCCGGTGTGGGCAAGGTGATGGGCCCCGAACCCACCGGCCCAGCGCCTCCGACCACGACCGATCCGGTAAAGCTGGCAAGCTCCCGCGGGTACTTGAGCGGGCCCGGGGCATCATAGAAGAGCCCGGAATTATTGAACTTGTACCCAAATCGCTTGGCCTGCTCCGCGAAGGCATGCTCCGTCGCCTTCTTGTAGGTGGGCTCCTTGGCGTTCACGCCATTCGAATCTGGGCTGAAGGTCAGTTCATTTTTGGGCCCGACTACTGCAGCGGTGATACCTATCTTAAAAATACCTCCAAAGTAGTTGTTCTGAACCGGCGCGGCCACGGGGTAGCTATCCACGCCGATCTCCAGGGCGTCTTTCCGAATGGACACGGTCTTGAAGATGGCGGGCAATCCCTGCGGCTTCAGTATGCCGGCCGCGAGCGTGGCGGGGACCACATAGGCCACGACGGGCGCGGATTTCTGGTCAAGCTTGGGAATCAGCTTGCCGGCAAATCCGCCCACGTCGGAGTCAGGATTGCGATCGGTGCTTAACTTTGCCGGGCCGGGACTGGAGGGGTCGGTGACCGGTCCGAACCTGGGCTCCGCCAGTTTCTCCTCGGTCAGCGCGCCTGCCTTCAAGACCACCTCCGCAGTAACCGAAAAAGGATCCACGGCTTGTGACGACGCCAGCTGTTTCTTGAGGTCGTCATGCTTCCGCTGCTCGGTGATTTCCTCCGCCGACTTGGCGCCCGGTTTGGCCTTGATTTCCTTGGCCGAGCGCGGATCTTTGGTCCAGGGCTCCGGCGTTGGCGAGGCTTTGGGACCGGTGGGGCCGGGCTGGGCGTTGATGGCCAGCCACAGAGACGTAAGAGCGGTGGGCGGAAAGAACTCGTGCGTAAGGTCGCGGAAAAACCAATCCGTCTTGCCATCGGTATCGAGTTTCGTTGCGGGGTTGCATGAGGCATAGCGATACATATTGGTGCCGCCGGCGAGGCCCGCGGGGTCCGTGGCCGTCCATCGTCCCAGCCACGGCGCGTAGTAGCGCGCCCCAACGTAGTACAGGCCGGTTTCCTCGTCGCGCTCTTTGCCGATAAAGCGATAGCGCTTCAGGCTGGCCTCCACGGAACTACGTCCGGGCTGGTAGGACGTGGCGCCGTAAATGTAATACTCCTCGTAGGTAATAATCATCCCAGCATTATCCAGTTCAAGCGTCGCTGAGCCCAGATGATTGGTGAACTGGTAGCGGATGGCGGGCGCAGGCGCGGCAACGGGCGAGGCGGTGTTGAGGGTATTGGTTTCCACCAGCGCCAGGCACTGCTTGCCTTCGTTCACGTGCAAGGTTTGGCGCTCCAGGGTCACATTTGTGCCCGTGCCGTCAAACTCGCGATAAACCTCATAATCGCCCAGGTAGATGCGGTCAGTAGTGCGCGTGGGCGTTTGCCCTGCCGCCGCCTGCCCCTCCGTAATCTTTCGCACCCGCTGCCCCGCGGCGTCATAAACGTAATACGTGATTTCCGGCGTCCCAGCATTCACCGCCTGCTGGGAGGAGGCCAGCAGACGGTCGGCAAAGTCCCAGCGCATTAGCGGCAGGTGGGGCATCTGTGCCATATTGCCGTGCCCGTCATAGGTGTAGCGGGCGGAATAGGGGGCGGTGGAGGAATCGCCGGGCATGCTGCTGCTCAGCAGCCGGTTGCTCAACGGGTCATAGGCGTAAAGGCGCGTCCAACTGCCATTGGTGGCTTGATGAACGAGGGATTGGATGTTGCCCACCATGTCGTACTGGAACTGCTCCGTGTAGGCGCGCATGGCCGTGCCATCGCCCGGCTGCGGCAGGCCCACGCGCGGCGCGTCGTTCCAATCGTATTCGGGCGCGGCGGCTTGCGCGGCGTGTTCCCGCCCGCTCGCCTGCACCACACGGTAGAGCGCGTCATACTGATAGAGGGCGGTTGCGGTGACCACGGCGTTATTGAAGAACACCGCCGGCTGGGCGGCGTCAGCCACCTGGGTCACGTTGCCCACGGGGTCGTAGGTGAGCGTCAAATCCTGCAGCAGGGCGTTGTCCGATGCCCGGGTGGTTTGGACGCGCGTCATGCGGAACGTCAGCGGATCGTAGGTAAAGCTGGTGCTCACGCCATTCGCATAATCGCAGAGCACGCGCAAGCCCTTGGCGTCGTAGAGAACGTTTGAAAGAAACGGCGTAGACGTGGCCGCGCCTTGCAGGTTCACGCTCACCGTGGCCAGCAAATTCGCTTCGTTGTAGGTGGGCACGGTGATACTGCCATCGGGAGTGGTGATGGCGATTGAGCGATTTAGCGCGTCGTAGCGCGTGGCCGAGGTTACATCCAGCTCAAACGTGGGCGTAGCGGTTAACCAATTCGTTAAGTTCTTGTAGTCCGACAGAAGCTGCCGGCGGCTCGCAAGCAGGTTGCCCTTGAAGTCAAAGCCCTGGTCCCTGTTGGTCGAGTTGTTGTGCGCCAGGTTGGTTACCACGCCCGCCTGGTCGCAGTGTTGGAAAATGCGGGTGCGCAAGTTCAGTGTCTGGTTGTTCGCCTGGCCCTCGCCGTAGACGGTCGTCTCAAACTGAATTTCCCCCGCCAGCGTACGCGGGTCGGAGTTCGCGGCATCGGTGCCGAGAACAAACTGGCCGGTGGCGCGCTGCAGGCCATCGTAGGTGGTGCGAAAATTGTGGCCGCGATTGTCCCAGGCGCGAATGGATTTCCCCGCCGCGTTGTTCAGAATCCAGCGCTCGCCCGCGTCCACATTCGACTGGTGAATGTGCGTGCCCAGCATGTCGTAGTCATAGTTCATCACCGTGCGATTGAGCGCGTCAGTGATGGTTCGCTGATTGTTCTGGATGTCGAGCCCCACGTGGGTGAGGTACTTGCCCGCGGCGCCGTTGTCGGCAACGGTTAGGAAACTGCGGCCAAGGCTGTCAAGATAAGCGGTGGCCGGGGTCTTCGCCTGGGCGGCGGCCTTGTTGGCAGCGTCCTGCTCCTGCGGGCCCAGGCCGCCGCTCGCGCGCTGGGTATACCAGGTGGGGGAATAGTCGGCAGCGGGCAGCAATTGGAAATAGTCGCCAACATCGAGGTCGGCAGTTGGATCGGCCTGCAACACGGTGTCAGTGACGTCCCACGTGTCTTGCCGCCAGACGTCAAACAGCACCTTATCGTAGGTGTGGTTCGGGTGCAAAGTGGCGACCACGCGGCCTATGGGATCGTAAAAGACGATGGCGCTTACGCCCACTTGCATCCCGAATTCAAACTGGTGTCCCTTGGTCGAAAGCTGCGAAAAAAACGGCTCATACTGGCGAACGGGCTTGGCCTTGTTATTGAAAATCGTCCACCCGCTCGCCACCCACCGCGGGTTTACCGTAGGGCCGCCATCCACCACCGGCCCCGGCTCCGCCTGGCCTTTGCGCAGGATTTCGCGGCTGAAGCCGTCAGAATAAACAAAGGTAATTTGCAGGTTACTCTGCTGATTGGGCGCGAGGTCACTGACGTGCGTTTCCCGTGCAATCGTTGACGCGAATACGGGCTGCCACCCGGTGGGGTCCGTGGGTGCGGCGGCGCGCGACGTTTGGAACACGTTCAGATCATAGATGTAGCGCGACGTGGCCGTTCCCAACAGCGCCGGGGCGAGCGTGTGGGGGTCCGCGGCGTTGTAGTAATCGTCAATCTGCTGCTGCGTGAGGTCGGCAGTAAAGCCCGTGAGCGAGTCGCCCAGATGCTCGCTGGTCTTCCCCATCACCGCCATGCCCACCACCATGCCCATCGCGTCGAAGGCGCATGCCGACTGGTTCCCGTTCGAGTCGGTGAAAAGCTGGGCCTGCAGGGCGCGGTAGTCATAGGCGACGCTTGCGGTGTTGCCGGCGGGGTCGAGGGAAGAGAGCACATAGAGGAAGTTCGGCAGGTCGTACACTACGGAAGCGGCGTTGCCAAACGGGTCCTCAAAACGCTGAGTCGCGTAAAAAGCCTGCGCGGCCTCTGCCTGCTCCTGCTGCGGGGTCGAAGGCGCGCCGATAAAGTAGGTGCGCCCGGAGGGTATCCACCAGTGGCCGTCGCCATCCAGATCGACGTAACCTCCGCCATCGGCGGCCACGCTGGCCATCACGCTCGCGGGGGTGGGCATGAGCGCCGTGGAGCTGCGCTCAAACACCTGGGTGATGAGGCCGGGGGTAAACGCCATTTTGTAGGCGCAACCCGCGAGCGCCAGCGATTCCATGGTCCCCAGCGGCAGCAGCGCGTTGGGGTCGTTCGCCGCCGCCCCCACATCATCAGGCCGATACAAGGTGCGTAAACACTGGATCAAACGCCGGTAAGGCTGACCCGCAACCAGGTTGCCGGGGTTCACATTCTCGAACAGCACATCGTGATTGCCGTCCGTGGCGGTTGCAAGCTTCAGCCCGACCTCGCCGAAGCCAAACAGGTTGGTAATTCCGGCCAGGGCCGAGTCCGGCTGAAATTGCAGCAACTCATACACGCTTGCCTGCGCGGCGAGCGGGGCGCGGTAAGCGTCGGCGGCAATCACCGCCTTGGTAAACGTGTTTTCCGCGTACGTGGAGAGCACGACGCTTTGCCGGGCCTGGTCAGCGGGCTGCAGCGTGGGGTCAAGATAGCGGCGGCCGTAGCCAATCGAGAGCGATTGCAGCACATTGCCGTAGGCATCAACCGCCAGGGTCATGGAGTGCGTCACCCGGGGGTCGGCGGCATTGATGGCATTGGCGGGCGGGGCGCTGGGGTCGGCCAGGGTGTTGCCCACCACCTTGAAAAGCTGGCGCTCATAGTGGTAATCAATGGCTTCGCGCGCGTGACTGAGAAACACGCCGAATTCATTGGGCCCCTGCGGCTGGAACATCTCAATGGTGTAATTGCGCTCGGAAGCGCTGTAAGGACGGTCAGCCTGCGCCGTGCCATCCAGCGCATAAACTTCCTGGCGCAAAACTGAGCCGCGCAGGGAACGGCAGGCTTCGCGCATCTCCTCACCGGAGAGGTCGTAATCAATGCGCGTGCCATCGGCCAGAAGGATCTGGGTGGGCAGCAGAGTATCGGGCAGCAGCATCGCCTGCTGCTGCGCCTCGCTTAAGCCCGCGATCGCCTGGTTGGCATCGCCTTCCTGGTAATACTCGTGGGCGAGAAATTTGGAGATCCGGTTCTCACCAAAAAACGCGCCGGTGTGATACCAGGTTTTGGTGAGGACGGGCGGCACGTTGGAAGCCGGATTGATATTGCTGCCGGCGGGGAAGGCGCTGGAGGTGGTGAGCGTCGCATACTGTTCGCTGTCCCACTGGTCGACGCGGGCAAATCCACGGAATTCGCGTTCCACGCCGTCATAATATCCATGGTGATAAGCGTATTGAGTTACAAAATGGTTGCGGCTGATGTAATCGTAGGTTTCAATCTGCTCCACAACTTGCACGGGGAAAGGCAGCCGGGTGAGCCACGGCGCTCCCGCCATCTTATCGGCCACATAGAATTTGGTGGAAGGAGCGTAGTGGATGCGCGTCTCGCCGCCCAGATTGTTGGTGGCATTCACCAGCAGATGAGGCTTCTGCCCGCCCATCAAATCAATGTACCGCATGGGCTGGCCCGCATTGCTCGCGAGCGGCGACGACCAGGCAAGACAGCTCGTGCCATTGCCCAACAAATCGAGCGCGGTGGCGGTGGAAAGGTTGTCAATCGCGGGAAAGTGGCTCAAAGTGCGCTTCTGGCCATAGGCATTGCCCGACTGGCTGAAGTAAAGGTCCACTCGATTGCGCGTGAAATAGATGATGTCGGCGGTTCCCGAGCCATCAATGTCAGCCAGGCGGATGCGGCGCGGGTCAAACAACTCCGGGCGATCGAACCACGGGGAACCGTCCATGGTGACCTTGGCGCCAAAACGGCCGTAGCCAAGGTTGGGCCAATAGCACACTTCGCCCAGGCGGATGCGCACGAGGTCCGTCAATCCATCGCCCGACATGTCAGCAAGAAAAATGGTTTCCGTACTGTCGGCAAAGACCAGTTGCGGGCCCGCCTCTTCATCAAGCGACTGCGCCACACGCTGCGCGGGACCAAAGCCGTCGGTCGAAAGCGAGTTGTGCCACCAGAAAGCGTTGTCTTCACTGATCAGTAAATCGGCAAAGCCGTCACCCGTGAGGTCAATGAATTTCAGATTGGGATTGCGCCAGTCGATCACGGGGTTCGAGGGAAACGGCGCAAAAGGCTCCCAATCCGCGTCCGGGGTGCGCGCATAAAAACCGGGCGTGGGCGGGTTGAAATCCACTAGATCGATGCGGCCGTCGCCCGAGAGGTCCATCAACTGCTGCCGGCCATTACCGAGCGCGGCGAGTGTGGGCTTGCGCTCAACCACTTGCACCGGGCCAAACTGCGGCAGGGTGATGGGCACGCCGTTCTCCGCCTGCTGATTCGCCGCACTCAGGTTCGGCTTGTAGAACCAGGCGTTGCCCTGCTCGGTGAGAATTCCTGACAGGCCCTCGCCATCGAGATCCACCCAGCGATAGTTTTGGCTATCGAGGCCGCTGGGCAAATTCTGAAGGCTCGCGGCGTCAACGTCACGCACGGTTTCGTCAATCACCGCCGCGGTGTATTGAAATTCGAGAGGCGGCAGCGATTTGGAAAGATAGCCGCCGGCTGCCTGGCGCACGTAACCGGTCTGCGCGGCCGCGAGCAGCAGTGAGTAAAACGGCGCGGTGGGGTCAGCGGGCGGCTGCGCAAACTGCGCGTGGGTGAAGTCCGTGGAACGCACCAGGCAATCGGCGCCCACGTTTGCGGCCTGGGGAAAATTGTGGAACATCAGCACGCGGCGGCAAAGGCGGTAAGTGCGCACTTCAAACGTCGGCCGGTAGGTGGAATAGGCGTCGGCGCGGCAGGTCCAACTGAGGCCCGGTTCCACGGGCTGCGGATTCGCCAAGTCGTGATCGCCGTAGTCAAGCACTAGCTTGAAGCACCAGTCCGTTGGTAGAGCGACCGGGGCTTCAACAATGAGGTTGGGAAAATAAGGCGTGCGATTGCCGTAAAAAACGTATTGCAGATAGCGCTGGGCGGAGCGCGTATCGCCGGTGCGATTGCTTTCAGGCGCGGCGGTCGCGTCTACGCCCGTCGAGTCTTCCGGCTTGTATTGGTACGAGATGACGTTGCCTTTGTCGTCGGAACTCTCGCAAATGAGCCAGATGAAAATGCGCGTGGGGTCAGCGGGGTCGAACACGCGGCTGCCGGAGGAGCGGCCGTACCAGGTGGTGATGTTGTCTTTGCTGATCGACCGCCAAAAGGCATCTGACGGGTCTGCGACGTTTGCCCAGCGCTCAATGCGCGCGAACAGGCCTTCTACCCGGGGACGATAGGTCTCGACCGCATACTGTTGGCCGTACAGCATGCGGGTGGGTGTGGGAGATTGGCGTGCCCACGCGCCATTGCTCTCAACCAGGACGGGCATCAGGTCTTCGGCGCCCGACAAGATGAAAACGTCAGACTCCTCGGTGTCAACGTACTGCGGCAGGCCCTTGTCGGTCTTGCGCGTGATCGAAGGCAGGCTGAGCGTCCAACCGAATCCGAACGCACTATTGCCGGCGCCAGAGTCGTAGGCCAGGGCAAGTTGTGGGCCAAAGCCCGAGCGGCCGGGACTGATATAAATGGGTACGGACATCGACCCCGTGCCGGTGACGGGATTGGCGGTAAACTTTTCCCCAATTCCGCGAATCGCGCCGCCACCCTTGGGCAGGCTCAATTGCGGCGCGGCGACGGTGAAGTGCTGCTCCGGCGGCTTCGTGCGAGGATCGGTGGAACCTGAAGTTTCCGGCATAGATTTTCGAGAACGTGCTTGCCCGGGCCGCGCCATTTCCGATCAACAGCGGGCCGGCGTCCGCCCGGGCTTGCCCAGACACGGACACCCGAGGTGCAGGGCTGCGTGTACTCGCCGCACTGTGTGCAGCACGCGGACATATTCTCCGCAGCGTATTGTGAGGGGTCGTCTTCTGCTGCCGCTTGCGGCCCGCTCCTTGCACGTTCCTGAGGAAAATTGAACTGCCTTCTGTCGCTGTAGCCTTAACCCACGCAGGAACACCCGAAAAGGTAACCCGGCGGTCGGAACCAGAAATTACCTGGTTATCGATGACTCTGGTGGCAACGACTGTCCCAAAAGAGGTGCTATTTGTCAAGTGAAATTTGCGCGGTGTGGAGAGGGTGGGAAATTTCGCTAGGGAACGGGAAGGGTGAGGTGTCCAAGTCATGGCAATTGTCCGCACCAAGGCTTCCTTCGGACGAAGAGCGGTTACTGGTGGCCACGACCCCGATCTTGGGCTGGTAAGTGATTAAAGCGAAGAGTCTTCATGTAATGAGAGTTTTCATTTCGAAGGCGACCGTCGTCCGGGCAGCTCGGCGTCACCTCAAAAACATGCCAGGTCTCATCAGTGAGCAGCATCGGGCAGCTAGCGTGCCTCGTGGTAGAGGCTTGCGATTGCGCCAGCCGGGAGCTGACGCCGGCGATCTCGTGAACCTACACGCCAGTCCCGGCGGCGATTGCCGGTGACCTTTTGGCTGAAAAGATTATGAGGAACCGGCCATCGGGCGACGCGGCCGCGGGGCATTCCGGCCACCATGCCTTGACCTCTCGCAGCCATTTGGCAAGCTTCTGGCGGAAATCCCGCTCTCGTCCGTACTCTTTTGAGCCCAATTGCTGGCACAAACCCATGCTTCCGAACAGAGGTATACGAGCCTGCTGGCCTGCCTCGATCGTCCAACTTCTCCAAGCGAGCCAGACATACAGGTCAAGAATGCCGGGAGCATTGGCTAGGGCGGCTACTACTCGGCGTTCGATCGGAATCTTGTGGCGGTCGATTTCGTTGTGGAAGGCCTCGCTCAGGGTAATCGTATTTCCGAGTTCATCGCCGTTTTGCGGCGAAGGTTGCTCGCGGTTGTACCAGATGTGCATGCGATCGAAAAAGTGGAAACGCGCGGAATCTAGCACGACGGCTTTCTGGCGCTGCTCTTCCGTGCCGAAAAAGATGGTAGCGCCAAAGATGCGTTGGAAGCCTTGAACGATCCTAGCGTAGTGATGACCGTTTTTGGGCAGTTCGAAGTAGTCGAGCATCTGAGACGGACAGGCAAACCTGACCAGCCGACTCTTCTGGAGCACAGCGAGGGTGGCGACCCAAACAGGGATGAGGCGGTCCTGGCCGAACGGGACAGGCGTTTCATAATGCACCTTCCACAGTAGCGTTTGGGGATACTCTGCGTTTTTGCAGTTTAGTCGAGTTGCGCACCCGCTCTTGGAGTTTCTGTTCGTCCGATGCGTCCAGGGTAATCCAGTAGGGGCTTCGACAATTGATCTGCCGCGCCTGGATCCGGCGACGCCTGATCCAATAGTAGACGACGTACTTGTTGACTCCAAAGCGTTGGGCCACCTGTGGCACGGTCAACTCCTCCGGCCTCTGGAGTGTCACGGAAGGAATCTGATAGCGCCAACGGATCCACCGCACGATTCGTGTGGAATACGGCTTACCTTTGGGACTGGCATGCCCTTCACGATGGAGCTGGTTGGCGATCTCCGCATCGGTTAAGCCGTGCGCCAGATCCCGGACTTTGTCGACCACTGCGACCGGATACCGCACGCGATCGGCAATGGGAGGTGGGAGTTGCACCGTGAGATGGGTCGAGGCCCCGCCCTGCCAGCGAAGGTGAAGCAAGAGTTGCCTGGAAGGGGAGGGTTTCTCGACGGTAATATCCTTGAGGAGCAGCCGCAACATCCGTTTGCGGTCCTTGGCCTGCGTGGTCGGGGCATGCCACACCCGCGGTAAATCCTGGGCCAGCGCGAGGACTTTTGCCTTCTGCTCGGGAGTGGCCACGCGGGCTTCCTGACGTTGAAATTCGGCGACTTGCTTTTTGAGGTCTTCTAACTGCAGCAGGGCATCGTTCCAGCGTCGCTCCAGCGTGCTCGCCACTAGGCGCTGTGAGGGATCGACCTCCAGATAGCGCCGCTCGGCCAGCGCCGCTTCGTACTCGGCGCGTTCGATCCGCATCTGCCACTGCCGCCCCAGGACCTGATCACGCGACTCCAACTCCGCCAGCGCTGCCAAGGCGAGCTCGAGTTCGGCGGGTTGCAAGGCCTTCAACACCTCCTCGGAAACGGCGGCATCGAGCAGATCGCAGCGCAGGTTCAGGCATTCCTTCCTCGTCCCCAGACTTTCCCGGCGTTGCCAGGTGCATTGATAGCGGGGATAAATGCCGCCGTTGCCCGTGTAGCGGACCGTCAGCCGACGGCCACAGCATCCACACAGCAGCAACCCCTGGAGCAACGCCAAGCCTTCGCGCGCCGGGCCCGCCAGGACCGTCTCCTCACCGTTGGTGCGATTCTTCTCCAAACGCTCCTGATTGTGCAGGAACTCTTCCCAACTGATATATCCCGCGTGGTGGTCTTGCAGACTAACGCGCCAGTCGGGAATCGCCACCGCGTACTTGCGGGGATGAACCTTACCTTCCGGGCTGATCTCCCGCCGATACTGATAACGGCCGAAAACGTACCGGCCGGCGTAGGAGGGGTTCTTGAGCAGGCCCAGCACCCGGCCGTGCGTCAGGCGGCCCCAGATCAGCTTCCCATCCCAGGCTCCCCCATACGCACGCTTGGGAAAACGCAGCGTGCTGACGGCGAAGCGTTGCATCACCGCGAAGGCGCTGCCGGTTTCGCGAAACAGCCGAAACACCAAGCTCACCGCGCCCCGCACTTCTTCGTCCGGATCCAAGATAATACGGCTTTCCTCGTCGTAGCCAAAGCCCACCGGCAGGGGGAAACGTAACTCGCCTTTCTGGGCTTTGTGGAGCTTGCCGCCCTGGAGGCGGGCGCGCAAGAAATGCAGTTCGGCCGAGGCCATGACGCCCTTCAATCCTAAAAGCAGGCCGTCGTTGAAGTCCGCCGGGTCGTAGCAGCCATCCTCGTCGATCACCAGAGTGGACGTGAGTGCGCAGAGTTCCAGCAGCCGCTGCCAATCCAGATTCGAGCGCGCCAGGCGCGAGACTTCCAGGGCAAACACCGCCCCCACCTGGCCCATCGAGACATCCGCCACTAAGGTCTTGAAGTCCTCCCGCCGCGTCATCTCCGTTCCCGTCTTGCCCAAATCCTGGTCGAGGGTGCGGATCAGGGATTCGCTCCAGCCCAGTTCCCGCGCCTTCTCGCGCAAGGCATACTGGCGCTCCGTGCTCTCCCGATGGTGGAGAACTTGCCCCGGCGACGACTGGCGCAGGTAGATGTAGGCGGGCTTGCGGCGGTGCTGCTCTTGAATCTTGGGATTCATCCCTGGCCTCCGCGGTGGCCGTCAAGCTCCGGTCCTGGTCGAGCCAACTGGCAAGCATGTTGGCGAGGAGCACGCCGCCCTGTCCCGGATCGATCGGCACGCGGAGGGCTGAGAGCGCTTCGCTCATGGCGGTCTGTTAAAGCTTCTCGCGACGGCGTAGGAGTTCGCGGTTGATCTCGCAGATCTCCTCCAAGACCTGGCGGGCGTGGTGGTAGTTGGCCAGCAACTCGCTCGCCTGCGCATAAGACTCTTGCGGGACGTAGTCCATCTGTGGGCGCTGGCCGGGAAAGCTTACCGACAGATAGTACTTGGGACCATGACCGGGGCCCTGGGCGCACTTGCAGCCGGGCTTGCCACAGCGTTTGTAGCGCTCGATGAGGGAACCGCGAAGGACAGCTTTGAGTGGGGGCAATTGGCGCAGGAGCGCTTGGCGGCGCTTGCGCAAGGCGGCGGTGGTCTGCTTCGCTGTTTTCATCGGACCACGCTAACAACTGGTCTGAAACTAACATCAGGCATCTCCTTTGTCAATGCTCTTTTTCGTGTCTTTTCCCGGGGAGGAGGGGCGGGACGCGGCTAGGGCCTCCAATAAGGCGACGAGTTCGAAGAGGCTGTCGGCGGCGAGACGGTGCGGCGGCCGGGTTAACGCGTCATACGGAGTGGGATCCGCCCAGTCGGTCCACTCGCGCGGAATGCTGAGGGTACCACGCTCCAACTCGCGGAGAATGAGCGTATCGACGCCGGCTCTGCGCCTCTTCTTGAGAACTTCAAATCGCCGCCCTCGCAGCGGGTGGAAGGGATGAACTATCTCTGCCCATCCCAAATCCGAACTGTGAACCAGTGCAGTCTGCTCTGACCGTCGCAATCCATAGCGAGGGTGCCCGACGATATCGAGGGCGAACTTGCCATTGCGTCGGGTATGGGTAAGTTGGGCTATTGGGGGCCGCCGCAGGGGAATGCCACAAAGGACGAAAGGGCGAGCGTGGTAGGAGAGTTCCTGCTTGCCGTTTCTGTGCTCCTCGCGCACCATGCAGATGGCGTCGAGTTTTTTAATCTTGCGTTTCGTGAGGCCGATCGCCGGCAGTACGGATTGAAGCGAGTTGAACGACAAGGCTCGACAGCAGCAAACAGATGGGGGTTGAACTTTGAAGGGTCTGCGCGTAGCTTGAGCTTGGCGAAATTCTCTTAGGAGCTTTCGACTGGGCACGACTGTGATAAAAATGTGATACCAATCGTGGCAAAACCCGGCAAATCGCGCAAATTTTGAGAGGACTACGGGAGTTTCTATTTTCCGCCATTTGCCGCAAACCGCTCAATTTGCTCGAAAAACGCCTGCTCCGGCAAGATTTGGCAAATTAGATCACTCGGTTTGCAAACACGCGGTCGGGAGTTCGATCCTCCCCAGGTCCACCATTTATCCCATTGAGCCATGTGGCTTCGGAGAGCACCGTAGTTCCGCAGGACGGCTCGGGCGTTCCGTACCACTTCTACGTCTCTCCTGGTTGGCGGGTGCAGTTGTATGGGGAGTATGTTCGACCTTACGGGGGCTTCCGCTGGCTGGAACAGCCGGACTTGAGGAACGCCTACCTGACGAAGAAGCCCATGCCGCTGCCATTCTGGATCGGTTATGGCTATGGAGCTGTTCCCTCGAATCTTCTCATTGCCACCTGGATGAAGTAGGTCCGGGCTGCCGGGGCATGACGTGCTCCGCTACACTCCCTCGTAAAAAGTTTCAAGCAACAACGAGCATGGCGATGGCGGACGTGGACTCCCTCGCGTCAATTTGACTCCGGAGCTTGCTGCCTGCTCCAGGCAGGGAGCACCACACTCAGGCCATAACAACGTGCGCAATAGTGAACACTTCGCCATGACAGTTAGTCTCGTCCAGGCCATTGCCGTTTAATTCGATAAGCATCACCTAGCCGGTCAAGCGAGAGAAATGATCCCTGGACTCGCACGCAGGCCGCGATAGGAAGCTGGTAGCGCTGATCGTCGGGGCCCGCAGCCATCCAGGAACGCGGAGTCCATTAGGAGTCCATTAACAGGCTGCTGGAATTGGCCCGCGTAAAATCAATAGCCTGGGATCGTCAGCATCGACACCGTAGACGCTAAATTTTGTATTTACAATCTACGATCAATTTCCCAAGCTGGACGTCGCGGGTTCGATTCCCGTCTCCCGCTCCATCTTTTCCATAGATGCTTGAACGCAGAAGCCAAATCCCTCGTGCCTAAGCCGCATCGAGGCATGCTTAATCCCGCCATCCACTCTGCAATCGAAGATGCGCGAGTCAGGCAATGGGCGCGGTCCAAAAGCTCCCGCCGACGCTTCCTGTTGTTACCACGACACGGAATCGCAGATGGACGCACCCTAATCCTTGCCTGCCTTGAGAATCCGACCAGGTTTCACGGACCTCGCGAATTCGCCAAGATATTGCGCGTGGGTTAGGTACGAAGCCAGGCGTTTTGAATGGCTCACTGATTGGCGCTTGCATTGCACTGATGGAGCCGAGTGCCTGTTGCGGGAAGAACTGGAACGAGAGCAAATCCATGGACAGAATGCTGGCCCTTGTCTTTGACACGGAAGCCAGAGCAGACGAAGGAGATGGCGGGCAGTGATTACCGGTTGACCTGCCCGAGCCCTTGTGCCTCTGCAAGGGGAGATTCTACCACTCGATCTTGGCCCTAGCACACGAAGTTCGAAGCCGCTGCTTCTCCGCGCAGGACGTGGTACACTTCGTGGCGATTTGAGAAGACTTCAGGCGCGGTACTGAATTCTTCCCGGAACAAGCGCGAGGGCATAGGTACCATGAACATTTCCCTTTTCATTCGCAGGGTGAACGAGTTTTCGCTCCTGGTCGTTGTCGTCTTCGTTCTCGCCCTGGCAGTTGCCAGGGCCGCGTCGCCTTCCGCGCCGCAGGCCCCAACTTCCGGTCAGCAACCGTTGAGCAGCTTCATTGAGGCGGGAACGCTCGGGGACCTGCGCTGGCCCGACTTTACGGACTACCGCGATGACGTGAAGACCTTCTACGCGTCCTCCAACTACTCGCTCGCGTGGCTGAAGGATGGACGTCCCACCACTCAGGCACTGGCCGCGGTCACCGCGCTCGAACACGCGGACCAGGTGGGACTCGACCCCGAGGATTACGATGGTCCGCGCTGGAAGGATCGCATCACAAGGTTTAGTGGTGGGAACCAGAATCCTTCGGAAGACGAGCCGTTGCGCTTCGATCTGGCGCTTACGGTTTCACTGATGCGCTACATCTCCGAAGTGCAATTCGGGCGGGTTAAGCCCCAGAGGGTGCATTTGGGAGACGACGATGCGCGCAGCAAGTTTGACCTGGCGAAGTTCCTCCGGGATCAAATCGTCAACTCCAACGATGTTTCCGGCGCGCTGTCCCAGGTTGAACCGCCATATGTGCTATACCGGCGCACGGAGGAAGTGCTCCGCCAATACATGCAGATGGCCGCTCAGGACGATGGCGAGAAGTTGCCGCCGGGGAAGAAGAAGACGATCGATCCCGGTGATGATTATCCCGGCGTGCCGCGACTGGTGCGACTGCTGAAACTGGTGGGTGATCTCCCGCCCGACGCCGACGTGGCGCCTGATTCGACGCTCTACCAAGGCCCAATTGTCGAAGCCATGAAGCACTTCCAGGAACGGCACGGTCTGGAAGCTGATGGGCGGATTGGCAAAGACACTCTGGAGCAGTTGAACACCCCGCTCAGTTCCCGCGTGCGCCAACTGCAGCTCACCCTGGAGCGTTGGCGATGGGCGCCCCGCGTGTATGATCCTCCCCCCATACTGGTCAACATTCCGGAATTCGTCTTGCGCGGTTTCGGCAAGGGGGAGACCGTTGAATTGATCATGCGGGTGGTCGTGGGCCGCTCCTACCGGACGCATACCCCGGTCTTCGCGGAGTACATGTCCTACCTGGTTTTCCGGCCCTACTGGAGTGTTCCCCTGGCCATCCAACGCGGTGAAATGGTGCCCAAGATCAAGAAAGATCCGGATTACCTGGCGAAGAATGAACTCGAGGTCGTGGACCGGGACGGTAAGGTGGTATCCACGGGACCCGTCAGCGCTGAGCAGTTGGCGCAACTAAACTCCGGCGCTCTCAGCATCCGGCAAAAGCCTGGTCCTAAGAATTCGCTGGGCTTGGCCAAGTTTGTGTTTCCCAATGAGCACAACGTTTATCTCCACAGCACCCCATCGCAGGAGTTATTCTCTCGAACCCGGCGGGACTTCAGCCATGGTTGTATTCGCGTGGAAGATCCGGCGCGGCTGGCGGAATGGATCCTGCAGGGGAACGAAGGCTGGACCAAAGACAAGATCGTGGAGGCGATGAAAAGCGGCCCGGACTCACAGCAGGTGAATTTGCCACAGAAACGTCCCGTGGTGATCATCTACGCCACGGCGGTCGTGCAGCCAGATGGAATGGTGAAGTTCTTCCAGGATATTTACGGGCACGATGCTCACCTGGTGAAGACTCTGGCCAGGGGTTATCCCCGTCCCCGGGGAAATGCGCCTACCAGTGACGCACCCGCCCCACGTCCACGTGCACGAAGTTAGCAGCGGAGTAATATCCCACGCCCCCGCGATTCAGCCGGAGCGCCGCATCGCGCAGCTCGGAGGTGGGGACCCCCGGCAAACGAATGTCGATGGCCTCTGCCTGCATGTGGAGGCTGTGTTGGGCTACCCCGGAATGGGCGCTGCGGGTGCGGAGAAATTCATTGCTCCACGGTGTGCGGTAGCCACAGATCACGTCGATCTCGCCACCCGCATCGTGCAGCGACTCGGTCAGGTCATACAACAGGTCAAACAACCGCGGATCGAAGTGACGAACATCCCCGGTGCGGTGATCGCGCAGAAAATAGTCCAGGCGGGTCAGCGCGGCGGGTAAATACGTATCGCCACGGCGATAGACTATCTCAATCCGCTCGTTGGTGTGAGTGTGATAAAAGCGGAGCCGGTATTCGCGAGGAGGCTGGACGGTCAAGTCCGCGCCACCTCCAGGCAGCGGCGCAATCAACAGCAGTAACAGACCGCAAATGGAGAGGTTGAACCTCAAATGGAAACGTTGACCCACTCGCGAACACCTTCGATGCGGATGAAGAACTAACCTCAAATGCCCATAAGGGGCGCACTCCGTAATACGAGTCTTTATTCTAACACCAAGCCACGGAAAAGGTTAAACCTCGCCAATTCAGCGCTCGCGGTAACCGACGAAGAACCTCGCGAGAACATACGGGTAGAACAATTTGGCAGGCTTCATCCCGCATGCATCGTTCGGCGTACAGGAGAAGTCTACGCCGCGGCTCGCGACTTGTAATTCCAACGCGTCGCCAGCAACGTTCCTGCAATCAAGGAAAGCACCACGAACAGGTAGAAGAGAACGTCCCAACTGTAGCGTGCGGTTACGAAGGCAACCACGAACGGGGACAAGATCATGCCCAGGTGCCCAATGCCATCGATGAAGCCGGAAGCGGTAGCGGCGCCTTCTTTGGAACCGACGTCCTGAGCGGCCGCGCCCGACATCAAGGTGTCAGGACCGTAGGTCATGATACCGACCAGCGAAATGCCGATGGCGGTCCACACGCGCCCCATGGTGCTGAGTTTTGGCAGGATCAGGGCGGACAGGGCGAGACCCCAAAGCATCAACGCTCCCACCGGAAAGCGGCGGGATTGGAACATCTTCTCGGAAGCGTAGCCGGCGATGATGGCTCCGAGAAAACCCACCAGTTCGTAGAGCGACGAGGTGTAACCAGCGTCTTCGGCGGAATACTTTAGATGCTGGGTCATGTAAAGAGGCAGCCAGAAAAGGAAAGCGTAGCGCGTGAGAATCAGGAAGAAATACATGGAGCCAATGAGCCACAAAGTAGGTTCCGCGAGGACCGCCCGCACCGCCGATCCATACGCGCCGGCAGTGACGGGTGCGGTGGAAGCAGCCACGCCCGAGGCCGGGGTCATGGAGGCCTCTTCCACCTCCGGCAGTCCGACGTCGGAGGGGTTATCGCGCACGAAGAAGACATATATCAAAGCAATGACCAACAGCAGTAAGGCTGGCATCCAGAATCCTCGTCGCCAACCCCAGCGCGGAAGCAACCATATGGTGGTGGCGACGAAGGTCGCAAAGACCGTGGCCAGGGATGCGCCCAGCACGTAGTTGGTGCACCACCACGCCATCACCACGCCCCGTTCCGTAGGGCGGAACCAGCAGGCCATGGTTTTTACCAGTCCCGACCAGCCGGTGGATTGCCCGGCCCCTGCGAGGCATGCCAGGAGAACCAGCCACCCGAGCGATGACCCGAACCCCAGCAGAATGTTGGCGCCGACCACCACGAAAATCCCAGTGCCGACTACCACCTTTGTCCCAAAACGGTCGGAAAGAAGGCCGCAAACAAACTGGCCGACGGTGTAGAACAGACTGTAGCCGAAGACAAACTTGGCTAACTGGGCGTTGGTGTACCCACGATCCTGCTGGAGCAGTGGCATCACCACGCTGATGTTCTTGCGGCAGAGGTAAAACCCTGCATAGGTAATCCATGTGATGATGAAAATACGCCAGCGCCAGTACCGGGCAGCTTGATTGGATGGGGTGGAGTCTGAAGCCACATTAGGCATGACTTCAGTCATGGATAAGTTCATAGGACTCTCGGATTGAGGTTTTGTCTGAGTTGGGTACAAAACTATGCCGGGAAGCGCGATCCCAAGCTACACAAAGGGCGGCACCTCGGTTGAATCAAAATTAGCGCGTCACGAATCGCAATACTTCTGACACACTCCAGGGCACACTAATCCACCTTTATTACGGGAATGTGAGCAACGTATGAAGCTTAAAGCAGGTGCGGGAACCACCACTGCCCCCTGATGAGCGGAGGCGGCAATAAAGACAGTGCACAACGCACTGCTCGAAACATGTAACGTGTGCGTGGCGGTCTTGTTACCCATAAATCATGTTGGGTTCATATTGGCATAACTTGCCGTAACCATACTGGCCCTGGCTGACAACGGTAGTCTGGATTCCCTACAACACCAATAGAAGTCATGGCCCCTCCCAGGGGTCACATCTTGAAGCAGTTCCCGACCGGAAGGTCTTTCGATTTCCCGTGATCGGTGACTTTCTGCGAGGAGAAGTCATACAAAAATGAATGGAGGTCAAATGAAGAAGCGTTTCTCGACCGTGACACACACCTGGCAAGTGGCGGCACTAGGGTTTGTGGCCCTACTGGTGCTCGGCAACATCCCGGCGTCCGCCCAGTCAACTTACGGCGCCATCCTGGGCACCGTCAGCGATTCCACCGGAGCGGTGGTGCCGAACGTGAACATTACCGTGCATGACCAGGCGACCGGTGTAGAGCGGGCCGCAGCGACCGATGGCGCCGGCGACTATCTTTTCGTGAACATGGATCCGGGCACCTACACGATCACCGCTTCCGCCCCAAAATTCGCCACGATGAAAAACGAAGGTGTAATTCTGCCCGCCCGCGAAACCGTGCGCTCAGATTTCAAGCTGCAAGTTCAGAGCGCGAACCAGCAAATTGTGGTCACTTCCAAACAAGAAGTGGTGAGTGAAGATCTTACCGAGGCCAGTTCGATGTCGGGCAAGGAAATAGATACCTTACCCTTGAATTTCCGGGCCACCAATTCTCCCAGCCCCATCAACATCGCAACGCTCACCGCCGGCGTCAACGAAGACCCCGGGGGCAACCTGACCTTCTCTGGACAATTGCCGACGGCGACCTCATTCACTCTCGATGGCACTTCGGTGCAGTTGGTTCGCTATGGCGGTCCGACTCGCGACCTGTTTCCGTCCGTCGAGGGCATCTCGGAATTTCGCGTCAACACCGCGGGCAACGACGCCGAATACGCGCAGCCCACGGACCTAACCGTGGTCACCAAAAGCGGCACCAATCAATTCCACGGGAGCGCCTTCTGGTACTTCCAGCGCAAGGATTGGAATTCCATGGACCCCATCGCCGACTACAACCCCTCATTGAACGCGAACACTTACGGGGGGTCGATCGGCGGCCCCATCATCAAGGACAAGACCTTCTTCTACTTCGACTATGAAGGTGTGCGTTTGGCCCAGGATTCCCTGATTGACACCCAAACCGTGCCGACAGCATGGACCCACGGGGACTTCTCCGGGGTTCCTGGACTGACCCTCGCGAACCCCTCGGGCGGGACATTCGGCAACCAGATCACCAACATTGACCCGCGAGCCGCCTTGATCCTCAAGGACTTTTTCCCCGCGCCCACCGGCAGCAGCAACAACATTGATTCCACCGGCAACAATCTGGTCTCCACCATGCCGGGCAACTATTCTGTGAACGGGTACGACGGGCGACTCGACCACGTCTTCAATGCCAACCACCGCATCTTTGGCCGCGTCACCCAGAAGGGCATCAGCAGCACCGGCACGGACGGCACGGCAGCAACCGGCGCGCTGGGAGCCACGGGCGACCAGAGTTACAATCCCCTCATGGGTACTTTCTCCACCCTGACCGATGCCACCAACGTGGCCGTCTCCTATAATTGGGTCATCCGGTCCAACTTGATGAACGAACTGCGGGGCGGGTGGACACGTGCGAATTTTAATTACACCTATCCGCAGGCGTTACAAGGTAACTCGATCATTTCGGCACTGGGCATCACCGGCCTTCCCGGCCCGCCCAAGAACGGATTGGGCGGCGTGCCCGTCTTCTACATGGGGAACCTGCTGGGCGGCGCCACGAACCAATACGGGCACCCCCGCATCGAAGGGAACGGCGTCTTCGAGTTGGGAGATAACCTGACTTGGATACGCGGCCGCTTTACCACGAAGTTCGGCTTCGATTTCCGGCGTCTGAACTACCGCGACGACATCACTTTTGAAAATGGCGACGAATACGGGGACTACACCATCGCCGGCGGGTACACCTGTTCCGGGGCAGAGCTTTCCGCATACCCCGATGCTTGTGCCGTGGCAGGATTGCTCCAAGGGAATGTGGATGAGGCCAACCAGGCGCAGAACGGGCCCGACGGCAAACCCTACGGGTATCACTACTCCTTCTTCGGCCAGACGGAGTGGAAGTTACGGCCCAACCTGAGCTTGACCGCCGGACTCCGCTACGAGATCAACACCCCCTTCCAGGATGCCACCAACCAGCTTGGCAACTTCCGTTACCAGGTTCCGGGCGGTGAGTTGGTTGTGAACCCGGGCGAGAATATCAGTCCCGCTTGGAAGGAGGCTGTCGGCGACACACCTTTTGTGCTTGCCAGTTCGGTAGGCCTCGGGCCTGGGCTGCGTTACACCTATTGGGGTAACATTCAACCGCGTCTGGGCTTCGTCTGGATGCCCACCTCCAGTCATAACACTGTGGTGCGCGCATCCTCGGGGATCTACTCCGTGCCGGTCCTGGGAGCGGTGCTCTATTCGTTGCTGGGCGTTGATACCAGTAACTATGGGTCCTATAGCCCAACCATATCCACTCCCATCTTGAATTTCAGCAACGTTTTCTCCGGGATTCCTGGCGTTTCTTCTTTCCCGGGGTACCGCCGCGCCAACCAATGGAATCTGAAGGACCCGCGAGTCTACCAGTGGAATGCGGCGTTTGAACAAAACCTCGGCTTCCAGACCCTGTTACGGCTCAGCTACACCGGCTCGCATGCCGTGGACCTGATCTATAGCCCCGACATGAACCAGGTGACGCCGAACACGGCGTCTTACACGGAAGAAAGCGGCAAGGTCATCTATGGATACGCCGCGCTTACCGCCACCCCCGCGTTGCGTCAGCAGAATCTGAAGTATCCCAACTTCTTCGAGGTTCTGACCCGCAACAACGGACCGAGCGATAGGTATGAAGCGTTCATGGTCGAATTAAATCGGCGCTTTGCGCGAGGGTTGAGCTTCAACAACAGCTATACCCTGTCATCGAACAAGACCAACGCGTTGGGTACGGCTCCGAATTCGGCCATTGGCACCGGCGGGCAAGGTGACAACGGCGCCAACGTCAATAATATTTACGACATCGTTTCCGGTATGGGAAACGCCTACTACGATCCGACCAATAGCTTCGTCAGCACCTTGGTCTACGACCTGCCTTTTGGCCGCGGCAAAACCTACTATGGCAGCGCCAGCCGTGCCGCTGACCTTGCCATCGGTGGTTGGAGCGTCAACGGAATCCTCTTCGCCCGTTCGGGCTTCTGGGAGACTCCTTATTACCCGAGCAGCGCGTATGATGCTTCCGGCACGGACCCCAGCGAACGCTCGGTGAAGCAACAACGTCCGGACTGCACCGCGGGGACGAGGGGTTATCTCTCCAATCCCACCACCTCCGCCTTCTTCAACGCGTCGGCTTACAACATACCTGACCATCCCGTGGATGCGGCCGGCACGGCCGAGCCCATCGGACGCTTCGGAAATTGCGGCGTGGGAATTCTGGAGGGACCGCATACCGTCACCTTCTCCATGTCCACGGGCAAGACGTTCCGCATCAATGAGCGCTTCGGTATTAGGTACGAGGCGCAATTCTCCAATCTGTTCAACGTTCTCAACTGGGGCGAGCCGAACATGAACATCACCGGCAAATTCGGCCAAATCACCAACGCCCAGGATGTTTCGCAGGCTGGGCCGCGTACCATCCAGATGTCGTTGCGCTTCCAGTTCTAGCGCAGGGTGGTGCATTAATGGCGCCGGCGGCGTCCAATCCGCCGGCGCCGCTCCCTAATTCCTCGGAGATCCCATCAAAATGGAAAAGCAAAAGCTCCTCTTCACCCCGGGTCCCTTGACCACCAGCGAAACCGTCAAGCGGGCCATGCTGCGGGACTTGGGCTCGCGGGATACGGAATTCCTCGAAGTCGTGCGGAAAATCCGCCAGCGTTTGCTGGAGCTAGGCCAAGTTGCCGGCGGCGACTATGCGGCCGTGTTAATGCAGGGCTCGGGCACCTTCGCGGTCGAGTCCATCATCTCATCGGTGCTGCCGCGGGACGGAAGACTGCTGGTTTTGATCAACGGCGCTTACGGGCACCGCATGGCCAGAATTTCACGGACCTTGGGCATCGCCACGGAAACCCTGGTCTTCCCCGAATTCCTCCCCGTCGATCCCCTTGCCGTGCGCCGCACATTGACGCGCGATCGAGCCATTACTCACGTGGGGCTTGTCCACTGCGAGACCACCACGGGAATTCTGAACCCGTTGGAAGAAATTGGGGGGGTCGCGAAGGAACACGGCCGCGTCCTCCTGGTGGATGCCATGAGCAGCTTCGGGGGCATGCCCATTGACCTTGCGGCATGCGGCATCGATTTTCTCGTCTCTTCTGCGAATAAGTGCATTCAGGGGGTTCCAGGCTTCGGATTTGCGCTGGCCCGGCGCGATCTCTTAGTCGCCGCCGAAGGTCGCGCCCGCAGTCTCAGCCTGGACCTCGTTGCCCAGTGGAAGGGTCTGGAGTCGGACGGGCAGTTCCGGTTTACGCCACCGACGCACGTTCTCCTCGCCTTTTGGCAGGCCTTGGAGGAACTCGCGGCGGAGGGTGGCATCGCCGCTCGCGCGGCTCGCTACGCCGCCAATCAAAAGGCGCTTCTGGCGGGCATGACCGCGCTGGGGTTTGATGCCTACCTCCAGCCGGAGCACCAGAGCAGCATCATCACATCTTTCCTCTATCCTGCCCATCCGAATTTCGACTTCCGGCAGTTTTATCAACGCTTGAGCGAGCAGGGATTGGTGATATATCCCGGCAAGGTCAGCGATGCTGATTGTTTTCGTATCGGGACCATCGGACACCTGTTTCCCGACGACGTGCGGTCCCTGGTGGCGGCCATCCGCCGAACGCTTGAAGTCATGCAGATCGATTCTCCCCGAGCTGCCAGGGCAGAGGCCGCTAAGATCGGAGGAAGATAATAATGCTATCAGAGAATCACCCCCGCTATCGAAGCCCGGTGCGCGCCGTCATTTTTGATTGGGCAGGTACAGTGGTAGATTATGGCAGCAGGGCCCCAGTAGATGCCTTTATCGAACTCTTCCGCCGGCATGGAGTGACGGTAACCGCCGAGCAGGCGCGGGGGCCCATGGGCTCGCACAAGAGGGACCACGTACGCCTGATCCTGGCCATGGAACCGGTGGCCCACCAGTGGCAGCAACGATACGGCCATGCTGCCTCAGCGGAGGATGTCGATATGCTCTTCCGCGATTTCATCCCGCTGCAAACGGAGTTGATCGGTCGATACACTGACGTCATCCCCGGGGTGGCTGAAACCGTCGCATTATTGCGCCAACAGGGCATCGTTTTCGGCGCCACCACCGGCTATACCCGCGGCATGATGAGCACGCTGCTGGCGCAGGCCGCCGCGGGAGGTTTTTCGCCGGAATCCAACGCGTGTGCTGACGAGGTACCTGCTGGCCGCCCCGCACCCTGGATGGCGATTACGGCGGCCATGCAGCTCGGTGTTTACCCCATGCGGGCGTGCGTCAAGGTGGGAGATACGCTTGTGGACATTGCCGAGGGGCTAAACGCCGGCATGTGGACGGTGGGCATCACCAAAACCGGTAACGAGCTTGGACTCTCCGCAGCCGAGGTGCAGGCGCTGCCTGCACACGAGTTGGCATCCCGGCTTAACACTGCGTCTAACCGCTTCCTCCAAGCCGGGGCGCACTTTGTCATTCCGGATGTTGCAGAGTTGCCAGCGGTCATCACTGAAATCAATGAACGCCTGGCGCGCGGCGAGCGACCCTGAGAGTCTGTCAAGAATTCTCGCATACCCAAAAATCCGGCGACGGAGTCTTATGCGGTCCGTCGTGGCTCGGCATACATCCCATTGGGTATCGTGTTCGCAGAGCTTCCCTTTGCTCCGCGGAATCTTCATGTCCCCGCGAGGTAGCGCGATGAGATACTGCCGGTAGCGCCCCAAAAGCCCAGCACAACTATGGGGTTTCCGGGAGGATTACTTTGGACCGCCCGTGCAGCTTGACAGTGCAGTGTGTGGGTTCCTATAATTTGTTTTGTGGTATGCTGGTTTTGCGCAGACGAGCGGGAATAACTCAGTGGTAGAGTGCGACCTTGCCAAGGTCGAAGTCGTGGGTTCGAATCCCATTTCCCGCTCCATAAATCTCCATAAGCTGTGACGAGTGGCAAGTGACGAGCAAACATGAATCTGCCTCAGATTTTTGTTGGCCACAAGTCACTCGTAATCGTTTTAGGGCGCGGTACCCAAGTGGTAAGGGAGAGGTCTGCAAAACCTTTATGCGTGAGTTCGATTCTCACCCGCGCCTCCAACTTAACTTCACTTCCATCAAGCCTGACTCCGTTTGAAGCCTGAGTACGCCTGGTCTCCGGATACTCCAGTGACCTTGCAGCTTAGTTCTGTGCGGCCATCCGCGGAGGCGCTCGTGAAGGGGCGGATTCACCGTGGTAAGGATTTGGAGCAGCCTTTCCCCGTTTGCAGCATGCGTGAAGTCTTGTGCTTGTGACGGTGGCTACTTTCTTCCCAGCAGGCGGATCCGCGCGACGAAGGAGTGCCCCTGGGCGCCCGAAAAGGTCATGAAGTGAGGTGAGTCGACGTTGGAATCGACAAAGGAATAATTGCCGCGGTCGGTGACGTTGTTCACACCAACCCGAAACGCCCACTGGTACCCCATGAGGGTTACCCGTCGCTCCAGGCTCAAATCGGCTGAGAAGTAGGGCGGGTAACGCTGCGAATTCGGAGCGCCCACCACCTCCTGCGAGTCATTCTGCAAGCTAAACGGAAAGCCAGTGCGCCAATCGAGGGTGTAAGCCAGGTCAGTCTTGAGGGTGAAAGGTAGCCACCCCCACGAAAGGAAACGATTGGGTGAGTCCCACGCCAAGGGGCCGCCCGCCTGCGGGCTGAACAGCACATTATCAAGGTTGTATCCGAAGTCGGCGTTGGTTAGTGCTCGCGATCGCGTGTAAGAAGCGAAAACCGCGTGATTCTGCTTGAAGACGTGCCGCATGCTCAGTCCGGCGGAGTCGTAGTGGTCCTTGCGGTTGTTGGTGAGGATGAACTGCCCGGAAAAGGGACCGTCGGGCAAAGTGGAGGCGCCGGGATTGACGAAGGTCCAGAGATCTCTGGCGCGCCGATCCATGAGTTCAATACGCAGGTAAGTGGTCCGCGGCAGCTTCTGCTCGAATGCCACGCTCGCGTTGGTGACCATCGAGAAGCGCAACTGGTCCGGGTTGATGGTGAAGGTACTGAGCACGGGCGGCTGGAGCAGATTCACTCCGCTAGTGTCGTAGAAGGTGTCCGTCCGTGTGCCCGTGAGCGACCGAGTGAGAATGTCCAGGTTGCTGGGGTCACGGTAGGCGCCGATGCCCCAAGAGATCTTGCTGTCGCCATTGCGTTTCACCATGAAGGTGGAGGCAAGGCGAGGCGAGGCCGCAACATCGCGGACAATCTGATCCCAATCGAAGCGCACGCCCGGTTCCAGGAGCAACCGTTGGGTCACTGACCAGCGATCCTGCGCATAGCCGCTCGCCTCCGTGTCGTAGCGGGTGAAGGGCGGGACGTTGGTAAAGCTAATGCGGCGGGAGAGGGTGCCGTCATTGCGCTCAACCAGGTATGGCTGGCGGTTGAATTCCTGATGATCGTCGAGCCAATCGGTATCCACGCCCAGCTTGAACTCGTGCCTTCCTGCCCGGTGCAGGGGCGGCAAAAACAGGTTGCCGATTACCTCCGCCCGGTCTCCCCGTCCATGGTTAGTGAGATAGTAATTTCCAGTGGTTCCGTTGGGGGTGACGATGTAGGTTTGATCGCCCAGGGGCACCGTGCTGCTGGAAAAGCTGCTGGTGGCTACGCCCGCCTGCAGCAGCAGGCCGTTTTGGAAAAGGTGCTGATCCTTGGCGCTAAACATAATGCCACTAGCGGAGTACCGCTGGGTGGTCGAGATCGGGTCGAGCGGATCCAGTCCAAAATTCCCGGAGTAAATGGAATTCACCAGGAGGCTCACGGTAAGATTGTTGTTTTGCGCCAGGTTCATCTGCACCTTGGAGAGGTTGCTCCCGCGCCAAATGCTGAAACGATCGCCGCCATAGGGGAGTTCCTTAAAAACGGACAGGTCGTATTCGCCCTCCAGCGCGTCCATGAACCACGCCTTGCCGTTGCGAATGGGGCCTGACACCATGGCGCGAGGCGTCCAAGTGCTCAAGCTGATGCCCTTCTTGTCCTGGAAGCCGGGGATGAAATCGGTGGCCGTCAGACGCCAATGGTCGTCGCCCATGCCCGTGCGCAAGCTCATGATGCCACCCGACCCTTTGCCATACTCCGTTGAGTAACGGCTGTTGGTGACGTCCGCAGACCGCAGGGCATCCACACTGACGCGCATCAGGAACAGGCCGGTGGCGGGGTCGGAAACATTGAAGCCGTCAATCTGGTCGTACACCTGGCGCGCGCTTGCCCCATTCACGTGAAGCTGCCCCGTGGAATCCTGAAGCACTCCGGGCAGCAGCGGCATGGCATAGCGAATATCGCGTGTTACCGGGAAGGGCAGGTCAATGATTTGCTCGCTGCTCAGCGTTCCACTCGCCTGGGTTTTGGCGGGGTCGATGGCAGGGGGCGAATAAACCACGTTCACTTTCTCGGAAAATTCCCGGATGTGGTTCAGGGTCACATCCACGCTGGCCATCTCTCCCACACGGATTCCCGGTTGAGTGACCGCGAAAAACCCCTCCTTCTCCACTTGCAGAGAGTAGTCACCCGGCAGGAGACCGGAGAATTCCTTGCGCCCAGCGTAATCGGTTTCACCGTGCAAGGGCGTTCCCTTTGGGGGAGTCATGGTGATGCGCGCCGAGGGAACTGCTGCGCCGTTCTCATCCACAACCGCAACGTGCAGTCCCGCGCCGGCTTGGTCGCTTACGGATTGTTGGGCCGGGGACGCAGCAGCCAATGCCAATGCAGCCGGCACCACGAGAGCCACCCGCATAAGTGCCGGAAACGTCGCCGAGGCAGCGACGCCCATGACGAATCCCGAAATCCCCATCCGGCTTGTGATTCTTCCCCGCATAACGGCTATTCTCTCGCACAAAAAGGTTTTGTGGTAGTCCAGAGTACAATTCCGGGTGAGGGGGACCACTCGCGCACTAATCATTGAATGATTTCCTCAAACTTCCTCTGCGAAAAGTGTTGGGATTAGCTTGGCGCCTGGGTGGTTGGAGAAGCACCTTGGAAAAGGTCGTGCACGGTTTGGAGTGTCACCGCTTCGAAGCTGGGAACAATCAGATCGGCGTCCGTTTTGCGGCGGAGAACCTCTGCGGGGAAGGTGGAGGCAATGGCAACGCACTTCATTCCGGCGCGTTTGGCAGCCTCGATGCCGACGAAGGAGTCCTCGAAAACCGCGCAGGCAGTGGGGTCTACTCCCAGCTTGCCGGCGGTCTTCAGGTAGATTTCAGGGTGGGGCTTGGGGTGGGAGATCGACTCAACCGCCAGGACCTCGCGGAAGTAATCCCCCAGTCCAAGCGCCGAGACGAGGAAGTTCACGTTATTGGCGATGCCGGCGGAAGCCACGGCCATGGCGATGTCCTGCGCGTGGCATTCTTCGATGAAGCGCCGCACCCCGGGATTCGGACGGGCATGGGGACCGATCTCCTGGCGGAAGTCTGCCTCCAGCTCTTGGCCGAGCTCGGCAAGCTGCTCGCGGGTGAGGTCCTCGCCAAAATAGCGGCGAAGAATTGCATCATTGGAGGGCCCCAGGACAATATTGGGAAGCTCCAGTTCCTCGAAGGGAATGCCATGCGCCCGGAAGAGGTCCATCCATTTGCGAAGATGGAAAGGGTTGCTGTCTACCAGCACGCCATCCATGTCGAAGATAATCGCCGCGGGGAGCAAAAGGTTCTGAGTCATAGGATCAACAGGCTTGCGCCGTTCACAAGTCTCAGTGCGGCGCCGGCCCTTGGGTTACTTGGACCAAATCGTGGGGCCGAACCCATTTCGCGAAGGCGGCGCGAACGTCTTCCGGGGTGAGGGCCACGTAACGGCGCGCGGCCTGGAGGGGCTCGTCCAGCGGAAGCCCTATGATCGCCCGGGAGAGCATTCCGCCGGCAATCGCGTTGACGCTCGACTCGGAAAGTGGGATTTCTCGCAACAGGAGGGCTTTCGCCTGCTCTAGTTCATGGTCCGTGGGAGGAACAGTTTGCATGTCCTTCAAATCGCGGGCCACAATGCTGTGCGCCTTCGAGACGTTGGGGGGATCGCAACCGTATTGGACCTCGTAGACCCCTCGCGTTCTTCCCACCTCAAACGAGGAGGAAACGGTATAGACCAGCCCACCCTTCTCGCGCAAGTCGCGATAATAGCGGGTGGCGTAGAAGCCGCCCCCCAAGACGTGGTTGCCCAGTTGGAGGGCGTAGTAATCCGGGTTAAAGCGGTTCATGCGCAGAGTCTCCGCCAGGGTCACCTCGTCCTGAACTCGGCTGGCATTCGGGACGGCCGTGGTGGCGGGCTGATTGGCCGGCGCTGTGGGCAGGTCGGTTTCCGGCTTGGTGCCCTCCGCCTTCCAGCCCGCGAAGTACTTGGTGATCACGGCCTTGGCCTCATCCGGCGTCACTTTCCCGATTACGACGATGGCGGCCAGATCGGGCCGGTAAGTCCGTTGGTAGTAATCTCTGATGTCCTGCAACGTCAAAGATCCCACCGTGGCCGGCGTCGCGTGCCGCAAACTCGGATCATCTTTCGGGAAAAGCGCAGAGTTCAGCGCCTGATGCGTCAGGAAATTGGGACTCTCGAGTTGGCCCGCCACCGTTCGGGCAAGCTGCTGCTGCAGAATTTTGAAGGCGTTTTCCGGCAAGGCTGGGGTAAGTTCGTTTGCCGCTAGGAGCTGGACAGCCCGGTCGAATTGTGAGGGCAAAACCTGCACAGAAAAGGCCGCCCCGGCAGACTCTTCCGCCCCAATGTCATCGAGCGCCCTCTGAAAAGCCCGGCGATCGAGGTTGGTTGTTCCATATTCGAAGAGCTCATTGAGAAGACTGCCCACCCCCTCCTTACCCGCGGGCGCTTCGACGTTAGGATTGTTTTTAATTTGGCCCCACACACTGACGGTGTTGCTCACCGACTCCGATTGGACAATCAGTTTCAAACCATTGGGCAGCGATGTGACCACTGGCCGCACGCTAGATTCCGGCACCGACAGGCGGCTGAGCGCCTTGGCCGCCCATTCTGGGAGGGCAACCTCGTGGGTCTGCGTAGACGCCAGCGACTCCTGGCCGCCAAACGAACTGGAAGAAATCGGCTTGCCCGCCGCCTGCGGAGTCAGGACCGCGGTGATGGCCTCATCGAACTTAAGGTATTGGCCGGCCACGCGGCTGACCTCCGCCGGAGAGACTTTGGCAATGGCCTGGACATCGTCGTCGGGCGATTGTCGTCCCTCGATGGCGACCGCTTCCGACCACGCCATGGCCAGTCCCGAAACCGAGTTCCTTTGGAATTCGGCGTCGACGATCTCGTGCCGCCGGGAGGCCTCAATCAAATCGGGGGGCAGGCCGTTTTTCACGTCATCGGCAAGAATCTCTTTAATCTCCTTGACCAATTCATCTCCGTTACCCCCTTTGGGGTAGACCGCCAGCGCGTAACCCAGACTTGCCTCCGGTAAGGTCGATAACTCGAATCCGGCTTCGAGCGCTTTCCCTTCGGGAACCATCTCATACAAAGAACCGCGATGGCTGCTCAGGACGTCAGCAAGCAATTGGGTGGCGGCGTAGTCCGGGCTGTTCGACCCCGGCATCCGAAAGGAAACCACCGCCAGCCCGTAAGGAAGGTCGGTGGGGAGCGCCAACGCCTTGCCCTGCACTGTTCCCAGATTGACCGAGGGCCGCGCGGGGAGAGGCTTTGGGGGAATGCCGCCAAAAAGGGTTTTGACTTCGGCTAAAACGCGCTCCGGTTGCACATCACCCACGATGATAAATATCGCGTTGTTGGGAGCGTACCATGTGTCATAAAAGTGATGGAGCATTTGCCCGGTGGTTTTGTCAAAGGATGGCCGCGAGCCCAGCGCGTCGTGGGCGTAGGGCGTTCCCTGGAACATGGCCTCCAGCAACTGCGTGTAAAACACGTATTGCGGATTGGAGAGGTCCTGGGCCACCTCTTGCTCGATGGCGGGGCGCTCCTCGTTCCAAAGGTCGTCGGTGTCCAAGGCCCCGCTCATGCGGACGGCCTCAACGTGCAACGCCACATCCAGGTCTTCGGCCGGGACCGTGAAGAAGTACTGCGTCACGGTCTGTTGCGTGTCGGCGTTGAAATTGCCGCCCATGGCCGCCGAAATGTCAGCCAGTTGATCCGCCGAAAGGCCCGGGCTTCCGCGAAACAACATGTGTTCCTGAGCGTGAGCCATTCCCGGGAATCCCTCCGGCGCCTCGTTTGAGCCCACCTGATAGTTCATGACGGTGGTCACAACCGGCGCCAGCGTGTCGCGAACGATCACCACCCGGAGTCCATTCTCCAAGGTTGCCCGCGTGACGTTCGCCGCCTGCTCAGGCATTGGCCTTGCTGAATCGAGTGATGTGCAGAAGACTGCGGTAATCGCACAAGTAATGAGAGATAGCGTTCGGAAATTCGACCAGCGGACCGACCGACGGAAGTCCAGTAAGCGCAACATGCGATTCTCCTAGATGGTGAGCCTGGTAGCCCGGCAATTCGCTTTGTCCGACCTTGCCTTCATCAAGAGTACTCAATTCACAGCCGATTGCATAGGGCCGTGGAGGTCATCCGATTACTGCGGCACCGGGCGCAGACCGGCGAGAAGTTCTTCCGGGGGCAAGGTATTGAGCACGCCCGACTTCTCCATCCAACCACGGCGCGCCGTGATGACGCCGTAGCGCATCAGCTTGAAGTGCTGAGGGTCGTGCGCATCAGTGGAGATGATGATTTTCATGCCCCGGTCGCGTGCCAGCTTCACATGGCGATCGCACAGGTCGAGGCGTTCGGGGTTGCCGTTGAGCTCCATGATGACGCCGCATTTTTTGGCCGCGGCGAAGACCTTTTCCACGTCAAACAGGAAGGGGTCGCGCCGCAGAATCTGGCGGCCGGTGGGGTGGCCGAGGATGCGCACGTAGGGATTCTCCAGCGCGCGCAGCAGCCGAGCGGTCATTTCCTCAGAGGGCATATTCATTCGGGAATGGACGCTCACCAGCACAATGTCAAATTGCTTCAATAGTTCGTCGGGATAATCCAGGCTGCCGTCGCCGAGGATGTCCACTTCCGAGCCCGCCCAGATTTCGATGCCCTTCACTTTCTTGCGCGCAGCGTGGATATGGCGAATGTGTTCGACGGCGCGCTCCTCATTCAGGCCGTTGGCAACGGTGACGGCTTTGGAGTGGTCAGTGGCGAGGATGTACTGGTAGCCGAGTTGTTTCGCGGCGCCGGCCATTTCCTCAATGCTGGCGCGGCCGTCAGAGGCGGTGGTGTGCATATGCAGGTCGCCGCGAATGTCACCCAGCTCGACAAGCGTGGGTAACTCTCCCTTTTCCGCCGCCTCGATTTCGCCCAGGTTTTCCCGCAGCTCGGGGGGAATCCAAGGGAGACCCAGCTTGGCGAATATTTCCTCTTCCGTGCGGCTGGCCAGGACTTTCTCGCCATGGAAAAGGCCGTATTCATTCAGCTTCCAGCCGAGGCGCTTGGCGCGGTCACGCAGCGCCACGTTATGTTCCTTCGAACCGGTAAAGTAATGTAGCGCGGCGCCGTAGGCGGAGGGCTCGATCAAGCGCACATCGACTTGCAGGTCGTTCTTGAGCTTCACGCTGACCTTGTCTTCTCCCTTGGCCAGAATCGCGGCGATGCCGGGGAATTTAGCGAAGTGGTCAGCGATGCTGTCGTGGTCGCGGCCGGTCACCAGCAAGTCGAGGTCTCCCACCGTTTCGCGCCCGCGCCGCAGCGAACCGGCAGGCGTGACTTCTTCAACAGATTTGCAATCGCGCAACCAAGCGCTAAGCACTTCGGCGGTCTCATACGCCGTGTCCAGACGGAAGCGGCCCGCCGCGCGGCGAAAGACCTCAATGGCCTTCAGGATGTTTTCCTCCGACTTCTCGCTCATTCCCGGCAAGCCGCGCAGGCGGCCTTCCTTGGCGGCGGCTTCCAGTTCGTCAACGCTCGTGATGTTTGCTTGCTTGTAAAACAACCGAACTTTCTGCGGCCCGACGGTTTGAAGTTGCAGCAGGTCGAGAAGGCTGCGCGGAACTTTCGCAAGCTGTTCCTGGTGGTAACTCGACTTGCCGGTTTCGACGATCTCGGTGATTTTCTTGGCCAGATCCGCGCCGATGCCGGGAATGTCCGTGAGCTTGCGGTTGGGATTGCGCGCGATGTCTTCCAGGCGCTCAGGAAGGCTTTCAATGGACCGTTTGGCGCGGTCATAGGCCGCGGCTTTGAAGGTCCACTTGGGATCATCCTGGAGAATCTTCATAAGGTTGGATATTTCCTCGAAGACGGCGGCGATTTCGCGATTTTCCATGTGACCTCCGGGCCGGACGGTTAGAGAGAATAGTCTACTGCGAATGGGATCGAAGTGGTGGCGCGTGTTTTCGTCCTCAGCCGAGGGCTTGGAATCTGCGCTGTTTCAAGCCGCGGCTGCGGGTTGTGGGTCGAGCACCTGGGAGCGGATGTACAAGCGCACGCCTACCCAGATAATCGCACCGGTAGCCAACGGCCAAAGGGCGATTGCCACGTTTATAAGGTGAGTGCCCGCCCAGGGAGAGTATACCGCGATGTCCATGGGGAGTTCGGTCCCCAGTGCCAGAGTGCCTAGAGATAGCGCGGCTAATTCGGCGGAGGTTGCCTCGCGCGCCTTCGCCCAAAGGTACGCTAAGGGGAGAAGGGCAAAAACGAAGTGATAAACCCAACTAAAGGGCGCTGCCAGAAGGTAGACGAGAGGCAACAGAATAAGTTCATCTACCAGGCACTTGGCGTCTCTCCTCTTTCGCCAGCACCACAAAAGGAAGGACAGAACAATCGCCAGGCTGCATGCCTTTTCGACGAGACTCAGTCCGGGAGGAATGGGCCATTCGGAGTGAAGGGAAGGTGGGACGGCATACCCGGGACCGCACAGCGCATCGAGAAGTCCTGCAAGTGAGCGGTTGTAGGTATTTCCGACTCCGGAAGAGATGCTTGGGTAGATCGCCGTCAGCCAGGTCAGGTGGGTCTGCCAACCCAATTGCCAGACGGAAATCCCGGTGAAAGCAACCACTCCCACCATGTAAGCTGCCAGCCACCGCCACTGCCGGCGCAGGGCGAGGAACGGTACGACGACGACGGGCGAGACCTTTAACACCGTTCCCAAGGCGAAGCACAGCGCGGAAGCCATCGGTCTTTGGCGCTTGAGGAGGTACACACCCAGAGTCCAAATGAAAAGAATCGAGATATTGACCTGCCCACAAACGAGGTTGTTGCTGAAGGGATAGAAGAAACATACCGCCGCAAACAGCAGTGCAAACGTCTCCAACCCGGGTGGGAAAGGAAGGAGCTTTAGGGCCAGGAAGATGGTGGCCGCAGTTAAAATGATCGTGATGATTTGCCATATGAGAAAAGCCCACTGCCATGGCATCAATGCCAACGGCGCCATAAGCACGGCGGAAAAAGGCGGATTGGTAAACTGGCGGATTTTGGGAAAGCCGTCAGCTCTGGCCATTTGCGCCCAGGGAGTTGCATCGTCAGCGAATGCATAGAGGAGCGTGTAACCCTGGCGGCGATCATTTGGGGGGTAGTAAAGAGGCGCGGCGCCCCTTTGCCAGGCAACTTTTCCTCCCATGTAAAAGACCGGAAAATCAACCGGAATGAGCTCGTTTTCCGTGGCGAAGGCTCGGTCCGCCGAGTTCTCGATATTGGCCAGCAGCGCGAGCCCGAGGATCGTCATGCAGGCACAGACGTACCATAGGCGAGTCTCTCGGGATTTGACGGATTGTCCTATGCTGTTTTCCAATTTGCTCTGGTGGTGCTGCTCAGATCCTACGGTTTGCCAGTTTCCCAGAGTTGGCGATGATTTGGAAGCACGAACATTGCACTCGTGTCCTTCCCTCTGATGTTATTTCTTTCCAGGGAGTTTACTCAAGACAAGGTGCCAGGAATCCGCGGCATCTCATACCGTTGCGCTGGGTTGTGAGTCAAACACCTGGGAACGGAGGTACATGCGCATGCCCAACCAGATAATCGCACCGGTGGCAATCGGCCATAGGGCAATGGCCAAGATGATAAAGTATGGACCCCCCACGGGGGTGAATGCCGCCAGGTACATGGGGAGTTCCGTTCCCAGGGCCAGCGTGCCGAGACAAAGTGCGATTAATTCTGAGGATGTTGCCTCGCGCCCCCTCGCCCAGAGGTACGTTAAGGGGAGGACCGCAAGCAAGAAGTGATGAGGCCAACTGAAGGGTGCGGCGAGAAGATAGACCATCGGCAACAAAATGAGTTCTTGAGTCAGGCCCTTGGCGTCTTTCCTTATTCGCCAGCACCAGAAAATGAAGCCCAGCCCGACTGCCAGGCTGCAAGCCTTCTCGAACAGAGCCAGTCCGTGAGGAACCGGCCATTGGATGGCGGTGGAAAGGCTGGCGAAGTACTTGGGGCCGCACAGCGCATCCACGAGGCCTGCGAATGAGCGATTAACGATATTTCCCACCCCGGAAGAGATGCTCGGGTAGACAGCCGTCAGCCAGGTCAAATGGGTCTGCCAACCTAATCGCCAGATGGAAATCCCGGTGAATGCAACGACGCCCATTACGTAAGCCGCCAGCCACCGCCACTGGCGGCGCAGGGCGAGGAGCGGCACGGCAACAAGGGGCGAAATCTTTAGCACGGTACCCAAGGCGAAGCACACGCCGGATGCCATGGGCTTTTGGCGGTTGAGAAGGTATACGCCGAGAGTCCAAAGGAAGAGAATCGAGACATTGAGTTGGCCACAAACGAGCGTGTTTCGGAAGGGGAAAAAGAAACAAACCGCCGCGAACATCAGGGCAAACGTCTCCCCGTCCCGTGCGGAAGGAAGCAGCCTTAAGGTTAGGAATATCGCCGCCAAGGTTAAAACGATGGTGATGATTTCCCAGGTGAGATAAGCCCACTGCCAGGGCATCATCGCCAATGGCGCCATGAGCACTGCGGAAAAAGGGGGATTGGTAAATCGCAGGATTTGAGGGAAGCCGTTGTCTCGAAACATCTGTGCCCAGGGGGTGGGATCGTGAGGGTCTTGATACAAAAGCTTGTATCCCTGGCTGCGGTCGGCAGGGGGATAGTAGAGAGGCGGGGCGCCTCTCCGCAAAGCAACTTTTCCGCCCAGGTAAAAGACCGGGAAATCGACCGGAATGATATCGTTTTCTGTAGCGAAGGCCCGCTCCGCCGATCTCTCGATATTCGACGCCAGCGCGAGCCCGAGAATCGTCAAGCAAGCGAAGACGCACCATTTGCGAGGCTCGCGGATTATCACCGTTTGTCCTATCCTGCCTTACAGTTTGTATACCGGTTGTGATCTTTGCGTCCCACGGCTTGCCAGTTTCCCAAAGATCGAAACGAATTGGAAGCCCGAATATTACACCCGAATCCCCGGACCTGGTTTGCTGTCGCCGGTTGCCTTCCGTCATAACCAATGGTAGTTTGAGTATGCTCGGGGTGAATAGCATGTTTGAGCGCCTGAGTTTGCAGGTCAAGATTATCGTCATCTTCGCCGTCACCGTCATGGTGGTGCTCGGAGTGTCGACGCTCATCGCCACCTTCCTGACCATGGATCCGGTGGAAAGCGAACTCTACCGCAAGGCTCTGGCCCAGGCGCGTTTGACGGCTCATCAGATTGCCGCTCCTGACACACTGGCCAGGCCCGACGTTCTCGATCCGGCCCTGCGCCAATTGCAACACGATTCGCCGGGCATCCTGCAGGCGGATGTTTATGTGCACAACCACGATCATCACCTGGTGGCCACCACCAATCCTCGCGGCCAGCATTTAGAACTCGACAACATCCCCCAGGTGGAAAGTTACAACGAGTATTTGCGGGCGAATGAGGATCAAGAGAGCATTGAAACCGTGAAACCCCCGGCGTGGATCATCAGCACGACCATCAGGGCGCAAGGCGAGCCCATCGGCTGCCTGATTCTTACCGTTTCCCGCTCCAGCCTGAACGCTGTCACCTTGACTCTGGTGCTGCGGAACCTGCTGCTGATGCTGGCAAGCTTCGTGGTGGTGGTTTTGGTGATTCACTTCTTTTTCCTGCGCGCCGTGCGGCGGCCGGTAAAGGATTTGATTCACGTAATGGAATCGGCGGAACGGGGGCAGCTAAATGTTCGCGCGCGCCTTAAGAGCTGGGATGAAATTGGATTGCTCGCCGCCCACTTGAACCGCATGCTGCGGCGCATCGAAAACTTCAGCAACGAGCTGGGCCGCAAGGTGGAGGAAGCCACCGCCGAGCTGGCACGCCGGAATGAGGAACTACGGGGCATCAACAAGGAACTTTTCGACACGCAGAAAAACCTGGCGCGCTCGGAGCGCCTGGCCGTGGCGGGACAGCTTGCCGCCAGCCTGGCCCACGAAATCGGCACGCCCCTCAATTCCATTTCCGGGCACGTGCAGTTGCTGGCGCGGCGCAAAAGCAATGATGAGTCCACCGCCCGGCGGCTCCTGGTGATCGAAAAGCAGGTGGAGAACATTGTGCGGACGGTGCGGCAATTGCTTTCCTGGACGCGCAAGTACGAACTGCGTCTGGAACTGGTGGATTTGGGGCGCGTGCTGGAAGACGCCGTCCTGCTGTCATCACCGGTTTTGGAAATGAGAAACATTCGCGTGCAAATGAACCTGGCCAAAGACTGCCCCAAGGTCTACGGTGATTCCGGTTACCTGCACCAGGTGTTCTTGAACCTGATTAATAACAGTGCTGATGCCATGCCACGCGGTGGCCAGCTTCGCATTGAGCTGCGGCCGTACGGCGCGCGGGAGTTGGATGTAGAGCCGGCCTTCAGGCCGGCACAGGCCGAATCCGGGCCCAATTCCGGCGCTACGCTCCGGGAAGTGGAAATAATCCTCGCGGACACAGGCACGGGAATGGCGCGTGAAACCCTGGCGCACATTTTCGACCCCATGTTTACCACCAAGCAAATTGGGACAGGCGCGGGGTTAGGGCTGGCCATCTGCGACCAGATTGTTCGCCAGCACACCGGGACCATCCGTGCGGAAAGTGAACCGGGCCACGGAACCACGTTTACGATCCGGCTGCCGCTCGACTGCCGCGAAAAAATGGAAACCCCGGGGCTAGCGGCAGTGACGAGTGACAAGTGACAAGCCGGATTGCCGATTTTCGATTGAAGATGGACGATTGGGAAAATCGACAATCGACAATCGTCAATCGGCAATCTCCTTATGACTATATGACCATGGAAAACGAAAATCCCGCCAACATTCTAGTGGTAGACGACGATGAGGACACCCGCGAACTGCTGCGTGAAGTCCTGAGCGAGGAGGGCTATCGCGTCAACACTTCCGGCAGCGGCGAAGAGGCCATGGAAATCGGCCAGCGGGAGTTCTTCGACGTCATCATCAGCGATATGCGCCTGGGGCCGAACCTGAACGGCCTGGACGTGCTGCGCGCTTACAAGGCGATTCAGCCGGAGTCGGAGGTTATCCTGATTACGGCCTTTGGCTCGATGGAAACCGCCATTGAAGCGGTGAAGGCCGGCGCTTTCGATTACATCTCCAAGCCCTTCAAGATTGACGAAGTGCTTTTGCAGGTGCAACGGGCCCGGGACAATCGCAAACTGTTGCGGGAGAATCGCAACCTGAAGCGGCAACTCGGAACCCAGGTGCAGCTCTCCAGCCTGGTGGGCAATTCCCCCAAGATGCTGGAAATCTACAAGAAGATCGCCATGGTGGCGGACTCGCGTTCCACCGTCCTGATTTGTGGCGCCAGCGGGACAGGGAAAGAACTGGTGGCGAAGGCGATTCACTACAACGGTCCGCGCGCCGAACAGCGCTTTTACGCCGTGAATTGCGGCGCGCTCACCGAAACCCTACTCGAGACTGAACTTTTCGGGCACGTGCGCGGTTCCTTTACCGGCGCCACGGAAAACAAGCGTGGGATTTTTGAGGAGGCGAGCGGCGGAACGGTTTTCCTGGACGAGGTGAGCGAGATGAGCCCGGCGCTCCAGGTGAAAGTGCTGCGGACGCTGGAAGAACAGGAAGTGCGCCGCATCGGGAGCAACGAAGTTGTCAAGGTGGATGTGCGCATCATCGCCGCCAGCAATTGCAATCTGGCGGAATGCGTCGAGGAAGGGAAGTTCCGCCAGGACCTGTACTACCGCCTGCGCGTGATCGAAATCGACATCCCACCTCTGCGCGAACGCCTGGATGACATCCCCTTGCTCGTCGAGCATTTTCTGAAGAAGATGGGCCGGGATCGCGAGCACGCTCTTTCCATATCTCCCCAGGCGCTTTCCGCCCTGATGAGCTACTCCTGGCCGGGAAACGTGCGCGAGCTTGAAAACGCCCTCGAGTCCGCCATGGCCCTCAACCGCACCGGCGTGATCGTGCCGGAGGACCTGCCGGAAAAAGTGCGCGCCGAAACCCGCGAGGTCAAACGGCTGCAAGATTTCTATGCCGACCTGCCACCCCTGGAAGAGGTGGAGCGGCGCTACCTGGCGCACGTCTTGAAAGTTACCGGCGGCAACAAGGCGAAAACCTCGGAAATCCTGGGAATTGACCGGCGCACGCTGTATCGCAAAGCGGAGAAATACAAGTTGCTGGGTTGAAAGAGCCTGGACACGGGATGCGGGACACGGGGCACGGGGTTGGGGATTAGGGGTTGGGGGAGATGGCCTTGGTAGCCAAGGAAAGTGCTTTCCTGTCCGTGGGTCTTTCTCACGCGCGACATCCGAAGGGCAATCTTACGTATTCAATTTGAATGGGGCAGCGCGTACCGCTGCATTGCCATATCGTAATTCCTTGTTTTTTTAGCAGACCTTTTGCCACTCCTGTGTGGCATTCGCTCCCGCACTCCAAGGCCGGCTGCGCCGGCAGGAAGGACCGAACTCCAACCCCCAAACACGTTCGGTTGCTGCTCCGCTGCGCTTCGAGAAACGCTCCCGATGCTCGAAAACAGCGCCTATCTCCTGACTCTCATGACGGATCTGTTGACTTCACGGCTTTCTAAAGTTCCAGCGCGCCTTGTCGCTCTTGGGGTCGAACTTGGCCAGCGTCGGCGTACTGGCGCCCACCGCGGTTAAGGCCACGGGTTCCTGGGAATTGGGCATCGATTTGGGCATGATGCGGTAAGTACCATCGGTCAACTGGTCGATGCGCCACAGTTGTTCGGGAGCGCCAGTATAGGCGGGAACCGCCACCACTTCACCGTCCGCGGTTGCCGCCAAGGCACGATCGGTGCCGGCGATGGCGATCTTGAAATAGGGCGAGCCGGGATAGCCGCCCACGTTGGCGACGGGGGTAATCGTCCACTTCTGGTGGGGCCGGAACATGTAGTCGCCGATGCGAATGTCGATGTTGCCGGCCGGCCAGTTCGCTGACACCTGGGAGAGTTCCTGGGCCGGAACCGGGGTCACGGGGCCGGCAGGGGGTCGGAAACCGCCCGGTCCGGGGCCGGCAGGGGGTCGGAAACCGCCCGGTCCGGGGCCGGCAGGGGGGCCGAAACCGCCCATTCCGCGCCCGGCCATGCGCACGAAATCCACCGCCAGCTCCAGCGCAAAGCCGCTGCGTTCGGACTGGATCTCATAGGTGCCTTCCGGGAAATTGTCGCCCCCAACGGGCCATCCATCTTTCCAGAGCAGGGGACGAATGTCCAGTACGCTGCGGCCGCTGCGGTCCAGGTCGGCCTCGTAATGACAGGAGAATTTCTGCACGCCGTCGCCCAGATCCAGCAGGCCGAAGTGGCCGGGCCCGACAAAGCGGCCGCTGGCGCCCACCACGAGCTTGCCGCCGCCTCTGATTGCGTCGATGCCCATGTTATCAAGGTAGGGGCCGGTCACTTTCCGGGAGCGGGCCACGCGGATGTTGTAGGTGGAGTTGGCGCCGTCGCAGCATGTGCCGTGCGTGCCCAGAAGGTAGTACCAGCCGTCGCGATACATCAAAGCCGAGGCTTCCATATCGATGGCGATGTTGACGGGCTGGTTGGCGGCGACGCGTTTTCCCGTTTTGGGATCGAGCTCGACGAGGCGGATGAAGCCGAAGTAGGTCCCGTAGCTGAGCCAGAGCCGGCCATCAGTGGGATCGAGTAGGAACGCCGGATCGATGGCATCGCAGTCCTCGACGCCGTCCGACGAGGCGACGATGGTGTCGTCCTTAAACCCGAAGTCGGGGGATTGCGGGTCGAGCGTCTTGCTCCACATGACGTGGACTCCGCTGGCGTGTCCACCTGACATCCCGCCGCCTCCCCGGGCATAGCTCATGTAGTAGCGATCCCCGATGTGGATGACGTCGGGGGCCACGCCACCGCCGGGGCGCACGGCCCCGGGGTGCCAGGTCCAGCCGTCGTCGGATATCAGGCCACCGCCCCCGGTGCCGTAAACGTAATACTTGCCGTCGCACTGAATGATGGTCGAGGGATCGTGGATGTAGGGTTCTCCGTCCACCGCCAACACCGGACGTAACACCGCGAGAGCGAGCAGGATGGAAACTGCTGTGGCCAGAATGTAGGATTTCATAGAAGCTCCAAGAAAAACGATAGAGACCCGAAAGAGGACGACCCATTACTTTCCCGCGTCTGCAAGGTTTACGGTGAGGTCCTTGATCGGATCACCGTTCTCATCGATAAAGCGGAGGCAAAAATCACTTAAGCCCGGGCCGTTGATGACGGCGCCGCGAATGACGTTCCGGCCCTTGTTCAGCGTGAGCCGTTTGGAGACGCAGTCATCCATAACCATGCGCCGATCGGTGAAGAGGTCGACGGCTTCCTTGCCGTTGAGCCACCACATGGACGCCGCATTGGATCCGACGGCCATGCGCGCGTTGGGAATCTCGCGCGGGCTGTTGACGACGGTGACGGCCCAAAAGACGACGCCGTAAGTCGGCTTGTTCAGGCCATAGGCGAAGCGAAAGACCTTGACGTTGAAAGTGGCGGAATCCAGGGCATGCCAGGCGAGTTCCTCGCCGGCCACCGTCACTTTGTCGCCGTCGTGGGGAATGACGCTGAACTGGTTGGGGAAGTATTCGGTATTCAGGGCGTCCCGCACGTAGGTGTCGGTAAACACGGCGTTGGTGCGGTTCGGCTTCTTGATCGGATCGAGAAGCAGCCAGCGCTGGAGGAAGCCGTCGGCGTCCGGCGCCTTGGGGGACGATGTGGCCGGCGTGAAGTAAGGCGCGAGGCTGCGAGGAACATCGTCGGGCGCAGCGGCGGGAGCGGCACTGCCAGGCGCAGCGGGAAAGACTTGAAACGCCCATACCGCCAGGACGCCCATGGCCAGCATCACAACTTTGCGGAGCATATTCATAGTAAGCCCCTCACAGGATTTCCTACGTTTGTACCTAAGACGCGAATGACGCGTTTTCGGAATGGGCCAATTTAAACCATTCATGCCGAAATGTCCAGCGTGTCTTGTGCCCGAGCCGTTAGCATATCATCTGTCCGGCTGGCTGGCGCAGGGCAAGCAGGGTGGCAGACTTTCAAGTTTTGAGAGCCTGCGGCTTTCGACATGGCAAACGCTTACAAACCCTTGCTTCACAAAATGAATAGCCGCAGAGTTTTTGGACCGCGAAAATCTGCGCTGGTGGTGATAAACTGCCACGGGGCGGGCTGGAAATGGCGTCCCTAGATCGGCATACCGGGAATATCGGCGGGCACGGTCGGTCACGTGAGTCGCAGATCTGGGCTCGCTCTAGGCCAGCCGGCGGTGGTGTGGGAATGGTGAGTGGGCAACTGCTCCCCCTATCCCCATCCGAATGGATCTCGTCAAGTGCGCCTGATGTTAGTGTGTTGAGGGGATTGAGATGAATCGAAAAACGTTTCTTGAAGGCATGGCGGGTGCGGCTTTTTTGGGACTGGCGGGGGCAATGACGGCCGGCGCTGAGGAACCCCGAAGCAAGGCACATAATCCCGCATCCAATGGGCCGAAACACCCGCGAGCGATCACCATGTGGGAGTTTTCCTGGATCGAGCGGCGTTGGGATGGGGCTGGATACGAAGACTGGGACCGAGCGCTGGATGAACTGGTTGAGCGCGGCTACGACGCAGTACGCATCGACCCCTTTCCGCACTTGCTGGCCACCGATTCCAGCAAAACCTGGACGCTCTTACCAGAGTGGAATACGCAATGCTGGGGGTCGCCCGACGTGAACCGGATTGTGCTGCTACCCGCGCTCTTTGAGTTCATCTGCAAGTGCCGTGATCGCGGCATCATGGTCGGACTGTCCACCTGGTATAGACAAGATGAAGCCAACACGCGCATGAGCATTTCCGGACCCGAAGTGATGGCCTCTTTTTGGCTGAAGACTCTCGACCTGATCGCCGCAGCCGGCCTTCTTGACACCATTCTCTACACGGATCTTTGCAATGAGTGGCCGGGCGACGCTTGGGCGCCGTTTATGAAACCGCATTTGAATTTCGGGGAATGGGATCACCCCGCCTCCTTGGATTTTATGCACCGGAGCATCGCCCTGGTCCGCGCCCGCTATGCGGATATGCCCCTGTTTTTCTCCTGCAGTTCCGATCGGGTCGAGAATTATCTCGAACACGATCTGACGGACTTTGACCTGTTCGATCCTCACGTGTGGATGGCACAGGAAAATGGGGAGGAGTTCTACAAGATCGTGGGCTATGCCTATGAGCGTTTCGATCCCAAGGGGTTTACCAATCTCAGCCTCAGAGCAGAGCCAACTTACCGCGCCCGGCCGCAGTATTGGCAGGATCTTTTGGTTCGCAAGATCGACAGGCTCGCGAAAGTATCGGATAAGTTGGACAAGCCTCTTGCGACCACTGAATGTTGGGCGATTGTCGATTACAAGGACTGGCCTCTGCTGAAATGGGATTGGGCAAAGGACCTTTGCGCCCTCGGCGTACAACGTGCATCCGCTTCCGGCCAATGGCTGGCCATAGCCAGCAGCAACTTCTGCGGACCGCAGTTTGTGGGCATGTGGCGCGATAAGAACTGGCACCTGAAAATGACCAGCACAATCAAAAGCGCAACCATCAAACCGCAACTTCGGCAAGGGCGGCTGTATGCGCGGATATAGCAGGTTCCTTCGCCTTATGAGTTGTTTATTTGCTTGATGATTTGTTGCCAGGCCCACCCATTTGACGATAGGGCGGGCTCCTCCACCGGCAGGGGGGCGCGGACCTGCAGTTTAGGCCCGCGGTTTTTCGGTTTTAAATGCGCGTGTGCACATGGAAGGGAAGCGGAACGCGATCGATGCGCAATCCGCAAAACCGTTCTTGGTCCTCCCCGCTGACCTCCGCGTATTCCCATATGCTTGCCCACTCCCAGTAAAGCAGCGGACCTTGAGGAGCAGGTCCACCGATGCCGTCATAGACGCGCTACAATCTTGTCCCGAATCCTCAAAATTGCATCCACATTTCGCATTGGGCACAGAACACCCGGGCGCGGGCTTTCGCGGTAGTGGGTCAATCTTATGCAGCAGGGGCGAGTTTACCTTGCTAAATGGCGGCGTAAAGCCGTCTGCCCATCAAATCGACCCACCACCGCTTTCGCTTCCGCCAGAGACTCCGCGAGTCCGTAGGGTTCGAGTTCCTTCATAAGCTGGCCGGCGGACTGGAAAACGATGCCGTGCATTCCGATGGCTTGCGCGGCCGCGATGTTGACGGCGAGGTCGTCTACGAACAGCGCTTCCCCGGCAGGCACTCCCAGAGCCTCAAGACAAACGTGATAAATCGCGGCGCCGGGTTTGGTTATTCTGAGCTCCCCGGAAAAGCAGAGATGGTCAAAAAGCTCAAGCCACTTTGCCGTCCGGCGGAGATAATCGCCGACACTTCGCGACATGTTGGAAAGCACCGCAGTCTTCCATCCGCGCTGGCGAAGCACTCGGGCCCATTCGATCATGACGCGGTCGGTCCTCGCCCAGATTTGAATGTCCTTGGCCACCAGCTCCTGAATCTGCTCCGGTGAGAAGGTAACGCCCATAGCGAGGCCAAAATCCTGCCAGTAAGCGGAGACGTCAGTTGCATCACCGTCATAGGCGTCGCGATGTCGCCAGTATGTTTCTTGAAAAGCCGCAGCGTCCAGTCCGGTGGCTTGGCGCAGCGGCTCATAATCCTCCAGGCGTGGCGTTACACTTAGCACGCAGCCGTAATCGAATATGACGGTGGTTATGGGCATGGGTTTATTCGAAAAGCGACTCGACAAATTCGTGGGGGTCAAAGGCCAGCAGGTCATCGATCTTTTCGCCGACGCCGACGAACTGAATGGGCAAGCCGAGCTCGCGCGCGATGGCGATGACCACGCCGCCCTTGGCCGTGCCATCGAGCTTGGTCAGGATGATGCCCGTGGCGCCGCCGTGGTCGACGAACTGCCGGGCCTGCTGAAGTCCGTTCTGCCCCGTCGTCGCATCGATCACCAGCAGAACTTCATGGGGGGCATGAGGAACTTCGCGCGCGGCGATGCGGCACATTTTTTCGAGTTCCGCCATCAGGTTGGTTTTAGTGTGCAAGCGGCCGGCCGTATCCACGATCACCGGATCGTGACGCCGGTGCTTGGCTGCGGCCAAAGCGTCAAAGAGGACCGCCGCCGGGTCCGCCCCGGATTTCTGCTTGATCATCTCGATGCCCAGGCGGCCCGCCCAAATCTCCAATTGCTCATTGGCGGCGGCGCGGAAAGTGTCGGCGGCGCAGAGCAGGGGGCGGCGGTTTTGCTGCAAGAAGTAATGGGCCAGTTTGGCAATGCTGGTGGTTTTGCCCACGCCGTTTACACCCACCACAAAGATGACGGTGGGCATGCCCGGGGGCGGCTGTTTGGCCTTGGGGGCGGCGGAGTTTGTGCCGGCACTTTCCAGAATTTCCAGAATCCCTTGCTCCACGGCGGGGCGCAATTGCCCCGTCTCCCGCAGCGTGCTCTGGCGGATTTGCTGCTTCAGCCGGCCCATAATCTCCTGCGTGGTGCGCACGCCCAAGTCGGCGGTAATCAGGGTTGCTTCCAGGTCGTCAAGCACCGATTCGTCCAGGGCCGCCCTGCCCTCGGTAATCTGCTCGATCCGTTCCACCAGTTGGGCTTTGGTGGAGGCAACGGCCTGCTTCAGCCGGTCCATGAACCCGGGTTTCTTTTCTTTATTGCCGGAACCAAACAGGGAAACCATAGACTTTCATTCTAGCTTGAACTGGCACACGTGCGGGATGAAATCACGCCGGAAGGGTTTTCGTGGATCAATTGGATGACGAAGCGGCGGCGGCACCTGTCCCGATTTTATCG
>Ga0326728_10001809_pt1 | contig 73824 bp, 69 predicted proteins | sample MB3enrmetagenome_FD_207602 | JGI IMG/M metagenome (GOLD analysis project Ga0326728, IMG submission 207602) | Lab enriched peat soil microbial communities from McLean, Ithaca, NY, United States - MB31MN | ecosystem: Environmental > Terrestrial > Soil > Wetlands > Peat | place: USA: New York...
CGGCTCGGTGAGATGCGACGCACGACAAGGAATACCCCACGTGCTGGAGGCAAGTAAGCAAGCACTATTCACGCTGTCGCAGACGCGGGAGTTCATGCGAGGGACATCCGCGGCCTTGGTATTGGCCATCCCGGAAACATCGATTTCAAGCGTGCATCTGCTTATTCTGGCCTAACGTACCTGAGTGGAGGGGTGCTCCGCTACGGCATCTCCTGCAGGAGACGTTTCGTAGGGAGGTCGTACTCGATGACCGGTCGCGCGCGATTGCCCTGGTTGAGCACCGGACTTCAGGCGAGGCCGCCAACCATCCGGATGCAGTGTACGTGAACGCGGGTACAGGTATCGGAGTTGGCTTGATAATCAGAGGAGAACTGTTTCGTGGTTCGGTCGGCACCGCCGGCGAGATCGGGCATCTCAGCATTGACCTCGATGGCCCGATCTGTGGCTGCGGGAAGCAGGGCTGTGTGGAAGCCTACTCGAGTTCTCAGGCGGTGCTGCGCGAAATTCGCGATGCGCTTTCCGCCGGAGCACTTTCCTTAGTGCGGGACCTCGCGCACGGCGATGTGACTGCAACCACGGTCGAGATGGTTGCCAGGGCCGCCATCAAATCAACCCTTGCCAAGGTCTGGCGCACACCAATTCTTCTTAGTTGGATTGAGGATGTCAACAGAGCAAAATGGCTTCTAGTGAAAGTGTCTCGCAGGCTCCTTGTGTATGCCGCTCGACACCCTATTCTTCGTACTTTGGCCGATCAACAGCACTGCGGCCGAAGGCTTCGGGCGCAATCCTCTGAAAAATCGAATAGTATGATCTCACAAAATGGACGTTATTATCTGTTCTCATGTCAACCTCTTTTTACTTCTGGGACATTACACGAGGTCATTTTTTGAGATTTCGAGGATTCTGTAGCTATCTTTAGCTGACACATAAGCTTGGGCTCGTTTGCGATTTTTGGTCGATTTTAGTCTTGACAATGGCCCGATGAGGGGGATAGATTTCCTTTGACAGTGAATATAAGGCTCTCAAAGAGTGAATGAACTTATCGTTCTGGCCTCCTGGCAATACGCATTGGATAATGAGTCCATTTCTTGGTTTAATGCGGCGGCTTCCGTCAGTTTTCATGGACACCGATGGAAGTTCCTGCGGAACAACGCCTTGGACTCGGGCAATTTCGTCGAGAAGAATATCACAGTCTCGAGGAGGGTCGGCACGGGCTTAGCTTTGGATGGCCGGTCGTCAAGGACCAGCTTTTCTTTTTTCCAACTAGGCGGAAATTTTGTGCAGGCGTGAGTGACAGATGCTGAGGAGGCGAGGGTATGGATCGGAGAGAACTTACGAACGCGGTGGCGGTGGTGCTAGCTGCCGGTCTTCTCGCCCCAGGCCGAGGCTAGGCATGGACAGCAGGGGACAGACCTGACAGGCAAGGAGGAGTTCTCCATACCTCATCAGCCCAAGGAGAGGAGATTCTTGAAAACGGGCTGGTGCGAGTACTGTTCAATCGGGGCAGTGGCCAGTTCGAGGCGCATGCGTTGAACGGCGTGATGCGACTGTTCGACGCAGGGCCGGCTTTTGAAAAGGACAGCCGTAAAATTATGGTGCGGGAGGCGGTAAAGGTCGAGACGCGGTATAAAAGTCTTAAGGATCAGATCGGGGAAGGTGAAAAGCTCATCGTTGGGTATCAGTTTGGGCAGGCCGCAACCAAGTTTCGGTATGAGCTAAGCCTTTACGAAGGGAAGCCATGGTTGAGCGCGACGGCGTATCTTCCTGCAGGTGACTATCGGCTGGGAAACTTCTCTCTCGTTCAGGGAAAGATCCACACACTGGCCGCGTTCAAAACGCGAGTTTATGTCAATAGCGGGACATCGGAGGGGGACACGGGCGTGTGGCCCCTGGGCATGAGGCGCTGGGATAGTGCCCAGCTCTCGGTGCTTTACGAACCTGAAGTACAGGAGGCGATCGGGTTGGGATTTTACTCTTTTTTCCGCGCCAGCACCTCTGTGACTTCGCGATATCTCAGCACCAACGAGATCGGGGTTGATGCTGCAGCTCACTATTATGGTTACAAGCCGCAGGGTGGGGAATTGCGGACGGAAAGCGTGCTTTTGAGTTTCGGTGGAGACCCCCTGGTAATACTGGAGGACTGGGCCGATGTAGCGGTTAAGGTTGTCCAGCCGAAATTCCTTCACGACACCCGGACCGGCATGGTGAATACTTGGTTCATTCTTGGCGACAGGATTTCAGAGGAGGATAGTTTGGCGCAAGCTAGGTTGCTCCGAGAATCGGTCCTGTCAAGATACGGCATTACGATCGTGGGTAGCGGAGAGTGGCAGCAGCAGCGCCCCCAGTTCGGAGATAGGGCAGACCTTTATGGTTTCGGAGAAGACCAAGAGGACCACAGCCTTTATCTGCACAGCGTCAAGTGGATGCGCGAGCAGGTGCGTGCCCTCGGCTTGGATACGGCATTCAACGCCAACTACGCCTATGCCGCGCCAGAGTCTACGATTGCCAAGAAGCAGTTGCCTCGGATCATTTGGCGCGATCACAGCCGCCCAGATTTTCGATATCCCATCGACTTGACGCATCCCGACGCCCAAAAGTGGCTCTACGGTATCGCTGCCCGGACCGTTGACTACAAAGCGGGAGAAGGGGGGTGACTTTAACGGGGGCTCAATGCGGGGGACTTTTCGCGATCCGACGAAGATCATGCAGTTTGGGGATTTCGCCGAGGGATCGCAGGCCATTCGCGGTCCCGTTGGTCCGAACGTGTTCGTCGACAAGTATTGCTGTGGCCCGCATTTCACCTACGTCGGTTCGGCGGACCGGGTCCGAATGGGCGATGATACCCACGCGGCGGGGGTTTCGAAGGACTTAAGACAATGGCTCAGCAATTAGCTGGGCCTTACACGCTCTACCAACGCTTCTGGATCTACAATCCTGATGCTGCTTTTGTCGCAGGCGGAAATGCTGCTTACAGCCCTGGAACAGGACCCGTCGGGCCTGACTCTGCAATGCTCGACGACGTTAGGGTGCGCTTGCAGGACCGTGCGACTGATGCTCGCCCGCTGCGCGTCCATATCGACATACTTGAAGTCACAAAATAGGGCGCTCATCTGAGTGCCCAATTTACGGGAGGAAGCATGAATGGCCGGGAACGTCTCCTGAAAGCACTCTCCCATCAGCCGGTTGACCGGGTAGTGGTCTCTCCATTCATTCACGTAAATTACGTTCGTGAGTTCTTTTCCGATCACGCACTCGACCCCATCGAGCCCACCATTGAAGTCTATCGGCATTTCGGTTTTGACCTGATGCACCGGAACTGCACGGCGAGTTACGACCATCTGGCCGCCGTGCAAACGCCCGAGTGGCAGGCTAGAGTCGACCGGCAGGCGGAGGGTCGTGACGAGACGGTCAGGACGGTGGTCACCACGCCCAAGGGGAAAATCAGACAGGTGCAGGCCACCCGCTGGACTTGCGAGTTTGACGCCGAGTCCGGTTTGGTGGAATATCCCATTAAGACCGAACACGATTTGGAAATTTGCCGCATGTACATGCCGCCAGTGGGCCGAGTGGATATGGCCGGGGTACGCCGCGCCCGCCAACTGGTAGGCGATGCCGGCGTTATTGCACCTTGGATTCAAGGTGTTTTCAATGAAGCGAGCACCTGGTACTGCAAGCTCGATGACCTGCTCTTGGACGCGGTCTTGCGTCCTAAATTCTTCCATCGCGTAATGACTTTTTGCCTATGCCGCCTCATGGCCATCGTCGAGCAGTATATTGCGGCCGGAGCGGACGTCTTGAGTACCGCCGGTAACATCGCCAACGGCAAGATGGTGGGGCCTGACTTTTTCGCGGGGCAGGTGGCACCCTACGAGCGGCAACTCATCGAATTCGCCCGCCAGCGAGGCGCAATTGTCTTGTATCACAATTGCGGATACGCCGCCCGGCTGCTTCCCATTTATCCGAGCCTCGGCATGCAGGCCTACGAATCCCTGACGCCCCCGCCCTACGGGGACACGGACCTCGGTCAGGCTTTGTCCTGGTTTGATCCGCAGCAGACGACGCTCCTCGGCAACATTGACCAGATTTCGCTTCTGCGCAAAGGAACGCCGGAACAGATCGATGCTGCGGTGGGGACGACGCTGCGCGCCGCGAAGTCCTGGGGCGGCAATTTCATTCTAGCTACTAGCGATTATTTCAACGAGGACACTCCGCACGAGAACATTCACGCGTTGGCGGAGGCCGGCCACACACATGGACAACTCTGATGTAAAGTGACGGTTGTCGCCAGGGCACGGACAGGTGAGCGAGTGAGCCATTTCCCTTCAAGCCTTAAGGACAAGGCGCAGCGGTTCCTCTTTCAGATCTGAGGAGTCACGTAGAATACGTTTACTTGATATTGAGGAGGGAGTATGCGTGAGCAGCAGGACCGAGTTGATATGTCCCCCGCAGTTGCGGGGCCGGCGCCGCGGCCAGAGAAGAACCCGCTGGAAGAAAAGCAAGCTCAGCGCGTTCCCATCCGTTATTTCCTGCTTCTGGTGATTGCGTGCCTGATGTTCAGCGGCCAGGGGGTTGCCATAAAGTACATGGCGCGCCAACTCAACCCGATCCAGATTACCTTTGTGCCATTTTGCCTGGCCACCCTGCTGATGCTTCCATTCCTTATCGTCGTCCGGATGCGCCGTGAGACGAGACCTCTTGACTGGCGTGACTGGCGCATGTTCATCATTGGTGGTGTGGGTGGGCAAGTGGTCACTCAACTCTGTAATGTTTGGGGCATTACCCTGTCGCTGGTATCCAACGCTGCGATCCTTGGGCTGCTTCTGCCCGCAGTCAGTGCCGCGCTGGGGGCGCTGATGCTGCGCGAGCGGCTGACTGCGTTGCACGTCGCCGTTCTCTCTTTCGGGTTGGCCGGCGCCCTTTTGCTTTCGGTCGGGCACTTGCGCCATGCCTCCCTCCTCCGGACGCAGTGCCTCGCCGGCGACCTTCTCCTGCTCGGTTCCGTCGCCGGCTCCGCGTTCTACAACACTTACTGCAAGGGGCTGTTCGCTAAGTTCGAGCAAATCGAAGTACTGGTTTTCACCTACATCACGGGATCGCTGGCCAGCATCCCATTGCTGATCTGGGTGGCGCCGTTACCCGCGGGCATCCTCAGAACCTTCACTTTGCAATCCTGGCTGGCGTTGGGGTACCAAGCGCTCGTTGCGTATGGCCTGGCGATGCTGGTCTTCTTTGCGGCGCTCAAACGCTTACCGATGACTACCGTTTCAGTGTTGCTATACCTCATCCCCTTGTTCGCTGTGACGCTGGCCGTGTCGGTTCTCGGCGAGAGGCTTAGCCCCCTGGCCGTGTGCGGCGGAGTCATTATCCTAATCTCAAACCTGGTGTTCATGAGTTTCAGCCGGGGCGGCCTGAGTCTCTCCCCGGGCAAGCAAGCATCGCGGGCCCAGCGTCGCGCAACTCAAACTGGTGACCCGACAAGGCCAACGCTGTCGTGCTGATGGCTTGCACTCTGGCTTATGGGCCGCTTTCATGTGCTGCCGGGAACCCGCCGACCTTCGCCTGAACGTGTCGCACATGCTGCACTTGGCTCTTTGCGATTCGCAACGGTACACCCTGGGTGAGCGCTATGTGAAGCGCAGGGCCTACTCCGGAGCGGGGCAGGCAAGGTTGTCGACGGGGGTGGCTCAATCCTGACGGTTGAGGGTGGCCAAGCTTGCGGTGTGGCGCAGTTTCCACTGGTTGGGGAGCCAGGCGTCAAGGTCACGGGCGGGCCATCCGGGGAGGCTCAGGAGGAGTTGTGTGAGGTAGAGTTGGGGATCGACCTGGTGCCGGCGGCAGGTGGAGGTCAGGCTGGCGAGAATAGCGGCCGTGCGGCCGCCGCGCGGGTTGCCGACGAACAAGGAGTTTTTGCGGTTCAGCACCACGCGCTTCATCTCGCGCTCGCTGACGTTGTTATCGATGGGCACCGCGCCGTCTGAGCAAAACACATTCAGCTCCCTCCACTGGCCAAGCGTATAGTTCACCGCCTCGGCCATGGGATGCTTAGGCAGCAGTTGTTCTTTCCAGCGCAGGAGCTTCTCGCGCAGTTCGGCCAAGAGCGGTACCGACTGCGCTCGCCGCAAGGACAGACGCTCCTCGACGGAAAGCTCTTTGGCCTGCTGTTCCGCGGCAAACAGTCGGCGCAGCACGACGACGACCTCGCGGGCGATCTCCGGTGCGGTGCTCTCGGCCTCGATGACCTTCCTCCGGGCATGCGACCAGCAGCCGGCGCGGGTCAGGCCGTTGCCCGTCACCACGCCGTTGTAGCCGCCGTAAGCGTCGGCCAGCAGAACCCCAGTGTAATCTTTCAGAAACTGTTGCGGCCCGTCGCGGCTGCGGCGCAGGGTGAAGTCGAAGACGTTGTAGGGGTGCGCAGCGTCGCCCACGTACACCCACATGCGCGCCGGCTGCGCCTTGCCCTCACTGAGCATGGGCAGCACGGTGTCGTCGGTGGCCACCACGTGCGACTGCCGCACGCGCTCGGCCATTCGCCGGTACAAGGGCTCAGCGAGTCCGCCACGTCGCCACACCAGACCGACTGCGTGGCGCGCGAAATCTCGAATCCCTGGCGGGCGAAAATCTCCTCCAGCCGATAGAGCGCCAGGTAATCGGCAAACTTGCTGGCCACGATGTAAGCCAGCAGGCCCGGCCCCGCCAGCCCCCGCTCGATGGGCGAGTCGGACCGTGTCGCCAGCGTGATCTAGGGCCTTTCCCCAGCAGCTTCGCACTGAGCGCACGCATACTTCTTGCGCACGTGCCGGATCCGCTCGAAGCGCCCAGGCAGGTACTCGATCTGCCAGCTCTCCTCCGCGCCGATCTCCTTGCGCTCCACTCCGCAGCCCGGGCAGGCGCGCTCTTCGGCGCTCAACTCGTAGACCTGAGTGGTGACCGGGAGGTTCTCGAAGTTGGCCAGGGCGCGCCTTCCCCGGCGCCGCTTCACCCGCCGCAACTCGTTGGCCGGCTCGCCCGCCGCGGCAAGGTCATCGGGGGGGACCGCTTTCTGTGCCAGTTCCTCGCCGAAGGCGAGTAGCGCTTGCCCGAGCTCCTCGCAGGTTTTCAGCCGGTCGGCTCGCGGCCCGTAGTACCGCTTCCGGTAGCGCTCCAACTGCAATTGCAAACGCAGATTCTCGAGATAGAGTGCGTCGGCACGCTGCCTCTGCTGCGCCGCGAGCGCGGCTTTTGCCTGGGCCAGGGCTTCGTGCTCAGCGGCGCGCTGCTCGGCGCGATCGCGCTCGGCCCGTGCCGTGCGCAACAACTCTTTCAGCGCGGCAGGTTCTTCCGGCAGGTTCGCCAGGGATGTTTCGGAATCAGGCACGCCTCATTACATGTAGTAATAGTAACTTAGTTGCTTGCCTGGTGAGATATTTCTCGGGAAATGCCCGCATCGCCGAGCAAGCTCCTGCCGCCCCGGCTTCCCTGGTCTCCCCTCGGGCCGCTTCCCCGAGGCTCGCTCCAGCGATGGATTGTTCCCCGCCGAGCGCCCTCTCCATGGTCGCCCGTTCACCCGCTCAAGGCGCGTTGACCCACGGGGCGTTCATAGCGCGGCACGCGCTCCAGCCGCGATACGTCGATCCCGTCCAGGATCATCGCCAGTTCGCTGGCCCGCAGCTCCACGGCCCGCGCTGTCCCTTCTGCGCGAGGCAGCTTGAACACACCAGCCTCTAAGCGCTTGTACCAAATGACCCAGTCGTCTTGGTCCCAATACAAAATCTTTAACCGGTCGCCCCGCCGCGAGCGAAAAACGAACCAGTGGCCACTGAGTGGATCCTGGCCAATCACCACCTGCACTCGCTCCGCCAGCCGGTCGAACCCGCAACGCATGTCCTGAGCCTCGCGTGCCAGCCAGATGCGCGCCCGCAGCCCGCCCGCGGCGTCTTCGTCCAGCGCCCGCAAGCTCGGCAGCCCCCTCATGCCTCGCTCTCCAGCACCGCCGCCAGCGCCCGCACGTGCCCGGCGTCGAACCCTCGCCCCACCCACAGGCTCCGCCCATTCCGGAGCACCACTTCCACTCGCCCCTCACCGGCTGGCAGCGGCTCGGCCGCAGGTCGCACCAGGACTTCCGCCCTCGACGCCGGCTCCGCCCCCGCGTCCTCTAGCAGGGTCGGGGTCAGTTGCACTTCCACGAATTTCCTGAGCGGCGTGCGCAGCCGCTTCTTCCACCACCAGAAATGCGACCTGCCCAACTCGCGCTCTCGGCAAAACACTGCCACACTTTGCCCGCTTCGCGCCTGCCCGGAAATCAACTTTTGCCACTTCCGTCGCGCTTTCCTGCTCCGTTCTCGCTGCGTCATCGGACCTGCCTCCCCACCAGCAAGCCACGATGCTACACTCCCCCACACTCCAGCAAGATGCGCTTCAGATATCGCTCACCACCCTGGGACACAAACCTTTTGGTGAAGCGGGAACTTCATAAGCTACTCGCAAGCCTAGGAATTCAACGTTGCGGGCTCCACGCGTTCCGTCATGCGGCGGTATCAATCATGGATCGGCTCGACACTCCGCTTAGGACGCGGCAATCTCGCCTGGGGCACGCGGGCACCATGCTCACTCTGCAAACGTACACTCACGCGGCGGGCGAAGACGAAAAGCGCATGGTTGCACAACTCGGAAAAGTGCTAAGCAGTTCCGTACCGTTAACATCTTTCGTGAACTGAGGCAAGGCGGCAGTTTGGGCGCAGGTTTTTGATCGGAAGTTGCGCCCAAGTTTAAGGCGCAAGATTGAAGCAGGTAGGTAAATCCCGTCAAATCAGTCGGGAGTTTGGTTGCGGGGGCTGGATTTGAACCAGCGACCTTTGGGTTATGAGCCCAACGAGGTGAGGCCTTCCGTGAGAGGGCAAGGAGAGTGAGCTATGGCGAAGACGATTAAGCTCGAAGTCGAGGTGACTCTGGATGAGACTGGCGAACAAAGCGCTATACAGGTTGCGCGTGAGCACTACGGTAGGGTTGGAAAGGCGACCGAACCACTGGATGATAACGGTGGGCGGTGGCGGGAGATCCCCGCAGACGAGTTCATACCAGACGCTGTAGCGGCGATCATGGAACTGATAGGCGCGAATAATCTGCTTGAGGAGGCCGGCGCTGAGGTGACGGCTGTATCGTCCCGCGAGCCTCGGCAAGAAGAATTGCGATCGCAAAAAGCATGCGAAACGGGGCCAAAGGAGACAGCGCGTCTGAGAGGCCAAGTGCATGGCAACAGCGAAGCGGACCTGGACGAATTCGAAACCGGTGTGTATCTGTGTCGTTGGCCGAACGGCGACTTTTCGTTAGTGACGGCAAGCACGCGACGAGAAGCACTTGTCGCACTCGACGAGTGGGGGGGAGCTCATCCGACCCAGTTGTTTCCGCTTGACTCCTGTATGGTGGACTTCAGACTGAACGACCAGGGAGAGATCGAATTAGAACAATTTGGAGAGGAGACTGAGCGCTTCGTTTGGGAAACTTGTTACCCAGAGCTCCATACGTTTCTGTCGAGCGTGCTGCCCGAGGATGGCGGTGAATATCCGGCAGAAGTCAAGGAGTCAATTCGCGGGGCCGTTCAGCACGAACGCGCCCGATTGTGGGGGAACCAACCGGAATGCCCTCAGGCGAAGACAGAAATTGGCCGGACTCTACAAAAGCGACTCAGAACGGTAGGCCCCGTTGCAGACTATTACGTTGAAGAAATGGCCGATCGTATCTTGGAATCAAAGGACGACAAAAGCGGAAAGCCAAATTAGTCTTGTCTTGACGCCAGTTGTCTGGCCTAGTGGACAGTCTGAAGTGGCTGCGTTGTGCTGAAAATGGAAGGGGATGCAAAATATGAGGCGAATCGCTGGTAGCTGTCAACAGTGGTCTTTTCTGCCAGCAGTCAGCTGCTGAAGTGAGGACACGAAGAACCGCAAAAAGAGAATCAGAGTTCTCCCTGCCGTAACGGGCACTGCTTCCATTGTTGAATTGAGGTTTATCCTTGCTCATTCGTGAACATGCTCCAGTAAATCACCCTTGTTCAACTTTTGACCGCCTGCTCGATGTGAAAGAAGCAGCGGCCCTCCTGAACGTGCCAGTATCCTGGATTTATCAGCATGTGCGGGCGCGGTCTGAAGACAAGCTCCCGCATCTCAAATTGGGTAAGTACCTCCGGTTCTCAGCGCTGGCTCTCACGCAATGGCTCGAAAGTCGTCAGATCGGCAGCCAGACCCGACCATTGTCAGTCCAGAGCAGCCATATTGAGGCGCATGGGTAGTAACTACAGCGAGCGGCTGTCCGCTGCTAAAAGCCCCGAAGTGGAGGCAAGAACGTAATTCTTGACTCGCGTGTTATGCTGGCACGAGAAGCGGGAAAGAACTGGCAGACCAACGGAAACGGAGGCGAGATGCGCAGACGTTTTCAGGTCGGCCACGTTTTCAAGCGAGGCAAGCGAGTCAAGGTTTGGGTTGGCTGTTACAGAGAATGGGTTTTGGATGGCGGCCGTCCCAAGCAGTTACAACGGCGGCGAGTTCTCGGGTTGCGTGCTGAGATGACCAAGGGCAAAGCGGAACAGGCGTTACGTGACTTACTTCGGCCCATTAACGGAGGGGACCGTGCGCCCGAGCAGACTATGACGTTCGGCCAATTCGCGGCCAAATGGGAAACAGAGATTCTTTCACACTATCGGGAATCCACGAAGGTCTTTTACAAAAGTACCCTCGACCGCTGGGTTCTCCCGCATTTCAAAGAGTGGAAACTCGCCGAGATCAAGACTCCGGACGTGCAGACCTTTCTGAACAAATTCACCGGCTACAGCAAATCGGTTCTGAAGCACGTTCGTGCGACCCTCAGCATCATGATGGCGACGGCAGTGGATTGGCAGTACCTCCTTCGCAATGCCGTCGAAGGCGCAAAACTGCCGCCGGGCAAGGCTGTAAGGCGAGCGGCGGTTCTTACCCTTGACCAGCTAGCGCTTGTGATTGCCAATCTCGAGGAGCCTTATCGGACGATGGCCGTGATTGCCGCGCTTACCGGTATGCGTGAATCCGAAGTGCTGGCGCTCAAATGGGAGGATTTCGACACAGAAGCACAGATGATTCAAGTCAGGCGTTCGCTCTATCGCGGAAAACTCAACGATCCAAAAACTGGGAAAAGTGAGCGCGTGATTCCTTACGGCGGTATGGTTAGCGAGGCTCTCGAACGCCTGGGGAACAGTGAGCGGAAGACTCCGGATTTCCTCTTCGTGACTGCCCCAGGTAATCTCTTCACTGCTCAGGAAGTCACGAAGCGGGTCTTTCGGCCACTGGCGGAGAAGCTTAAGATTCCGACATTCACTTGGCGTTCCTTCCGTCGCTCGGTCGAGACTGCCTTGCACACGGCGGGCGTGCCACTCAAGGTGCAACAACAGATCCTTGGCCACTCTGATCCCAATATGACCCTCCTTTACGCGGACCCGGATATCGCCGAGAGCCGCAAGGCGATGACTCAACTTGACGGCTTATTGTTGCCAAATGTTGCCAAATTGCAAAAGCAGTTGCAAGAAGCAAGCCCTAACTGATTGAAAGGATTGGCTGGGAGGCAGGGATTCGAACCCCGATACGCAGATCCAGAGTCTGCAGTCCTACCGTTAGACGACCTCCCAACGGGGCACTCTGATAGAAGTAAATGGGCTTGCCTTGTTTTGTCAAGCGATGATTTCTGTTGCGGCTGCGCAATCCGACCGGGCAGGCAGCAGCAAGGATGCAGGGAAATCAGAACAAGCGGAAAGTGACTTCAACGCTCACGCGCACCGCAACGGGAACCCCGTTGCGCAGAGCAGGCTTGAATTTCCAAGTCCGCACTGTTTCCACAGCCTTTTCGTCAAGCCCCAGCCCTAGAGGTTTCACCACACGAGAATCGGTAACACTGCCCTGGGCATCCACCACAATCCAAAGCACCACGGTGCCCTGATACTTCGCCTTGCGAGCTTCCTCGGAGTAAGGGGGATCGGGTCTGTAAATCGGAATCGGAGCACTAATACCGCCGCCGACGCTATAAGGCCCGCCGCCGGTCCCGCCACCTTCTCCCGGTCCCAAACCGCCTCCTTTGCCGGAACCGATGCCGGTCCCTTCACCGGAGCCGATGCCGCCGCCTGTCCCCGGCCCGTTGGAGGGCGGGCCCAAAACGCCTTGCGGATCGCCCCAGGGCATGTTCGAAGCCATCTGGGGCAGCTTCAGATCCGGCGGACCGAGCAAGGTAGGCTCGACCTGTAACTTGGGGTTGAGGTTCCTAATCACGGCCATCGGGGGAGCGAGTTGTTGCTTCGCAAACCTGGGGACTGCGCCTCTCGAGGCCGGCGTCGGCGAGCGGTCGCCTCCCCCGCCACCGCCCCCCATCTTCTTGCCCGCCGCCTGTAGTTCCGCCAAATAGGGTGATATATCGACTATTTTAACTTTGCTCGACGCCTTGACCGGCTGGGTGATGTGTTCCACGAAGAACGGCAACAAAATGATGGCAATCCCCACCAAGTGAACGAGCAGGGAATTCAGCCACGAGCCCGACTGCGGCTGATAATCCTGCCACATCTCCGGGACATCGATGGGCTTTGAAGTAATCGGGATCGAGGGGGGCTTCGGCTTCTCAAAGAGCAGCCTGAGCTGGTTGGGGAGATCCAGAAACCAAGGACGCATGTCCGTGGCGGGCAGAGTGACCTCTCCCCGGTAATACTCTTTCGGAACGGTGATCTTCGGTTCGTGGAGCGTTTCCCAAATCTGCCGGAAAAGGGAAACGGGTGCAAGGGTGGAATCAACGAAGGTGAAGTGGTACTCAGGCTCGGGTACAGGGCGACTTCCGGTCGGCGGAGCGTCCGCGCTGATCTCGACCCGGGTGTCACTGGTTGGCATTACGCTCATGTCCTGTCCCTCGGGCTTTTCGATAGCCCGGATATGCTTCTTTCACCCTCTCTCGTTGAATGATGGCCGCCAGCCCTCCGAGGTTGCATGCCGGAACAACTATTCCTCTGTTCTCCATTTCTCAAGTCTGGCATCTATTTTACCACAGTCCATGCCCTTCAGGTTGCAGCAATCACGTGTTGCGGCCGGTAGGCAACCAGCCGCCCCTCACCAAAGCAATTGACGTAGTAACCCCGCCTGAAGTTGCATCCGAGCTAGACACTGTCTTTACACGTTCTCTATAATACTTGGCTGGTACACTCAGCGGAGGACGAATGCAGAAAACGCTAGACCTGAAGCACACTCTCAATCTTCCCCGAACCCATTTTTCCATGAAGGCCAACCTTCCGCAGAACGAGCCGAGGTGGCTGGCCAAGTGGGCGAAGGAAGATCTTTATGGTCAGATTCGTGCCGCGCGGAAGGACGAGCCGATCTTCACCCTGCACGATGGACCTCCTTATGCGAACGGCCGCATTCACCTCGGGACGGCCCTCAACAAGATTCTGAAAGACTTCATCGTCAAGTCGAGGACCCAGGAGGGATTCAATGCTCCCTACCTGCCGGGTTGGGATTGCCACGGGTTACCGATCGAAATCCACGTGGACAAAGAACTGGGGGAACGGAAAGCGCAGATGAGCGTGGTGGAAATCCGGCAGGCCTGCCGGCGCTATGCGGAAAAGTATGTGGATATTCAGCGGCAAGACTTCATGCGCCTGGGAGTTTTTGGCGAGTGGGAAAGACCCTACCTCACTATGGATTTTGAGTACGAGGCACAAATCGCGGAGGCCTTTCTGAAGTTTCTGGCGGGCGGTTATGTCTACCGTGGCCGCAAACCGGTTTACTGGTGTATCTCCGACAAGACTGCCCTGGCGGAGGCTGAGGTCGAGTATGAGGATCACCGCAGCCGCTCGATTTACGTGCGCTACCCGGTGCTGACGGATCCGGCGAGTCTGGACCCCGCACTCGAGGGGCGCAAACTCTACGTCATCATCTGGACCACCACGCCCTGGACGCTTCCTGCCAGCATGGCGGTGGCGTTTCATCCCGAGTTCGAGTACGTCGCGGTGGGGGAGGATGGCGGGGATGTGTACCTGGTTGAAAGCCGGCGGCTTGACCCGGTGCTGCATGAAACGGGCCTTAAGGCCTCGAAGGTAGTGGCGACAATCCCCGGCCGGAACCTGGAGCGCCTCGAAATGCAGCACCCGTTTCTGGATCGAAAGATTCTGGGTGTGCTGGCGAACTACGTGACGGCCGAGGACGGCACAGGGTGTGTCCACACCGCGCCGGGCCACGGGCGAGAGGACTACCTTACAGGTGTGCAGTACGGGCTGGAAATCTATTGTCCGGTCGGGGATGCGGGAGAATTCACCGAAGGCCTTCCGGAATACCTGGGGAAGAAGGTCTTTGAGGCGAATGAGCCCATTGTCGAGTTGCTGAAGAAACGGAGCGTGCTGGTGGGGCCGGCGGGGTGGCTGACGCACTCTTATCCGCACTGCTGGCGATGTCACAATCCCGTGATCTTCCGTGCCAACGAGCAGTGGTTCATTGACATTGACCACCGGGGGTTACGCCAACAGGCGCTGGAGGAAATCAAGAAGGTGCACTGGTTGCCGACTTGGGGAGAAGAGCGTATCGCGAATATGATTGCGGAGCGCCCGGACTGGTGCATCTCCCGGCAGCGCATCTGGGGAGTCCCCATCACGGTCTTCCACTGTGAAACCTGCCAGAAGCCCTTGCTGGACGCGACGCTGGCGGAGCACGCGCTCGAGCTTTTCCGGAAGGAAGGCGCGGACGCCTGGTACTCGCACCCCATCGAAGAGCTTCTGCCACTGGGGGCAAAGTGTACGGAGTGCGGCGGCGCGCGGCTGCGGAAGGAGACCGACATCCTCGACGTCTGGTTTGATTCCGGCGCAAGCCATTTCGCGGTGCTGGGACGTCGGCCGGACATCCCCTGGCCTGCCGACGTTTATCTGGAAGCTGGGGACCAGTACCGTGGATGGTTTCACAGTTCGCTTCTGGTAGCGCTGGGCACCCACGGCGCGGCGCCCTACCGCACGGTCCTCACCCACGGCTGGGTCCTCGACGCCGACCGCCGGGCCATGTCCAAGTCCCTTGGAAACGTGATTGACCCCAACGAAGTCATCAAGACCCATGGGGCTGAAATCCTACGGCTCTGGGTGGCCTCGGTTGAGTTCGGTGAGGACGTGACCATCTCGGCCGATATGTTGGCCCGGCTCTCCGAGGCGTACCGCAAACTGCGCAATACGTTTCGATATTGTCTGGGCAACCTTTACGACTTTGACCCGCAAAAGGATTCGGTGGCGGGCTCGCAGTTCGAGGATCTGGATGCCTGGGCATTGGTGCGGACGGCGGAACTCGTGGAGCGAGTCCGGGCCGCTTACGATGAGTACGCTTTCCACAAGGTGTACAGGGCGATATACGATTTTGCCACCGTGGACCTGAGCGCCTTTTACTTCGACATTCTGAAAGACCGCCTCTATACTGCCCCGGCCCATTCGACGAGGAGACGTTCAGCGCAGACGGTGATTTACCGCATCACGGAGGCCTTGGTTCGTGCCGTGGCTCCTCTGCTGCCTTTCACGGCCGAGGAAGTGTGGGCAAATCTGCCGGGGCCGCAGGAGCGCGAAAAGAGCGTCCATCTCACTAAGTTCCTCCGCCCCGAAGAACTTCGCCAAAGTGTCCCGTTCGAGTATTTCCAGCGCCTGGAAAAGTGGCCTCAATTGATTGCGGTTCGCAATGTGGTCCTGAAGGCCTTGGAAGTGGCTCGACAAGAGAAGTTCATCGGCGGCTCCCTGGAGGCCAGGATTTGCCTCTGGGCGGAAGGCGACCTACAGAATCTGCTCGAGGAATACCGAAGGGCACTTCCCTCGATCTTCATTGTTTCGCAGGTCGAAGTTTCCGCCAGCCCGATGGCAGGAGCGCCTGAAACGGATATCCCTGGCCTTAGGGTCAGTATTGAAAGGGCCCTGGGTCGCAAATGCGAACGCTGCTGGAATTATTCCGAGCAGGTGGGTAAAGACAGTCGCTACCCGACGGTGTGCGAGAGGTGCTCGCAAGCGCTGCAGGAGATTGAAGCCGCCGGGTAGCTTCTGTGTCTGTTGTCAGTGGTCCGTCGTCCGTAGTCCGTGGTCCGTTGCAAGTGATGAATGGTCGGGAAGGTGCGATTGGAGATCTGAGAGTCGCCGTCGGGAGGGCAGGTTCCTCCAACTGACAACTGACCACTGACTACTGACGATTTTCCAAGTCTATGCTGCAAAGGGGCTTAGTTCGCGTCAATCGCTTTTCGCGTCTTGTCTGGGTGGTTATTGCCGTTGTGGTGTTCGTCGCGGACCAGGTGACAAAGGCCGTGGTGGAGGACTCGATCCCGGAGCACACGACGGTTCCAGTCCTCCCCCATTTTCTCAACCTTATCCATACCAGGAACGCGGGCGCCGCCTTTGGTTTATTCTCTGACTCGCCGGCGCCTTGGAAAACCGTGTTGCTCATCGTTGTCTCGAGTCTGTTGCTGGCCATGGTGATTGCCCTCATGTGGCGAAACCAGCAGCTCCGGTGGGAGACGGGCGTGGGGTTTGCCCTGATCCTTGGCGGCGCGCTTTCAAATCTCTTCGACCGTATCCGGTTTGGTCGAGTCGTGGACTTCCTTGACGTTTACTGCCGCAGCTATCACTGGCCCACATTCAATCTTGCCGACAGCGCCATTGTAGTGGGAGCCGGGTTCCTTGTGTTCCAGTTGCTTTTCTTGGAGTAACCGTGAAGAGGAAACTGGAAAATCGAAAACCGAAACTCGAAAATGGAAAGTCGAAACTCGAAAATGGGTCTGCCCTTTCCCGAGGGGGAGAGGGTGGACCGCGACGGCGCTTTTACCAGCCGTCAGCCGACGGAGCCGGGTGAGCGGTCAGTTCACGGCGGGGAGGAATCAGAGAGGCAGACGCCGCGACGACCAGGGGACGGCAAGCCGTCCCCCTACAAGCTGGAGCCGGAACTTTTGATTCTTGAGGTTCTGTTTCCGATTTTCGAATTTCGATCTTCCATTTTCGAGCAATGGCCGAACAACCACGAGTTTCGAATTTCGAGTTTCGAGTTTCCAAGAGCGGGGAGCGGCTCGACATCTTCCTGACCCGGCAGATGCCGGATTGGAGCCGCAGCCAGGTGCAACGCCTGATTCGCTCGGGATTGGTCAGCCGCGGCGCGCGCTTGGCCCGCAAGGGAGGGGAAGAAGTCCAGGCCGGCGATATCATCTCGGTGTGCGCGGAACGAGAAGAGCTGACGGCTGCACCGGAGGCGTTACCGCTTTGCATCGTTTATGAGGATGAAGATCTCCTGGTGGTGAACAAGCCTGCGGGAATGACGGTGCACGTGGGAGCAGGCGTGAAATCAGGCACGCTGGTGAATGCGCTGCTGCACCACGTCAGGACTCTTTCCTCTGCCGGCGGCGCATGGCGCCCTGGGATTGTGCATCGTCTGGATAAGATGACTTCGGGGTTGGTCGTCGTGGCGAAAAACGATGCCGCGCACCGACAACTGGCGGAGCAGTTCAAGTCGCGCGCGGTGCGCAAGACCTATGTCCTTCTGGTGCACGGGCAGGTGAGCAGCGCGCAGGGTAAAATCTGCAAGCCCGTGGGGCGTGATCCCGTCCGGCGCACCCGAATGAGGGTCGGGGGACTGCGCCCGCGGGAGGCACTCACCCGTTACGAAGTCATCCGCCGGTTTCCCGATTTCACACTGCTCGAAGCCCACCCCGAAACTGGCCGAACGCACCAGATACGCGTCCACTTCGCAGCCATCGGGCACCCCATCGTTGGCGACACAACTTACGGTGCGCCGGGCAAGCTCCACCTCGGAGGCGGGGAAGTGGCGACCCTTTCGCGGACCTTTCTCCACGCAGGTTTTTTGGAGTTTCAACACCCACGGACGCGCCAAGCGGTCAGCTTCTCCGCGCCGCTTCCTCCCGAGTTGGCAGAGTTCTTCGGTTCACTTTCAGAACGAACGTGATCGGCCTGCCTGAGCGGAGGGACTATCGAAGCGCTTATGAATTGGGCGCGACTCTGCAGCGACGGGCGAGCCCGCTTCCTTGGCGACAGGTACCTGGAGGTAGTCCTCCAGCTAGACGCCCCGCGCATTGGTCACAATAGAATAAAACTCGCAGAGTATCTGCGAGGTCACATAAAGAGTTGTGGACGTGTCACGCGCAACGTCGAGCAAGGCGCGTGACGCTCATGTTGTGGAGCGTCTGCGTCCATTGCATAGACGAGAACATTCGCATCGATAAGCCCCGGCTCAACGGGCATCGTCGTAAATGTCGCGCCGGTGGAGAGCGCCTACGCCGCCAAGATGCCAGACCGGCAATTCAGGAGCAGCGGTGCGAAAGTGGGTTTCTTCCTCCAGTAGGCGCAACACAACATCCTTCACCAGTTGCTCGGCGGGGGTGCCTGCCTTGGTGGCGATCTGCGCAAGCTGCGCTTCCTGCTCAGGGGTGAAATGTACTTCCATCCCCCTCAGAATGACGGAGAAGCTTCGCCAAGGTCAAGGGGGTTCCGGGTGTCTTAAGGACAGTCTGAGGACAGTGTCTTGAGGAATTGTGGACCTGCCTTTGTCGGAATAAATTCAAAATAACCCACTGCCCGCCGCCGAAGAAATTTGGCGACCAATCGCTTCCGGCTGTATAATTTCAGGCTGGCGTTTGAATGAAGAGGGTGCTGCGTGACCGGCAATTCGGTTAGCTCATTATTGATGACCGGCGGTTATGTATCCTTTACCGGCTTGTAACTAAGGAGGGAAACAATGAAACGACTTCTCATCGCGGTTCTGGCAATGGCATGTATCGCCGTAGGGGCAGAGAGCGGACTTGCTCAGGGCAATCCTCGCGCAACAGCAAAGATAAGCCTGGAGGGCAATACGATCTCAGTGGAATACGGACGTCCTTCTTTGAAGGGCCGCTCGGCGGGCGAGTTGCTCGAGCAGTTGAAACCGGGGGACTTCTGGCGGCTCGGGGCCGACAAGTCCACCACCTTTTCGACCGCGGCTGATCTGCAATTTGCCGACGTGACAGTCCCGAGTGGCGAGTACAGCCTTTGGGTAGGGCGGGGGGCGGACAATTCCTGGAGGCTCGTGTTTAACAAGCAGCACGGTCAGTGGGGGACACGACACGATGCTTCACAAGACCTGGCTTCCGCACCCCTGAAGGAAACCAAGGCTTCCGACTCTGCGGAGATGGTTACGATTAGCCTCACTAAGGCAGGCGCCGGCGGAGTCATCACCATTCAGTGGGGCGATATGAAGTTGACAGCGAGTTTCAAAGTGAAGTAGCAATGATGATGGTAGAGAGATTTTGAAACTATTCTCCTACTAGGAGTGTCTATGCTCCTGGGGAATTTTTATTGGAGGAGTAAGCGTAACTATGGCAATTATCGTAGTAGTGGGTGGACTTCTCGCAGGCGCAGCTATTCTTGCAGCTCTCAAAAACACGAGCAAATCGAGGGAGTCAAAGGTCACCAAACTGGACATTGGCTAGCACTGGGAACCTGCCAGGTTGGCCCGCATCCTAACGGATAATCATTCCGACAACTTGCGTTGGTCGCCAAGCTCATGCGCAAAGGGGGGAGGCGTGCGCGCTTAGGAAGCGAGGCGAGCGTTGTGGGCGCTTGCACCCTTCTGTCGCGCGTGCCAGGAAAAGTCCGCGTTGGCTCATCCCTCTGACGCGAGGGCGACGCCTGGGCATGCGGGGTCCGTTTCAAAGGGCGTAATAGCGTTGTTACTGGCCGCTCGCGACGGCAGCAGTGGCATTTGCCTTTGGGGCATAGTAGCCGGGACGGGTGCGCACCGGGAGTTTCGTGTGACTGCTAGGTGAAAAGGCATCCACACGAACGGCGCGGAAGGTTCCGTCTTTTCTTGTATTGCTGGGATAGTAGGCGAGAGTGTACTGGTTCCGAATGTCGTGAGCAACCTGCTCACACGTGCCCTCAACCTCATCGAGAGATTTTGGACGGTAGGCCTGTCCGCCGGTCGCTTCCGCGATCTTCTCCAGGATCTTGGCAGCCCGACCGGCGCTGCCGCCGTGTATTTTGAACAGCCCGCCGGGTTCTTCCGAACCCAGCAAGCCAATCGTGTAGATGACGGCATTCGACTTCTGTGCAAAGCGAAGCAGGTCCTCGAAGGTGTAACGGCTGGCGTTGTCTTCTCCGTCGGTAATGACCAGCAAGACCTTCTTATCGCGGTTGCCGAGTTTCACGTGGTCAAGCGAAGCCATAACGGCATCGTAAAGTGCTGTCCCACCCCTTGAATCAATCTTGTCCAGAGCACTCTTCAGGTCTTCGATATTGCTGGCAAAGTCTCCTGGGGTGTCGACGTAATACACATCATTGAAATTGACCACGAAAACCTGGTCCTGGGGATTGGAGGTCTTCACAAATGTCAGGGCCGCGGCATTCACCGCCTGCCGTTTCTCGCGCATGCTGCCGCTGTCGTCGATCACGATGCCCATGGTCACCGGGATGTCTGCATGGCTGAATACCGAAACATTTTGCAGCGCGCCGTCTTCGTAAACCCGGAAGTCTTCCGGCTTGAGATCGTTGACGATGTGACCTCTCTTGTCGAGCACGGTGGCGTGCAGGACCACGAGGTTTACGTCAACATTGATGGTGTATTCCCGGCCCTTCTTCTCCGCCGAGGGAGTGTGCGGATTGGCAGGTTCGGGCGTCTGCCCGAAAAGGTAGTTCGCGATAGTGAAGGCCACGCAAAGTGTGGCGAAGGTCCAAATGGTCTTTCGGATTGCGAAATTCATTCTATTGTGTGGGTGCATAGTAACCAGTGCGTGAATATACCTGGAGCGGAGGCAGTCCCCGGGGAGGATCGAGCTTCACTCTAATACGCCTCCAGCGACCATCGCGGACGAGGTTCGAGGGGCGATACCCGAGGACGTACTGGTTCCTCAGCTCAATGGAGATTTTCTCGGCGATGTCGGGTAGCTCGTTCGCATCCTCGACACTGAACATCCGGCCTCCGGAGACCTCCGACAAGTCTGCAAGCAGGCTGGGTCCGCCCGCTTCCTCGGGCGTACGCGCGCGGGAGGAGAGAGGTTCAAATATACCGACGGCATATATTTGCACGTCGGACTCCTTGACTGCCCGCTTGATGTCGTTTTCCGTGTACCGGCTGTGGTTGTCACCGCCGTCGGAGATCACCAACAATGCCTTCCGATTCGTCGTGGCTTTCTTCATCTCGGTCAGCCCCAGGTAAATGGCATCGAGCAATGCAGTTCTTCCGCCCGCTTTCACAAACAGCAACCGATCCTGGATGTTCTCGAACTTCGAGGTGAAGCCCGTGATCAGGTTAGGACGGTCACTGAAGTTGACGAGCATGAACTCATCCTGGGGATTAGATGTCTTGAAAAACTGCAAGGCTGCTTCCTTGGATTTCTGGATCTTGTCGCTCATGGAGTTGCTGCTATCAAAAATCAGGCCGACCGAGATGGGCGCATCTTCGGTGGAAAACGCTTCGATCTTCTGTTGGACTTTTTCATCAAACACCTGAAAGTTGCTCTGCTCGAGGCCGGTTACAATCCGGTCGAACGGATCGGTGACCGTCACATTAACCACCACGAGGTTGACGTCCACTCGAAAGGGTGCGACATGGATATCTGGTTTGCGGACGGTGATGCGCGAAGATTCGGCGTCGCCGGGGGGTTGTTGTGCGCTGTGCTCATCTGCTGCTCGAAGGGCGGCGGCAACTCCCAAAATGCTCCATACGGCGAGACTCAGGATCCAGAGTCGGGAAACTCGGCGCATTGAAAGTGCTGTCATTCTCGCGGCCCCCCGCAGATAAGTGCGGCCCGCCCCCAGCCTATCCTAGCCTTGCGACTCTCCCTGGTTCATCGACCCTAATATTCTAGCACAGTTCTTGTTTCCGGTTCCCAGAAGGAGGAGGCGGAAGGTTACGATGAGAGGGTTTGGGTGGAGTCCGTCGTCCGTTGCAAGAGACGAATGGTTGGGTAAGTGCTATTGGACATTTGAGAGTCGCCGCGGGTTCTTCTAGCTGACAACTCACTAACCACTAACCACTGACCACTGACCACTGACTACGGACCACGGACTACGGTGGGAATTTGTGATTGACAAAGCGTGAGGGTGCCTGGATAATTGACCGTACCGATTCCTTCCGAGAACGTCACTTCGGTACAAAGGACCTAAATGGGGAGCCCCAGGCTTCAAGGGGCGTTAGGGACGAAGCATATCAAGCGTAGGGTGGAAAACCGCCAATCCGTTAGACCATCTCAAGGAGGCCCATGGGTGCCAAATACATCTTCGTCACCGGCGGTGTAGTCAGTTCGTTGGGTAAAGGTCTTGCCTCAGCCTCGATTGGGTGTTTGCTCGAGGGGCGGGGATTAAAGGTTTCGTTCTTGAAATTGGACCCTTACTTAAACGTTGATCCCGGAACGATGAGCCCGTTTCAGCATGGCGAAGTCTTCGTCACCGATGACGGCGCCGAAACCGACCTCGACCTTGGCCACTATGAGCGTTTCAGCCATGCCAGGATGCGACATGAGAACAACTGCACGGCGGGAAGAATCTACGAGATCATCATCACCAAGGAACGGCGTGGCGATTACCTGGGAAAAACGGTCCAAGTCATTCCCCACGTTACCAACGAAATCAAGGCTGCCATCCAGAGGGTCGCGAATGACGTCGATGTGGTGATCGTGGAAGTGGGCGGTACCGTGGGAGACATTGAATCGCTCCCGTTCCTCGAGGCGATTCGCCAGATGCGGCAGGAACAGGGCCGGGAAAATGTGGTCTTCGTGCATTTGACGCTTGTGCCCTACATACAAACTTCGGGCGAACAAAAGACCAAGCCCACACAACATTCTGTAAAGGAACTGCGAGAGATTGGTATTCAGCCTGATATTCTGCTGTGCCGTACGGACCGCTTTCTTTCTGCCGACATTAAAGCCAAGATCGCCCTTTTCTGTAGCGTCTCCGAAGATGCTGTCATCACCGCGAAGGACGTGGACAACATCTACGAAGTGCCGTTGATTCTGGGGAGAGAAGGGCTGGATTCCCAGGTTCTCCGCTGCTTGAACCTGAAGACCGGCGAGCGCAACGTGCAGCCGTGGATAGACCTTGTGGACCGCATCCGCCATCCGCAGGATGAGGTGACCATCGGTATCGTGGGAAAGTACGTCGGCTACCAGGACTCTTACAAGAGCTTGAACGAAGCCCTGGTGCACGGGAGCATTGCCCACGACTTGAAGCTCAATAAGGTGTGGGTTGAAGCGGAGGGACTGGAGGGTGAAGACTGGGAAGGGCAACTGCAAGAGCTGGACGGCATCTTGGTCCCGGGTGGCTTTGGCAAGCGGGGAATCCTGGGAATGTTGCGGGGCATCCAATTCGCCCGCCAGCGCAAGGTGCCCTATTTCGGCATTTGCCTTGGCATGCAGTGCGCGGTAATAGAATTCGCGCGCAACGTCTGCCGCTTGACTGGCGCGGATAGTTCAGAGTTTGACCCTTCCACGCCGCACCGCGTCATATACAAACTTCGTGAACTGCGAGGCATTGATGAGCTTGGGGGAACTATGCGCTTGGGAGCCTGGACCGCCCGGCTCAAGCCCGGTTCTTTTGCTCATCAGGCCTACGGTCAGCTCGAGATTTCCGAGCGCCACCGCCATCGCTACGAATTCAACCGCGAATATGAGGAAACCCTTGTTGCCCAGGGGTTGGACCTGGTGGGTGTGACCCCGGACGGGACCTACGTGGAAATCGTTGAAATCCGCGACCACCCTTGGTTTGTGGGCTGCCAGTTTCATCCCGAATTCAAGTCGCGTCCCCTCGAGCCTCACCCGCTATTCAAAGCATTCATCGGCGCGGCCTATCAATATCGCCGAAAAAGGCTGGGCCAATTCGCAAGCTCTTTATTGACGGAAGAGGCTAAGGCGGCCGCCTCCGAAGCGGTTGGCGCCTAGCGGAAACTGGAAGATGGAAACTGGAAACTGGAAAACGGAAGATGGAAATTGGAAATTGGTCACAGCCCTGATTCCCTAATCGAAACCGGGAACCGGAACTCGCAGGCTTGGCTTTAATTTCCAGTTTCTAGTTTCCAGTTTCTAATCGTGAGTGGATAATGGGTCACGTGGTTCCTGTTGGGAGGCTGAGGTTGGGAACCGGCCACCCACTCTTTGTCATTGCCGGGCCGTGCGTCATCGAGAACGAGCGGCACACTTTGATGATGGCCGGGCGACTGGCCACCATTGCGCACGATCTCCGGATTCCCTATATTTTCAAGGCTTCCTTCGACAAGGCCAACCGCACCTCGCTGGATTCCTATCGCGGCCCTGGTCTCCAGCGTGGACTTCAAATCCTGGCGCGCGTCAAAAGGGAGTTCGGCATAGCCGTTCTGACTGACGTGCACGAACCGGCGCAGGTTAGCGCAGTTGCGGAAGTCTGCGATGTCATCCAAATTCCGGCGTTCCTTTGTCGTCAGACCGATCTGCTTCTAGAAGCGGGGCGGTCCAACGCAGTAGTGAATATCAAAAAGGGCCAATTCCTCTCGCCCTGGGATGTTCGCCATGCCATTGAAAAGGTCGAGAGGACGGGGAACCGCCGGATCCTGGTGACCGAGCGCGGGAGCACGTTCGGTTATAACAACCTGGTTGTGGACCTTCGGGGGCTCGCCGTCATGAAGGGTTTCGGATTCCCGGTTATCCTCGACGTAACCCATGCCTTGCAATTACCGGGTGGTGCGGGCCACGAGAGCGGCGGGCAACCGCAGTTCATCAGCACCCTGGCACGGGCGGGCGTGGCGGCAGGAGTAGATGGCCTTTTCATGGAAGTCCACAACCGCCCCGAGCGGGCTCTGTCGGACGGCGCCAACACACTGGCCCTTCGGCGGTTTAAACACCTGTTGATGAACCTCCGGGATCTGGGTAAGTTCGTGCGAAACTTGAAGGCGGACTCCGCGAGCGATTAGGCGCTTACGGCCAAACATCAACAAGACACCTTCGATCTTTCCCCTGCTGTACTTGACAAGCCTTCTCTCCCTCTCGTAGCATAGCCTTTCAAGTTTCGCCTATCTATTCTGGAACGCGAATTCGCGAACAGCCCTGCCGGAAAAAGAGAGTCGGCGGGACCGATGAGAGTGTGTGGATTCTTGAGCGGATCCTCAGCGAGGTGTAACCGTGAGAATTACCGCCCGTTTCGCCGATGAAATTGCAATTGTGAGTTTGAGCGGAAAATTCCTGGCCGGCAGTGATGGGCCTTACCTGCGACAAAAGGTGAAGGACTTTATCGATGCGGGGACGAGGAAGCTCATCATCGATTTTTCCGAGGTCCCTTACATCGATTCCACGGGTTTGGGTTTTCTTGCGGGGGCTCGTGTGACGGCTCAAAATGCCGGCACGCGAATGGTTTTGGCGAATCTTAATACGCACGTGCGGAAGATCTTGGATGACGTTAAGCTCTCGCAATTCTTCGTCATTGCGCCGGACGAGGCGGCGGCCATGGCCAAGGTGAATGAAGCAGACCCGCTCGCCCATGACGCTCCCCCGGATACAGCAAACAGGCCCAGAGGGAAAAAGCGATCCCTCAATCCGGCTGAATCCTGAGATGGCCGCGTGCGCAGCCGGCGGGTCGTGGCTTCAACCGCTGAAGCTCTGCCCTTTCCCTGCAATCGGAGGGAGAACTTGACTCAGTTAGTCCACGTTTCAAGCCTCAAGACTTCTACTGTTCTGCTGATTTCGATGCTGGCAGGGTGGCTTGTTTGGACAGCGTCACTCGGATGCCAGGAACACAATCCGCCGGCAACCACGAACTCGTATATCCAGCATCTCGAGGATCCCAGCCGCACAGCATGGCAGAAGCCTGAGGAAGTCGTTCGAGTACTGAATCTCAAATCATGAGCCGAGTGGAACGGAATCTGGTCTTCTCTGTTGTCGTCCTGAGTCTTTTGCTTGCCGCTTCTCCGCGGTTGTCTGCCCAATCGAACACGCGCCTGCTGCTGGCTGCCGGGTCCGGTGTGCCGGGGCACACGGGCTTCTCCTTCGGGCCGTTCTCCAAATTGGCGATGAATGAAAACCGGGAGATCGCCTTCCTTTCATCCCTGCGGAGTCCACGAAATGATCTGCGGGCTGTCATCAGGTCCAGCGGCGTCAGTTTTTCTGTGGTGGCCTTTCAGGGTTTGCGGGCGCCGATCCTCAAGACGTCCTACGATTCGTTCAGCGCGCCCAGCCTCAATGACGCGGGGGCGATTTGTTTTGCGGCCGACTTGAAGGACACGGAGGGAAATCCCAGCAGCGCCATCATCCGCGTGGACGGAACAGGCGCCAGGGCGCTCGTGACAAGCACAGACAGCCCTCCGGGAATTCCGGACGCCGCCTTCCTCGAATTCTCTGCGCCTTTAATCAACCCGCAAGGAGACATCTTGTTCGGCGCGCGCTGGGGCGGAAAAACCCCGGGTACCGGCTTGTTCCTTTGGACGCCGCGCGAGCTTCGAAGGCTGGAATTTCCGGCGGGTGTCTCCCCGACACCTAAAGACCTGTTCGAGCCGATCTTCTTCAGCCACGATGAGGCGGCGCTGGTTCTCCGCGGCGCTTCATCGGAGGCGGCCATGGAGCAGTTCTTCCGCGCCGTGGTGATTCGCAGCTTTCAGGAGCTCAAGCCTCCACCCGATCCGGCAGAAGCCCTTCAGGTTCTTGCTCCGCGTACGGGCCAGGCGCCGGTTCAAATGGTTCTGGTCATCATGGAGGGCGAGAACGTGCAAACGGCGCTCTTGCCGGGCGACCCTTCTCAGTCGGTGATGGCCAGGCATACCGCGGGTGCCCCAGAGGTCGAACCACTGGGGCAGATCGAGGGTCAGACCACTTCCGCGCAGGGAAACATCATCTTTGCCGCAACACCCCTCGCTTCACCCGATGACGTTGGGCTCTATTGCTTCTGCGAAGGTCAGGTCACGCGCCTGACCTCAGTGGAGGAGTTCTCACCTATTGTCCAAGCAGCGCCGGGGAAGCCGATTCTTTCTTTGGTGGGCGACTCTCAACAAACTGAAGCCTTCATCGCGTCCGGCGCAACCGAGGGTGGGTCGGCCATCTACGTCACGTCCATTCCGTAAGTCTTACACCACCAGCTTCCATGGGGCGCGATATTCACGGCTCAAAAGCCTTTGCGCCGCCGGGCCGCCCTTGGTCAGCCGTTGGCCGGCCACGTCCCATTCCAGCCGCTCCTTGCTCCGCAGGGCAACGTTACTCAGCAGGCAGGTGCTGGTCGAGTGGTAGCCATATTCAATATCGCTTTGCGGCAGCTTGCGGGTCTTCATGCACTCAAGCATGTTGGCCACGTGGTTTTCCAGCCCGTCGTCCACCCTTTCCATTTTCATTTCGGCGGTTTTCCCTAGTCGCTTTCCCTCGACCTCCTTGCCTTCCGGGAAGACTTGAAAGCCCCCGCGGTCCACAAACATCGTTCCGTCTGTGCCATGGAACTCGATTCCGTAGTCGTGGGTGTCCGGCGCGCTCTCATTGCACAGCCGGTTTTCGTAGGTAGCGACAAAGTCGGGGTATTCCAGCGTTATCTGGAGCGTATCGGGGGTGTCGCTGTTGTCCTGGAGGTAAAACTTCCTGCCCGAAGCCGTGATCGTATGCGGGCCATCGACTCGCATCGCCCACTGCACAATGTCGAGCCGGTGCACGCCCCAATCGCCGGGCCACCCGTTGGCATAATCGTAGAAGTAGCGGAAGGTTGACCAGCGGTCGCCCACTCCGAAGCGGTTCCAGTTAAACGGCACTTTCGGGGCCGGCCCAAGCCACATGTCCCAGTCGAGTCCCGGTGGCGGGTCGGAATCCGGTGGATTGCCGATGCCGTCCGGGTAGATGTTGGCATAGTTCTCGGTCCTTACGAAAGTGACCTTTCCAATCAGCCCGTCCTGGACCAGTTGCACCGCTTTCTGGAAGTGCAGGTTGGAACGCTGCCAAAGCCCCACTTGGACAACTCGCTTGTACTTCCTCGCGGCTTCCACCATCTTCTTACCTTCTTCGACGGCAACGCATATGGGTTTTTCAACATATACGTCCTTTCCCGCCTGGCAGGCCATTACGGTGGGCAGTGCATGCCAATGGTCGGGCGTCGCCACGATGACCGCGTCAATCTCCTTGTCGTCGAGGACTTGCCGAAAGTCCTTGAGCGCTTTCGCCTTTCCGCCCGCCGCCTCCAGCCCTTTTTGCAAATTGGGCTCGTAAACATCGCACACCGCAGCGACTTCCACACCCTGCTTTATGAAGTTTTCCATGTTGCTCACGCCCTGGCGTCCGCAGCCGATCAGGCCCAGCCGGATTCTGTCATTGGCGCCTAGGACGTTGCCGGCGCCAGCGCCGAACATCGCCAGGCTGACGCCTGCGGTGCCCACTGCCGCCCGCTTGAAGAAATCACGTCGATCGATTTGCTCGGTCATAGATCATTCCTCTTTTCCGCAAATGAAGATGTCGTTCAAAGCGTCGCCTATTGTAGCAGGCTTTCAGTGCCGTCGCTCTCTGGCGTGCAGTGTCCAGCAACGGTTGGTTGTAGAATGGATCACGGGCAGGAGGCCAAAGCCCAGAAAGGGATGCAGCGGTGTTCTCGTTCTTTCCTTTGCCAGAATTCTGGAAGGCATTGCTCACTTCTCTCGTCGCACTGCTCACTCTGGTCGGCATCATGACGCGCCCGTTTCGCTGGAATGAGGCGCGCATCGCCATGGGCGGGGCTGCCGTTCTGCTTCTTCTCGGTTTAATCAGCCCCGCTGATGCTCTCTTCACCCTGCTTCGTGACTGGAACACCTTTCTTTTTTTTCTGGGGATGATGGCTCTATCGACTCTTGCAGAAACGGCCAGCTTATTCGACTGGCTGGGGGTGCAGGCGGCGCGATTTGCGGGGCAAAGTGCGGCCCGGCTATTCCTCAATGTGTTTCTGTTGGGAACGCTTATCTCGATGCTCTTTTCCAACGACGCCACGGCGCTCATCTTGACGCCGATCGTATATGTGTTAGTGACAAGGCTCCGATTACCCGTTCTGCCCTACCTGTTTGCCTGTACTTTCATCGCGGATTCGGCTTCCTTTCTGCTGCCTGTCAGCAACCCAATCAACATCATCATCCTGTCGCGGCACCCGCTGGATCTGCTCACTTTTCTACGGCTGTTGTTTTTACCCGGCGTGGTGGTTATAGGGATTAACATCGGAATCTTTTTCCTGCTCTATCGTGAGCAACTCAAGGGATCTTTCGACGTCGCGCGCCTTTCCTCGCCAGAGAAAGCCGTAAAACACAAAGCGTATTTTCGCTATACCTGCTGTGTGCTGGCGCTGGTCGCGCCGGCTTACGTGGCCGCAGCCGCCGCCCAATTTCCGCTTTCGTGGGTTGCCACGGCCGGGGCCGCACTACTGCTTGCCGGCGCTCTTTACTGGAGGCGGACGACTCTGCTTGAAGCGGGCAAAGGAATCTCGTGGTCCATTTTCGGCTTCATTGCCGGAATGTTTATCGTGGTTCGAGCCGTCGAACACACAGGGCTCACGACTAGGTTTGGCAACTTGCTCATGCATCTCTCAGGAGGTACGAGCTTTGGTGCGGTGATGGTGGGAACGGCAGGGGCTGCGCTGGGAACGAACCTGATTAACAACGTGCCGATGGCCGTGGTGATGAACTCTGCATTGGTCAGCATCCAAAACGCATCACCCGCTATCCGGCGTGGGTTTATCGCTGCGACCATGTTCGGTTGCGATCTGGGCCCCAATCTGACAACGGTTGGCTCTCTGGCCACGGTCCTCTGGCTACTAATCTTGCGCCATCGCAATGTTGATGTGTCGGGGCTCGACTACTTCAAGGTTGGCGTTATCGTGACGCCGTTGATGTTGTTTGCCGGAGCGCTCACGATGTGGCTGCTCTTGTAAGGGGAAGGGGAGGAGGTTACTGTGCGCGTTCTTTGTTGTCTGGACGGTACCAATGCTGAACAGATAGGCAGGGCACTGGAGATGCTTTCCGCGATTCAGCCGCTCACGGTGGGCATGCTCCATGTGATCGATACTCGTCCGCGGAAAGACATCGACCTGATTCGCGAACGTTTTCTGCGGCCGCCAATGCATCCTCCCCATCATCCTCCCCCCCCAATGCATCCTCCTCATCATCCTCCCCGTGAAGAGGAGATGTCGGAGGCAGAGAGGGCGTCCGCACAAGAGATTTTGGACGAGGGGCGTCGGTATCTTGCCGGTGCAGAGACTTTGGAAAGGGAGGGACGGCCAGAGCTCGAAATTGTGAACGTCGCCGCCGAGTGGCGCGCCGATCTGGTGGTCCTCTGCTCGCGTGCTACATACCGAGAAAGGCGAGAAGTTGGTCCCAAGTCAGTCGGGCATGTTGCACGGTTTGTGGTGGACCACGCGCCTTGTCCGGTGCTATTGTTGCGTCCACTGGCGCGGGAGCAATTTCCTATTCAGAGATAAGCTAAAGCTCGATCGCGGCGGGCAGACTTTGGGCAAGAAAGCTCTGGGGATTGCACGACAACTCCTGGAACTCGGCCTCAGAATAGACCAGCGAATCGGTGGGAATCGAGCGGGTAAAGATTTGGTAAGGGGCGCGGCTGCCGAGGAAGTCCGGGAATTCCCGGCCCACCACGACAATCAAGTCCGCATCACTATCGGCGGTCCAGTTCCCCTGCGCAAGCGAGCCAAATAACCAAACCTTGACTATCTCCGGATGCGCGGCCTTCGCCTCGCGCACGGCCTGCCGCAGGTCGCGCAGGATCTCGTCATAGTCGAGGAATCTGACTTCGGCACCACTCCAGGATTTGTTTGGCATACGCAATCAGTTCCCGGCTGTCCTTCTCATTAAAGTAATCGCTGGGGTCGCCCCATGCAAATCCGTTTGGGTATCGTGATGTCACGTAGACTTTGTCCAACTGTCGAGCTGCATTCAGTATCTCTGCCGGCACGTTTACTGAAGCGGGAAGTTGCCGAACGATCTCTGTGATGGCGTGCCCGCGGACGGCCCCGTGCAACGACTGGACCAAGGCTTTGACCGCTTTCTCGGCGGCCTGCTGAGCATGGAAGGCGGCGCCCTCATGGTAGCCTGAGGCGGCGCCGAGCTCCGCGTATTCCAGGTCCCTTTCCGCCATCTTGAGCCAATCTGCTGCGCGATTCACCTTCGCACCCTTGCTAAAGTCTATCACGAACCGCTTAACCCCCCACAACCTTTAACCTGACACCTGGCGCCCGCACCCGCCCTTTGGACTCCTGCACTTTCCCCTTGACGCGAGGCTCGAGCAGTTATAGCCCGCGTTTCTCGTCTGGCAATGCGGGGAGCTAAAAGCGAAAAAGCGGGCATGAGGCGCGTCGCGACAGCCGCAAATCGCGGGTTACGAAGGAATAACGGTCCCAGGGCGCCAAGCTCCGCAAGCGCGACATGGCGGGATTCTACCGATGCCCCCGGCCGAATACGATAAGAGCCGCTACCCACAAGTACCCGAATGATTCGTCGGTTCTGAGCATGGGTCGGCTCGCCTGATTTCAGTCTTGTCTGTAGGCCGCAGAGCCGCAGTCTGCGCCCGCCTGCGAATCCCCGGCGGGACAGATTTTCTGGTTGAAAACGTCCTTAAATTTCAATATGCTCGCGAAGTTGATGGCGTAACTTGCATCGAAAGGTGAAGCTTCTGTCTGAATTCCCTCGGGCCCGCATTGACCCACGCGATGAGCGCGGCCAGGAACAGAGGATGCGCTCGCTATACCTCGCGCTCGTCCTCCTGGCTGCGGGGATGCTGGCTTATTCCCAAACCTATTCACTCTTCTGGGACGAGGGCTTCCACATTCTAGCCGCGCACCTTATCAATGCCGGCAAGCGGCCCTACCTTGACTTCTTTTTTCCGCAGACTCCTCTGAATGCTTACTGGAATGCCGCCTGGATGGCAATTTTCGGCGCCAAATGGCGCGTGGTCCACGCCGTAGCGGCCCTGGTCACCACGAGCTCAGTTTTGTTGATCACGCAGTACCTCGCCGGGCTATTTCCCGATCGCCGCTGGCGATTGCCCGCCGCGTTCGCCGGGCTGGCACTCTTCGGATTGCACCCGTGGACGTGGATGGCGGGGACGATCTCGCAGGCGTACCCGCTTTGTATATTGCTGGTGGTAGCGGCGTTTCGTGCCGGGATTAGCGGGGTTGGGCGGCCCCGGTTTGGGATGAGCGCGCTGGCGGGTCTGTTTGCCGGCGCGGCAGCAGGATCCTCCTTGCTCACAGCGCTTATTGCGCCGGTTCTACTGATCTGGATGTGGCTCTACAATCGGGCCGGAAGCCGCTGGATCAAAGCCGCGGCTTTCCTGGGCGGTGCGGCGGCTGCCTGGACCCCCGTGATGTTCCTGTTTGCACGGGCGCCGCACGAAGTGACCTTTAACCTCCTCAAGTACCACACCCTTTTCCGCCGGGTAAATTGGCAAGGATCCACCGCCCACGACATCGGCATCGTCACCGATTGGATCAACAGCTCGCCCAGCCTCCTGCTCGTTCTGTTAGCGTTGGCCGGTCTCTTTTTCATTAGGAAGAGCGAATTCGACCCCGCCCGGCGTGCGGAATTTCGCTTATGCCTTTGGCTTGCTGTGACCGTCGCCGTACAAAACATCTTTGCGCATCCGACCTTCCCGCAGTATTTCGTTTTTATGGTCCCGTTCCTCACTGTGCTGGGGGTCGTTGGGTTCTATGCCGTGGTTGCACGTCTGGATAATCCGGACCGCCTGCGGGCTCCGGTGATCCTGCTGATGGGCATAACAGCCCTGTGCTTGGGCAACACTTTCTACGATGATCGCGACTCGACCACTTGGCGTCAACTCGAGCAGATTGCGAACAAAGTGAAGCAGGTGACTCCGCAGGTCGGAGCGCTCGCTGCCCCCGAGCAAATCTACTTTTTGACGAACTGGCCCATACCCCCTGGCATGGAACACGATGACGCGCACAAGCTCAAGTTGCCTCCAGCCGAGAACGCCAGGCTTCACATCCTGCCGAAGGCAGAATTGGATCAGCGGATCAAGTCGGGCGGCTTTTCCACCACCGTGGTCTGCTCCGACGACGACTTTGTTAGCAACGTGAAAGGTTGGAACGTTTACTCCCAGAGCGAGGAAATTGGCGAGTGTACAGTGTTCTGGAAGTTGGAAAAGAAGGACCTTCCGCCGTCGCCGAAGCCCTAATCCACTCACCTGTTCGCACGTTGGTTCCATTTTTGCGCCGAAGGATTCCGGCGGATCGATGAAGGGCGCGCCCACGATGCACGCGATCAGCATCAAAACGGGTTGAGAGTTCGTTCCCATGGCCATGTCGAAAGACGCGAAGACCGTCGGGTTAAACTCGGAAGCTGACCTTGCCTGGGGGCCGCGGGCCCTCAGACTGCGAAATGAGCGCAACCGGCAACACCAGTCCGGTTTGGCGGCGACACGGGCCAACTGGATTGGGCGGAACAAGTATTACTACGAGTCTCTCAAACGGTTGCTTCGGCACCTGGTCGAGCCGGGCAAGCGCGTGCTGAACATTCGCTGCCAGACCGGGTTCCTCCTTGACGCTCTTCGAGCAAGTTACGGCGTCGGCGTGGAAATCAGCCCGGAGATGGTCGAAGTGGCGCGGGCGGCGCACCCGCAGTTTAAGTACTATGAAGCGTTTCCCGAAGACTTCGTACCCCCGGAAAAGTTCGACTACATTTTGTTATGCGACGTGGGAGATATAGCCGATGTTCAGAAGGCGCTGCTGCAGCTTCAAACAGCCTGCGAACGGCACACGCGCCTGATCATTTACAGCTACAACGATCTCTGGGGGCCACTGATCCGTCTGGCAGAGTGGCTACACCTGAAAATCCCCCAAACCGAGCAGAACTGGCTTTCCGAACACGACCTGATCGGCCTGCTCACTTTGAGCGGATTCGAGTGGCTCAAGACTTATCGTACAGCACTGATTCCGAAATACGTTCCTTTGCTTTCTGCCTTCATGAACCGGATCGTGGCGAAATTGCCCTTCATCGGACGCCTGTGCATGATTGAGGTGCTTGTTGCCAGGCCGGTACCAAAGCCGGTCGATGTTTCTGATGTTACTGTTTCTGTGATCGTGCCGTGCAAGGACGAGCGCGGGAACATTGAAAGCATCGTAACGCGTATACCGGAACTGGCCCGCTCAACAGAGATTATTTTCTGCGACGACAAATCTACAGATGGCACAGCGGACGAGGTTCGTCGCGTGCAAAGGTTATATGCGGAGCGCGACATCCGGTTGGTGGACGGACCCGGCATCTGCAAATCGAAGAACGTCTGGAAAGGGTTTGAGGCCGCAACCGGCGACATACTTCTGATCCTCGATGCTGACCTGACCGTCATGCCCGAGGAATTGCCGTACTTTATCGCTGCCATCACCCGTGGCGGCGCTGAATTCGTAAATGGGTCGCGACTGGTGTATCCGATTCCGAAAGCGGCGATGAAGGGCCCCAATGTGGTCGGGAACAAGTTATTCAGCGCCGTGTTCTCGTACCTGCTCGGGCAGAGAATCAAGGACACGCTTTGCGGCACAAAAGTGCTCTGGCGATCCGATTGGGAGAGAATTCGCCCCATGATCGACACGTGGGGCACTACGGACCGCTGGGGCGATTACGAGCTCCTGTTCGGCGCCGCCAAGTTGAATCTGCGCATCCTGGACCAACCGATCCACTACCAGGAGAGAATATACGGCGTCACGAAGATGACCAGTGTGTTAAAGAATGGCCTGATTATGCTGCGGATGTGTGTCCACGGATTTCGAAAACTCAAAATGGACTATTAGCGGAGGCTCTGCATGGCAGCTCCCCTTGCTTTCATCACAGGCTCTTGCGGGCTCATCGGATCGGAGGTGAGCCTGTACTTCAGCCGCTTGGGCTTCCGCATTGCCGGGCTGGACAACAACCAGCGGGCGGTCTTTTTCGGTCCGGCGGGAGATACAAGCTGGGCCCTGGAGCGGCTTCAGGCTTCGATTCCCGGGTACGCGCACCACTCCCTCGACATCCGCGACCGCGACGCGATTCTGCGCCTGGTGGCGGAACTGAAACCTGCCATCATCATCCACACGGCCGCTCAGCCATCCCACGACCGGGCGGCAGCCATCCCTTTCGACGATTTTGATGTCAATGCAGTAGGCACGTTGAACGTGCTGGAGGCCGCGCGGCGTGCCTGCCCGGAATCACCCTTCGTCCACATGTCCACCAACAAGGTGTACGGCGATCTTCCCAACACCATTCCCCTGCGCGAGTTGGAGACACGCTGGGAATACGATGACCCGGCCTACGCCAACGGCATCCCGGAGACCTTTCCGATCGACCAATCCAAGCACTCGCTTTTCGGGGCATCCAAGGTGGCCTCCGACGTCATCACGCAGGAGTACGGAAGGTATTTCGGCATGCCTACCTGCTGCCTGCGGGGCGGGTGCCTGACCGGTCCCAATCATTCCGGGGTTGAGCTGCACGGTTTTCTCAGTTACCTGGTGCGCTGTAACGTCGAGCAGAAAGAGTACAAGGTCTTCGGCTATAAAGGGAAGCAGGTCCGCGACAACATCCACTCGCTGGACGTAGCCAGCATGATGCACGAATTTTACCGCCATCCGCGCTGCGGCGAGGTCTACAACATCGGTGGCGGAAAGGAAAATTCCTGTTCGATCCTGGAGAGCTTTCAGATGATCGAGCAGATCACCGGCAAGAGACAGAAATACTGCTACATCGACCAAAACCGGGTGGGCGACCACATCTGCTACTATAGCGACCTCAGGAAGTTAAGCGCCCATTTTCCAAACTGGAGAATCACCAAGCCCCTCCCGACTATTCTGCAAGAGATTGCCGAGTCCTGGATGGCCAGGCTCGCTCTCCGGGGTGACCCTTTGTGAGGGCTTGGTCGGTAAGTGTAGCGCGGACCCCGAGTTTTGGGGTCTGCGGTTCTTCTCTCTCTCGCGCCTCCCCATGCGCCGCTCGCCCCTACAATCCGGTGGAATCAGGATGACAGCAGGCGCTGGCCGTTGGGTGCGGGGGACTAAGCCCCGAAGAGTTCGTCTAAGAAACTCGCGAGTTCCATCTCGAGATACGTTGCGGCTTCGCGCAGGATGCCATGCAGCGTGCCCACGCTGAGTTCTCTGTGCGCGGGGATGGTGACATGGTGCTCCCTTCCTTTGAGGATGGAGGTCAAGCGAATGTGGCTTCCGGTTTGGCGGGTAATCTGGTAGCCGTACGCTCGGAGCAGGGCCGCAAGCTTCTTCCCGTCCAGGTCGTGAGGGAGTTTCAGGCGGGAATAACCTCGTCTTTCACCAGGTGAAGGCGAATGAGCCGTGGAGCCGTCTCGGGGTCGAAGTGGCAACGCACGGCGTCGCGGACCATCCCCCGGAGTTCATCCAGAGTCTCAGCTTCCGTGAAGATTGCGTGCCCTAAAGCGCGCGCCTCGAAACCGCCCGCGGGCGATTCCTCGACCTCGAAAATGATCTCCGTTCCATTCATGGCAACTCCCTAGCTGCGATTCTAGCAGTGCAGGGAGCTAAAAGCAAAAGGGTGGGCAAGAGGCGCGCCTCGACAGCCGCAAATTGCGGGTGGCGAAGGAATATGGGTCCGAGGGCGCGAGACTCCGTAAGCGCAACATGGCGGGATTCTGCCGATGCGCTCGGCCGAATACAATAAGAGCCGCAGACAGAACAGGTCTGCGCTACATTGCTAGCTTGGTCTGGTTTACCGGATAACGTTCGACCTTTTCGCGAAGCGCAGACAAGTGCGGCATAGCCACGCCCAGATTCTCTCCGGTGTTGAGCACATCGAAGTAATAGCGTTTCATTTCCCCCGGGCTGTAGGCGAAGTGACTCGCCCTGAGAAGGCGTCGCCCCTTTTCAGTGAATCGAATGGCATAAATAGCGGCAAGGCCCGCAAGCCAGGCAGGCATATTCAAAACACTTCTCGCGTCGGGATAACGCCCTAGGTCGACGCCACGGGCCGCAACCACATGCAATGCTTCCCGGATGGCCAAAACCCCCAGCTTCAAGGTCTTGAAACTCCACGTTGCTTCGGCTATTCCTCCCGCCCAAATGGCGATTCCTATGCCGCCGGCATTGATAGCATGGTGTACCCAGAGCCATTCGATGATGTTGGGTTTAATGTCCAAGGTGAAACCTGCCCGCTGGAACAATTCCGTCACGGCCTTGAATTTCTCCGCATCGGAGCCTTCCAACATCCCGAAGCGCACCGTAGGATTCACGGTTGCGATAAGGATACGATGAGCATCGGGGCCACCACTGGCAGCGGAATAGCCCCAAAGGATAGAAGATCGCGGCAGAAGGCGGTCAATCTCCTCCGTTCCATCCCAATTAGCGGTGAACAGTAGAAAAGTGGCGCCAGGCGCGCCGGGCAAGTATTGGCGGATGGCCTCAGCCGCCTGGTAGTGCTTGGTAGCGACAATCACTAGGTCAAAGCCGTCCAAAGGGCTGATCTGCCTAACCGTCTTGGCAGCATACGTCACCCGGGCATTTTTGGGGTAGCCGGGCCGCAAGTCCAGCACGTCCAAGGTGTCGGTGCTAGGAAGCCCCTCCTTGCGCACGACATGGGTGACATCAATGCCCGCCTTGGACAAGGCCCAGCCGTAAATTGTTCCGACCACACCCCTGCCGATGATGAGGGTTTTCATGACGTCAGTCCTCATTTCACTTCTTCTTGCCCAGCGAAGCCTTGATCTCCGAAAGCGGTTTCGTTCGTCCTGCCTGGAAGTCCTTCAGTCCGGCCAGCAGTGCAGCCGTCTCGTCCTTGTTTGTCAACAGATCAACGGTAGCCATCAGTGATTCGAGTTCGTTTTGGAGAATCAGATGCTTTTCGTACTTCACCAACACGGCCAGCGGCGTGTCGTTTTCTTGCAGAACAAGGGTCTCCTCGATCTTCCTTAGGTCATCGGAATTCAGTTTGCGCAGCTTGCTGACACCAACATGCCTCACATTGGGGTCAATCTTCGGAATGTTCAAACCTCGCAACGTCAAAGTGTTTTTCCTCCTTGCCGGAGGTGCTCGTTTAATGTCCGCGGGGTTTTAGATGGGCACGTCGCGCACATTGCATAACTATAGGAAGTATTTTGCCATCCGTCGAGTACGAGTTTACGAGCTACGAGTTTTGCCTTTGGCATAGCAGGGATTTGGTCTTATAAGATTCTTGTATCGCCAATATTTTGTACGTGGGGACCTGTCGAGGACAGGGGTCCAGCTTAGATGACATTTTAGTCGGCACTATGGGAGATTAAAGGGACCGCAGGATCCTATACAAGGCATACAGGAATGATAGGGTGGCAAAAACTTCGAAGGCCAACCTCTTGATCGCGGGTAGGATTTCTATTAAATCTTTGAAAGTCCTTAGCAGTTTGTGTTTCCACGAGAAGGACCTCTTCCTGTTATTACATCTCTTTCTTCTCGGCATGAAAGACCTCTCCATAGATTGCGACCTTCGACGTAATCGCGGAGAGCGTAATGTCTGTTGGATAGTCTTATGAGTGGAAAGTGACCTAAAAGAATAGTAACCACTCTCGAAGATGGACGTCAAGTATTTTTTGTATCCGACTTGTCAATACAAAGGCTTCGCATTTCTAACTTATTGAATCCGCAACGGTTAGCGCTGGTGTGGTCACTGAAGGACAACCCTAGTCGAAGTCGATTTCCCGAACTAAACTCGTTCTAAAGTAATTATATAAAACTATATGTGCGAGCCCACTTAACGCCAACCTCAAGCATTTGACAAGCCGATTCTCGTATGGACTAATCTTGAGTGTCCCCTATTCAGTTGAATACCGGGCACGATTCTAGGAGCACACTTGTGGGCATTTTCTCTGGGTTTATGAACCTACGGTCAATTCTAATTGCGAGTTGTCCGTGGCTGTCCTAACGCTCATATCATCGTATCGAATCGATTTCTCTTCGCCTTCACGTCGCTGGGTAATACTGCTGAAGCAGCTTAAGCAAATGTCCGTCCTTCATGTCTGATATGTAAGTTTGCAAATCCGTTCGCTCCATCCAATGAACGGAATACTTTTTGACGCCGGATCCATGTTTCTCCAATAACTTCAGAGCTTCCGGCCTAAAACGGCTCGTGGTACAGAAGCGGAACCCCATATCAAGGTGCTTGAAATTCTGTTGCTGTAATAAGAAATTGCGAATTCTTGGGATGCCAGTGTTGATCCAACGCTCGACTTCGCCCTCTGTCACCTCGTTCTTCAAGTATCCTTTGCACTCGCACACTAGTAGCGCATTCCCGCGCAGGGCAAGAATGTCGATCTCTGCCAACCCACCGCTAATCGGATCTTTGATTTGCTGATTCATGGAGGGTATGTGCCATCCATCCTTATCCAGACAGCGCGCATACAGCAGCTCAAATAGCGCGCCTCGCACATTTAGCTCGACGCCCCTCATCGCATCCAACTTCGAGAACAGCTTTTCGATAAGGTCCGGATTTGCGGTTACCGACGTGGCTGCGTTATTCAGCACCCGTATCAGCTCCGCCAATCCAGATGCCACCTCTCGGCCGAACAGATTTTCCGTCGTTGCAAGAATTAGTCCGGCTTTCCGGCCTGTTTCGAATGCGTCCTTTGTGAAGCGCTCGCCGATGAAGAAGCTCAAGAACGGAGCAGCTGTGCGTTGACTTCGCATGAGCGCGTTTTTTTTCAGGAAATACCGCAAATGCTCGGGAGCAACGTCCTGGCCCAACAGAACGTCAGCGACAATGAACCCCGGTTTTAATTTGGACGTGGTGCGGTCATACCGCGTGAGCGGATGGATATAACTCGGAGCACTCACGTCCCACTTGAACTGCCCGAACTGCGGTTGAGCCTTGAGATTTCGAGTTCGCACTTTGTTGTAACTACCGAGGCCCAGGTTCCTGATCCACTCCTGGAGGCCGGTGAGAAGAATGTCTTCGGCCAATATCCGCGACCGGAAGGAACTCGGCCTCAGCAACGGGGAAACATCTCCTAGCGCGGATGTCAGCGAGACACATTCTCCAAGATCGGCGTGATCCACAATCTCAACCATCCCGATCTCTGTCAACCGCTGCAGCACACTTCCACTGTTTAGCTGTCTCTTCATCAACACAGGACTTCCGCTGATGATGTCGAAGTACGGCTTGGGCAGGAGTCCGTCGCGAGCAATCAACGAATTCACTGCCAGCCCGTACGCAGAATCTTTTTCGTCAAATGCAGCCAAAAGGTTTTGGAAGAAACGCGAGCTACGGTATTCATTTGGCAGGTAAAGAAATTGGTCGTTGTGTTTAAATCGAATCTTGGTCAGCTTGAACACGCCGGCTCCGGCACGCTGGATGGCTTTTCGAGAATTCGAGCTACTCAAACCGCGTCCTTGCAGATATCCAGCTACCGTTGACGACAGGGCCGGGCCATTCTTTTCTAGATACGATTCAATGAGATGAGAGGACTTAGGCATGTGTCACACTGCTTTATTTATAAAGTCCCCGAACATAGGTAGCTCTTCCAATTTTTTGTACCCGTAGAATCAGCAGCTTGCAATGATAGTTGTCACAAAGCTCGTAGCCGCGGCGAGAAACTGTGCTCGCCGTGGCTGCCCGCTAGGCGCCCTCCTCCGCACGGAAGAGTGCCTCCGAAAACTTTTCTGGTTGTTTCGGAGCTGTCCTAGAAACCTGCGCTTCTCGCTTTGCCAGTGTTTCCCGGAATTCTCTCGCCTCGGGTTGCTTTATGAATTGCGCACTGAATCCTTTGCTTCTCACAAAGGACTCAACCTCATCGATCCCGACGTCTCTGTAAAACTCCCTTCTGGGGTTTACTAGATTGAGGCGGCGCTCCTCAAATAGTTGGTGCAGGGCGGCTTCAAGCTCGGGGGCATCCTGGGAATACAAGATGGCGTGAGTGTCGAAGGGAAACGGAACAGATGCACCGCCGAGTTCCAGAACCCGCTCGTGGGGGTCAACCCGCCTCGTCATGCCGATTTTGTAGATGTTTTCGCCGAATGATCCAATATTGGAGATGATGTAAACAAAGCCGGACTTCGTAAGCTCTGCTCGCGAAATTGCGCGTTCCTTCCTCCGTCGGGCTTCGTCCAGCTTCGATTCAAACGAACTAATCTGTTGCGTGAGCTTTTCGAGCTGCGCACCGGTCGCCCTTGCCGCTTCCTCGCGCGCCTTCTCCAAAGCCTTCTGAAACCTAACTTCCTCGGCCTCTGCCTCCTCGCGTGCCTTTTCGATTTCCTGGCGCGCTTTCTCTTCTTCCCGCTGTTCCTCCCTGACCCTGCGCTGTTCCTCCCGCTCCTGATGCCGCTTCTCTTCGTACTCGTGGGTCAGTCTGATTTCGTCGAGTTTCAGCTTCAGGTACTCCCGAGTCACGGACACCTTTTCGACATCCCCCAGCTTGTTTATCGCCTCGAGGGACTTTCGGATACGTTCCTCCATCTTTGTGACGTTGTTCCAGGACACATTGGCGATGGCTGCGTCACACTCCCCATTGAAAGCACGAAGAAGCAACTTCTCGTGTAGCTTTACCATCCTCTCCCCTTCTCTCGCGCTATCGCGAACGGTCCAGCGGATCGGGCAGACCGCCGCCTGGCCATCGTGAATGAGCTTCCGTTCCTGATCCCGGAGGTTTTCAAGCGCAGCCTTATATTCGTCCGAGGTCTGGAAGGTGAAGTGGGGTTCATAAAGCCCGAAGGATATGTCTTCAAGACTCTCTTCGAGTAATGAAAGTTCGCTCTTGAGCTCTTTGTACTTGGCGAGCGCCTGTTCGTATTCTTGCGTGAGCTCGACGCGCAGCCTCTCGTTCTCGGATTGAGACTCTTGCCGTTCCCGCCTCGTCTGCTCCAACCCCTTCTTGGCGACTGCCAACTCGGCCTCGACGTCCGTAATGCGCGAATATCGCTTCCGGAGGTTGCTGGCCTCCCGAAAGTAGCGGAAGGCGAAGAATGCGGCCACGATTGCGGTCGCGCTCAGCAAGGTGATCACGAGGTAAGGCATGGGATTATCCTCCTATTGCAAGCCAAGTCGCGGCTGGCGCCCACAACGCGCTCTTTTCGACGTTTGCCGGGGGGACCTGTTTCCGAAACACGCCACCGGCCCCCGTGGTTACAGTCCGCACAAGTAGCCCGCGTGCGTTACCGCCGCGTTACCATTTCCATATACATCTACTCGGGGGGGAAGGCAAGGGGGAATAGAACAGTGACGAGTGACAAGTGACGAGTGACAAGCAGGAAAGCGGACCTCGGTCAGCGCGCTCCTGACCTTCGGCTCTTTATTCGGCCACAAACCCACAGTCACTCATAGCACGGATTGACTGTGGCTACGAACTAGGCGAAGACAGGGCGGCCTTTGGGTTGGGGGATGGGTCGGCCGAGCTCGGTGGCGGTTTCGATCCACTCCTTGATGACGACTTCGACGTTGGCGAGGGCTTCGCGGTAGGTTTTTCCGTCCGCCGCGCAACCGGGAAGTTCCGGGACCTCGGCGATGAAAGCCTGGTCTTCCCCGCTCCAGTAAATGATGAGCTCATACTTGGGCTTCGGCATCGGGCTGCCTCCCGAACCGTATTTCGGTATAACATGGCGGACCTGCTACACTTTTTTCTTGACACGCCCATCGACTCATGGTAGCCTATAAGCGTTGTCGCAAAAGAGCCCCGGCGAGCGGCTGCGGCAAGGAAGGCGAAAGGGAACCGGCAAGGGGAAAAAACCGTGGAAATGGAAAAAAGATGCTTTTTTGACGAAACGAACCTAGCCATCTATTGTAAACAAAGGACTTACCATTTTTTAAGCGCTAAAAACGAACTGGTTTTTGAGCGGAAAAAAGCCAAATCCAACCCAAAAAAGGGGCCAAAAAACCACTTTTTGTGCGGTATGGAACCGGAATTCACGACTCGAAAGACGGCGCCGGTCGGGTATGGACAAAGGGGGCTACACGAACTTCGAATTGTGTGTGTCATGCCCCCGTTCGGACAGATGAGGAAGGAGAAAGCACCCATGCGGACGAGGAAACCGCTGGAAGACTGGGACAGGCGGCCATTTCTGCAACTCTTGGGCGTCAGCGCGCTTGCAGATTGGAGATTCAAGATCTCAAAAAGAAGAACCCAGAAGTCAGCAGTCAGAAGGGCAGGGGCCGGGAGCTAGACATCTGCCGAGGTTGTGGGCGGCGCTTGCTGGGCCTGCACTGTCTGCTTGGCCTTTGCGAAGGCGCTCGCCGGATCGCCGGCAGAACGGAATCGAGAAACGATGGGCAGGGCAACCAGGAAGGACGCCAGAGCGCCAGTGAAGACGCCGGACAAAACGGGAAGCAGTCCCCCTTTGGGCGCCATAGCGATATAGGCGAAGATGCTTCCCGGGGCCGGCGTGGCCACCAAGCCTGCGTGCATCAGAACAAAAGTTGTCGTTGCGCACATCCCACCGGCAATCATGGCTAGCACGGTGGGGGGATTCATCAAGACATAGGGGAAGTAGATTTCGTGAATGCCGCCCAGAAAGTGAATAATGATGGCGCCGGGAGAAGACTGCTTCACTTCACCCTTGCCGACCAGCCAGTACGCGCAGAGCAGGCCCAGACCGGGGCCAGGGTTGCTCTCCAGCAGAAAGAAGATGGACTTGCCGGCTTGCTTCGCCTCGGCTATTCCCAGAGGCGCCAGGATGCCGTGGTTGATCGCGTTGTTGACGAACAAGACTTTTCCCGGTTCGATGATCAGTGAGATCAAAGGTAAAACCCCCGCCTGCGTAATCCGCTTTGCGCCGCCTCCCAGAGTGAGCGTCAACGCCTCCATGAATGGTCCAGCGATGGTGAAGGCAAGCAAGGTCAGACCCAGGCCGACCAAGCCGGCGGAGAAATTCGACACTAGCACTTCCAGGCTCTTGGGCGTTCTTCCTTCCAAAAGCTGGTCGACTTTCTTGATCGCCCATCCGCCCAGCGGGCCCATGGTCATGGCGCCGATGAACATTGGGACGCTGCTACCCACTGCGACACCCATCGTGGCCAGGGCGCCTACCACGCCCCCACGCATGCCATAAACCAAGCGTCCCCCGGTGAACCCAATCAGGACAGGCAACAAGTACATGATGAGCGGAGACACCAGCTTGGCCAGGTGTTCGTTTGGAAGCCAGCCTCGGGGAATAAAGAGGGCGGTGATCAGGCCCCAGGCTATTAGGGCGGCGATGTTCGGGATGACCATGCCCGCCAGGAAAGTGCCCAACCTTTGCAGCTTTGCGCGGACCATTCTTTAGCCTCCTTCAACCGAGGTCCTCGACCCGAACCTGGGGAATCAGACTCTGGATGAGCGCAAGATCGGCCACTTTGCTCCCTTCCATCGTCACCGCTGCTGCACTGGCGGCCATGGCGAGGCGGAATGACTCGCGAAATGAAAGGTGTTTCACTTCTCCATAAGCTAAAGCTGCCACCATCGCATCGCCGGCTCCGACGCTGCTTCGCGGGGCCACCGCTGGAGGGCGGGCCGACAACAAGTCCTGCCTGGCAGCCGCGACCGCCCCATCTGCCCCCAGGGAAATCACCGCTTCTTCGGCGCCCATTTTAAGCAATTTGCGGGCTGCCTCGGCCAGTTCGCTGCGAGTGCTCAATTGCTCTTGCAGGAGTCCTTCGACTTCAGCGCGATTGGGCTTGAGCAAAAGGGGTTTGGCTTCGAGTCCGTATCTCAGCGCCGGTCCTGCTGTGTCCAGCATGCACTTTGCCCCCAAAGCTCTTGCAATGGTAATGAGTTCAGCATATGTCTCGGGCGGGGCGCCGGGCGGCAGGCTTCCGGAAAAGATCATCACGTCACAACGGGGGCCGTATTCTTTGATCTTTTGTTTTATCGCTTGCAGGTGTTCAGGAAACACTTGAAAGCCGGGTTCGTTGAGTTCGGTTTCTGTCCCGTGCACGGGATCGTGGATTTTCAGGTTTACGCGCGTCTCACCCGTGACGTTGGTGAAGTCCGCGGGAATGCCGCCGGCGGCGAGCGCCTCGAGGATGAAGCGGCCGTTGCTTCCCGCCACAAACCCCAGGGCGCAAACTTCTGCGCCAAATTGCTTCACTGCCTTGGCGACGTTGATTCCTTTGCCGCCGGCATCGGTTCGCCCCACTTCGCTCCGGTTGGTCTTGCCAACCTCAAAGCGCGGAACAGTGAGGCTCTTGTCAATGGCCGGATTCAACGTGACTGTTACAATCATACTGCCTACTGTTCCCGCGGGCGATTGTACCTGAACCATAACAACATTGGGAGAGCAAACTCGGCCTGCGCCGTTTTTGCAGAGGGTTGACAGGTCGAAGCAATTGGCAAGAATCACCCTACCCCTGCGCGTGTTGACCCAGTTCCCGGGGATGGTCCCCTCCGATCAGAAGCGCCCATCCACATGGGATGGGCCGGGGGAAAAAACAACGAACTCGTCGCCGGGTGCGCAATTCAATCCATGACAAATAGATCATAAAGCCGGCTGTCTTTGGACAGCCAAATTCGCGGCGGATATGCCCGAGCAAATGGCCTTGCACTGTTGCATTATTCCACACTCGCTCCAGCATTGCTGAATGCATTTGGCCTACGGGTTGCAAGGCTATACAAGTGGTGTGTTTGAGGCAAAACTCAATGTCCGAGCAAACATCCCCCTACGGGAGTTTCCTGGCAAGGTTTCTCTCCTCACCCGGGACCAACCTTAATGGAACGCAGAGTCTTCCGGCTACGAACGTGGCCAGGACATTTTCCCATGGGGGACACTTATCTCTTCGTCGTGAAGACAGGGCATGTCACCACAAGGTTGCATAGCGTGTCCAAGGGGCTGCGCCCTCTCGTAACGGTGGTTGCGGGAGACGTTTTTTGGCTGGTGGGCGTTGGTTAAACCCCGAATTGTGGATGCTTTCGCAGTTGAGTAGGAGGCTCGATTCACATGGCACAAGACCTTCCCCGAGTTTCGGCGAACGTCGTCGTACCCAAGCATTCGTTACAGAAGGTTTTCGACAACCTGCGGGCTTCCGGCTTCAGCCTCATCGGCCCGACGGTGCGTGAGGGGGCGGTGGCGCTCGATGAAATTTCGAGGGTTGAAGACCTTCCGTTGGGCTGGACGGCGGAACAAGGGCCAGGCCGTTACCGCCTGAAGCAGACGCGACATCAGGAATACTTTGGGTACGGCGAGGCGCCACAGAGTTGGAAAAGGTTTCTCCATCCGCCGCAGCTCAAGCTGTTCTCGGTGGAAAAGACGGACGGGAAATGGGAGTTCAAGCCGGCCCAGGAAACAATACCGCTGCGCGCTTTCATTGGCGTTCGGGCCTGTGAGCTGAGCGCGATTAGTATCCAGGATGCCGTTTTTCTTAGTGGGGAATTCCATGATCCCCATTACATGCGCGTCCGGGAGCGGATTTTCATCCTGGCGGCCAACTGCGCCCGGGCGTACTCCACATGTTTTTGCAGCTCGATGAAGACCGGTCCCAAGGTGACAAGAGGTTTTGACCTGGCATTGACCGAGCTTCCTAATGGCTTCGTGATGGAAGTGGGTTCCGAAATGGGTTCGGAGATGCTGCGTGACACCTCCTGGGAGCCCGCGACGGCCTTCGATTTGGGCCTGGCGGCGCGGAGCGTGCAGAATGCCGAACGGGAAATCGAGCGCCAATTCAGTACGGATGACCTGCCGAAGTTGCTCTATGACAACCTGGAGCATGCCCGCTGGGATGATGTGGCGGCGCGTTGCCTGAGCTGTGGCAACTGCACGCAAGTTTGCCCCACCTGCTTCTGCGTCACCGTCGAAGACACCTGCAACCTGAAAGCGACGGTCGCGGACCGGAGGCGCGTCTGGGATTCGTGTTTTGTGCGGGAGTTTTCGCACGTGTATGGCGGCAACATCCGGCCTACCATTCGGGCGCGTTACCGTCAATGGTTGACCCACAAACTGGCTTCCTGGATTGACCAATTCGGGACTTCAGGGTGCGTGGGGTGCGGCCGATGCATCACTTGGTGTCCCGTGGGAATTGATTTGACCGAAGAAGTTAAAGCCATTCGCGAGAAGGTTCAACGATGAGCTTAGCCCCTACCTCTGTAGAACTGCGCATGATGCCTGACCCGATGATGCCCTATCCGGCTGTGATCGAGGATATCCAACCCGAGGCCTCCGGTATCTCGACCTTTTCCTTGGTCTTCACGGGTCCGGCCCAGGCCTCGACCTATCACTTCCAACCCGGGCAATTCAACATGATTTACCTGCCCGGGTTCGGAGAAGTTGCCATCTCAATTAGTTCCGACCCCGCGGAGCCCCAGGTGTTGGGCCACACCATTCGTTATGCGGGCAGCGTCACGCGCGGGCTTGGGCGCCTCAAAGTAGGCGATATGGTCGGGATTCGAGGGCCCTATGGCAGCGCCTGGCCTCTTGAGAAAGCTCTGGGCAAGAGCTTGGTCATCGTGGCGGGCGGGATCGGCTTGGCGCCGCTTCGCCCGGCGCTGCTCTCAATTTTGCGCCGCCGCGAGGATTTCGGCAGGGTAGTGCTACTTTACGGCGCCCGCACGCCTGCCGATCTTCTGTACACGGACGAACTCGAGCGCTGGCAGGCGGGCGGCGTGGAGGTCCATACCACTGTGGACCTGGGGGACGAGAAATGGCATGGCCAAGTGGGCGTAGTTCCCTCCTTGTTCTATCGCATTCGAGTCGACCCCAAGCAGACGTTGGTGCTGACCTGCGGGCCGGAAATCATGATGCGGTTCGTGATCTATGAAGCGCTGGCTCGCAGGATCCCCAAGGAATCCATCTTCCTCTCGATGGAACGAAACATGAAATGTGCCGTCGGATTCTGCGGCCATTGCCAGTACGGCCCTAACTTCATTTGCAAGGAAGGTCCCGTGCTGAATTTTGCGGCTATTGAACCATTCTTTGGCAAGGAGGACTTCTAATATGCCTCCAGATGCTCGTCCCAAGCTGGCTGTTTTCAAATTTTCTTCCTGCGATGGCTGTCAACTGGCGCTCTTGAGCCTTGAAGACGAGTTACTGAGCCTTGTGGGTGAGGTGGAGATCGCATACTTCCTGGAGGCCCGGTCGCAAATTTTGCCCGGCCCGTACGATGTGGCGCTTGTGGAAGGGTCGATCACCACCGCCGAGGACGAAAAGCGCATTCAGGCGGTGCGCAAGGATTCGAAGTATCTGATCACGATCGGCGCTTGCGCTACGGCGGGAGGAATCCAGGCCCTGCGAAATTGGCAAGATGTGAGGGAATTCACTCGAGCGGTCTACGCCACCCCCGCTTACATCCACACCCTGGAGCAATCCACCCCGATCTCTTCTCACGTGGCCGTGGACTTTGAGGTGAATGGGTGCCCGATCAATAAGTACCAGATACTGGAAGTGATCACCGCCCTGCTGGTGGGACGCGCGCCTCATTTGCCCGGGGACTCAGTGTGCATGGAGTGTAAGAGGCGTGGCACGGTGTGCGTGATGGTGGCGCGCGGTTTACCTTGCCTGGGCCCGCTGACCCAGACAGGTTGCGGCGCGATTTGCCCTGCCTACAATCGTGGCTGTTACGGTTGTTTTGGCCCCCTGGAAGCCCCCAACTCGGATTCGTTGGGCGCCCAATTACTGAAAGATGGCATGCAGCGGGCCGACCTGGTGCGCTTACTTCGAGGGTTTACGGGGTTTGCGGAAGCGTTCCGGTCGGCGGGGGATAAGTGGGATAAAGCCACGTAGCGCGGGCCCCGCAGGCGCGGGACCGGCAGGTGCCGCCCCTTCTCCCGCGACTGCTGGACCAGGGCAGGCTCAAAGGGCGGCGACACACCCGAGGAGACTGATGGATTACGCTCTGAAGAAAGAGGTTAAGCGCCATGGCGAGTGAAAACACGAACCGTGAAAAGACCGTCAAGGTTGATTATCTGACTCGCGTTGAAGGCGAGGGTGGGGTTTACGTGCGGTCGGAGGGCGGGGAACTGCGAGAAGTGAAGATAAACATTTTCGAGCCTCCGCGCTTCTTCGAAGCCTTCCTTCGTGGCCGCTACTTTCAGGAAGTCCCTGATATCACCGCCCGCATTTGCGGCATATGCCCTGTGGCCTACCAGATGAGCGCGGTGCACGCGCTCGAATCCGCCCTGGGAGTTGCTCCTCCTCTCGAGATTCGCGCCTTGCGCCGCCTGCTCTATTGTGCCGAATGGATCGAGAGCCATGCCCTGCACATCTACCTTTTGAACGCACCGGATTTTCTGGGGTACGAGAGCGCCATCGCCATGGCGGCTGACCACCCCCAGGAGGTTGAGCGGGCGCTCCGCCTGAAGAAGATAGGCAATCGACTTCTTGAGATTCTGGGCGGCCGTGCTACTCATCCGGTTTCCGTATGCGTGGGCGGTTTCTACAAGGCCCCCCGACGCAGGGAATTGACGGATATTTCCTCCGACCTGCGCTGGGCCCTCGAGGCGGCGAAGGAAACCCTGGCGCTTGTCGTAACGCTTCCGTTTCCGAGCTACGCGCCCGAATACGAATTCGTTTCGGTCTCCCATCCGAATGAATACCCCATGAATGAACGGCGAATCGTTTCCTCGAAGGGGGTCGATATCGATCCGGTGGATTTCGAGCACGTCTATCTCGAGGAGCACGTTGAGCACTCGACGGCCCTCCATTCCTCGCGTGCTGATAATGGCTCGAGCTACTTTGTCGGTCCACTGGCCAGGATTAACTTGAATATCGATAAGCTGATGCCCCAGGCGCGGGCTGCCGCCCGAGCCTGCGGCATCTCCTGGCCCTGCCGTAATCCCTACATGGGCATCGTGGCTCGCGCTGTCGAGTTGATCCACGCCTGCGAAGAAGCGCTGGCGATCATCGAGACTTACCGTGAGCCCGCTTCCAGCCGGGTCGAGTTCAAGGTTCGTGCCGGGGAAGGGTGTGCAGCCACGGAGGCGCCGCGCGGCTTGCTTTATCATCGCTATCGCATCAATGATAAGGGGCTTGTGGAGTTCGCCAGAATCATCCCTCCCACCGCGCAAAACTACCATCGCATGGAAGACGACCTTAAAGCTATTCTGCCCGGAGTGCTCGACCAATCCGAAGCTGAAATTGCCCAGGTTTGCGAAAAGCTGATTCGTACTTACGACCCGTGTATATCGTGTTCGACGCACTTTTTGAAGCTCCGGCTTGAACGTGGGTAGGCACAGCGCCAGCCCGGTGTCATAAGAGCGAATGAGCGAAAAGGTGAGTGCGAGTCCCAGCCGCTTGCTCATTGTTGGCTGTGGTAACCCCGCGGCCGGCGATGACAGCGCTGGAATTGAAGTTGTCCGCCGTCTGGCCGAGTTGGGAGACTGCGGGTGCGACTTGCGAGCCGAAACTGCTCCAGGCGTTGGGCTGCTGGATCTCCTTCCCCTCGCTGATGTTATCCTTTTTGTGGACGCCGTAACCGGCGGCGAAGTTCCAGGCACTCTCTACCTAACTTCGCTCCCTTCTGCGGAGCTGGAGCCGAGAGCGCTGGGCTCCTTATCGGGTCACGGTTGGGGCCTCGTCGAAACTCTGGAGTTGGCCAATGCCCTGGGGCGCACTGTCCCTCGACTTTTTCTCTTGGGGATTGAGGCGGGCACGGTAACTCAGGGGGCTCCACGTTCGGAGGCCGTCGAGCGGGCTATAGCTCTAGTCGTTGAGCGAATCCCCGACCTCAAGTTTCTACTTTTCTCCTCCGAGGTTATTGGGACGCGGAGCTTCTCGCCTCATGATCGTTCCTTTCCCGGCAACGCAGGATCCAGGAGTCAGGATTCAGGATTCAGGCCTCCCCGACCGGCGGTCCCTGAATCCTGAATCCTTCTTCGCTGTCGACCCTCAACTGTCGACTATCGACTCGAACTGAGAGAAACCGCGCAAAGCAGTGCCAGAACGTGCCTTGCGAAAGGGCGATTGAGTCTGCGCCGGGGAATCGCTACAATGAATCGGGCTAATTGGCGCATTCATGATGGCCAGGGAATTGCTACATTTAGTCCCGGAAGAGCTTTTGGTCGCCGCATGCGGCCACCTTGGGGGCATTCGAAAAGAGGCTTAAGCATGTGTTTGGCAGTTCCAGGGAAGATTCTTGAGACCAAAGAAGAGAATGGCAGCCGGTTTGGCCGAGTGCAGTTCGGAGGCGTCACGCGACTTGTTCAACTGGACTTCGTGCCGGAGGCCGGAGTTGGCGACTACGTCATCGTCCACGTCGGCTTTGCGCTGAGCAAAGTCAATGCGGAGGAAGCCGAGCGCACTTATCAATTGCTTGAAGAAATGGGAATGCTCGACACCGAGGAACTGGCTGCCCAGGAAAGTGCGACTCTGCCGGAGAGCGACAAAGAAGGATGAAGTATCTTGACGAATATCGTGACGCGCGTATTGCTCGCGCTCTGATCGCCGACCTTGCCAAGCGTGTCACGCGGCCCTGCGTGCTCATGGAAATCTGCGGCGGCCAGACCCACACCCTGATGCGCTACGGGATTGACGAGTTGATCCCTTCTCACATCGAGCTTGTCCACGGCCCCGGCTGTCCAGTCTGCGTGACCGCCCTCGAAACCATCGACAAGGCCATCCATATCGCTTCACTCCCTGCCGTCACCCTGGTTTCATACGGGGACATGCTGCGAGTGCCGGGCTCGCATTCCGATCTTTTTCATGTGAGGGCCGTCGGCGGGGACGTGCGGGTCGCTTACTCTCCGATGGAAGCGCTGAAAGTTGCCCGCGCGAATCCCCAGCGGCGAGTCGTGTTCCTGGGAATCGGCTTCGAGACAACTGCTCCGGCTAATGCGATGGCGGTTTGGCAGGCTGCCCGCGAAGGCTTGGGCAATTTTTCCATGCTGGCCTCGCACTTTCTTGTCCCGCCCGCCATCCGCATGCTGCTTGAGTCGCCGAAGAACCGCGTCCAGGGTTTTATTGCGCCAGGCCACGTTTGCACGGTCATGGGCTACAGGCAGTACGATGAGCTAAGCCGTAAATATCACGTCCCGATCGTGGTGGGCGGTTTTGAGCCTGTGGACTTGCTTGAGGCGATTTCGATGCTCGTGGCCCAGCTCGAGGAGGGCCGGGCAGAGGTTGAAAACCAGTACGTCCGCTCGGTGGGCTACGAGGGAAACCTCGCGGCCCAGGACCTCATGGAAAAGGTGTTTGAGGTCTGTGACCGCAAATGGCGAGGGATTGGGGTGATTCCTCAAAGCGGTTTGCGGCTCCGTGAGGGATTTGCGACGTATGACGCGGAAAGGGTCTTTGGCGTTGCGGATACCACTGCGGAAGAGCCTGCGGAGTGCATCAGCGCCCAAGTGCTGCAAGGTCTGAAGAAGCCCGTTGACTGCCCGGCTTTCGCGCTGCGTTGTACGCCGGAGACGCCGCTGGGCGCCCCCATGGTTTCGGGCGAGGGCGCCTGTGCAGCTTATTATCAGTATCGCCGGCCGGCCCGTAGCGCTGACCTTTAGGTCAGCACTTTGGATGCCGACCCTGCGCCTGCGGGGTCGGCGCTACAGGAGGTTGGAAAGGTCTAGCGTGCCAGACGACCGCAATCCACTCGAAGAGCTCACCTGCCCAGCGCCGCTTCCTGCCAAAGACAAGATACTGCTTGGCCACGGCAGCGGGGGACGCTTGAGCGCCGACCTCTTGCGGGCGATCTTCCTCCCGGCGTTTCACAATCCGGCCCTGGCGAAGCTCAACGACCAGGCGGTGGTGAATGTTGATGGCGTTCGTCTCGCGTTCACAACAGATTCGTTCGTGGTCAACCCGTTGTTTTTCCCCGGTGGCGACATCGGATCGTTGGCAGTCTACGGAACTGTGAACGACCTTGCCATGGGAGGCGCGGAACCACTCTTCTTGAGCGCCGGCTTCATTATCGAAGAGGGTCTGCCGGTGGAAACGCTGCGGCGGGTTGTGTTGTCGTTCCGACAAGCGACGGAGAAGGTCGGCGTGGAAGTTGTGACCGGCGACACCAAGGTGGTCGAGAAAGGAAAGGGTGACGGCCTCTTTATCAATACTTCGGGAATTGGGCGCGTCCCGAATGGCGTGGAACTGTCCGCTGACCAGGCGCGTCCCGGAGACTGCATTCTTCTCAGTGGCACGCTGGGCGACCATGGGATCGCCATCCTTTCGCAGCGCGAAGGACTCGAGTTCGAAACTCCTATCGAGAGTGATGCTGCCCCGTTGCACTTGCTGGTTGCGGCGATGCTCGAAGTGACGCATTCAATTCGCTGTCTCCGCGACCCCACTCGAGGCGGCCTTTCAAGTACCTTAAACGAAATCGCGGCTCAGTCCCGCGTGGGCATGGTTATTGAAGAGTCTGCCCTTCCCATCCGGGAGGAGGTGAAGGGCGCTTGCGAGCTGCTCGGTTTGGACCCGCTCTACGTGGCGAACGAAGGGAAGCTTGTGGCGATCGTCGCTCCTGAATTCGCGGATGAGACCCTGGCGGCAATGCGCGGCCATCCGCTGGGTGTGAAAGCTCGCATCATCGGCAAAGTGGTTGACGCCCATCCCGGCGTCGTAACGATGCGAACCTACTTGGGCACTTCCCGCATTGTGGACATGCTCGCGGGCGACCAGTTGCCCCGAATATGCTAGGGAACAGGGAACAGATGATAGGGAACAGGGAAGAGCCAAAGCTATTAGCGGTGCGTTTGTTGTCCCCTCTAACTTGCAATCTGTTCCCTGTAACCTATTCCCTGTTCCCTGTACTTCCATGCACGAACTGAGCATTGCCAACTCGATTCTGGAAGCCGTACGCAAGGAGCGTGAACGGCTGAACTGCGCACGCGTAACCAAAGTCGGCGTGCGAATCGGGGAATTGGCGGGCGTGGACCCCGAGGCGCTGAACTTCGGTTTTGAGATCCTGGTCAAAGGCACGGACCTCGAGCCACTGAGGCTCGAAATCGAATCCACCGCGCGCCGCCATGAGTGTCCGCATTGCAAGCACGTGTTCACGGTGGTCAATTACCAGGTGGATTGCCCCGCCTGCGGCTCGAAGGAAACACGCTGCATTGGCGGCGATGAACTGGAGTTGGCTTACCTGGAGGTGGAACAATCATGAACCGCTTGCCGCTCGAAAAGAAAGTCCTTAGTGAGAACGATCGCATCGCCGCCCGGCTGCGACAGCGTTTCATCGAGCGTCAGATATTATGCTTGAACCTCATCAGCTCTCCGGGGGCAGGGAAGACCTCGCTGCTCGAACGCACGCTCGAGCGCTTCAGCCCGAGTGAGCGCGTGGCCCTTCTGACGGGTGATATCCAGACGGACAACGACGCGAGAAGGCTCGCTCGTTTTGGCTTCCCGGTGAAACAAATCACCACCGGCGGGACTTGCCATCTGGATGCGCGCATGATCGAGCGGGCGCTCGCGGACTGGCCGCTTGAGTCCCTCGATATGCTATTGATTGAAAACGTCGGCAACCTCGTCTGCCCCTCGAGCTATGATCTTGGCGAAGCAGCGAAGGTGGTGGTGCTCAGCGTGGCGGAAGGCGACGATAAACCCCTCAAATACCCCGCCATTTTTTTCAAAGCCGAGTTCCTGGTGTTGAACAAAACCGATTTGCTTCCATACGTCTCTTTCGACATCAAGAAAGCGCGCGCCTACGCCCTGCAAGTGAATCCCAGAATTGAAATTATGGAAGTATCCTGCAAAACCGGCGCGGGCCTCGACGAATGGATGAAGTGGCTGGAGCGGGGCCGGATGGCGGCCAAGGCTGAGGGGTCGCCGGCTTCGGGCCAAGCATGAGCACGCGAGTTCGCAAAGCCATCGAAGTCACCGGAATCGTGCAGGGCGTTGGGTTCCGTCCCTACGTCTATCGTTTGGCCTTCGAGCGTGACCTCGCCGGATTCATCACTAATACGGCGGCAGGGGTTTCCATTGAAATCGAAGGGCCTGCCGAAGCGGTTGACGATTTCGTTTCGAGGCTGCCGGCGGAAGCGCCGCGGCTGGCGCGCATCACGCAGGTGGCGGCCAATGATATTCCCGTACGCGCTGAGGGCGAGTTCCGCATCCTCCCCAGCCGGGCAGGCGAAAACCGACGTGTCCTGATTTCCCCCGACGTGGCCATTTGTGACGATTGCCTGCGCGAGCTCTTCGACCCTTCCGATCGCCGCTTTCATTACCCTTTCATCAACTGCACGAATTGCGGGCCACGCTACACCATCGTGCGCGACATCCCTTACGATCGTGCGCGCACTTCGATGGCTGTTTTCCCCATGTGCGCCGACTGCCAACGCGAATACGACAACCCGCTCGACCGCCGCTTTCATGCCCAGCCCAACGCCTGCTGGAAGTGCGGGCCGCAAGTTGAGTTATGGGATGCCGTAGGGGCAGGCCTCGTGCCTGCCCGTTCCAGGGCGCCCACGAGGGGCGCCCCTACTGGGGGGTTCCCTGCCGATCCCATTGCGGAAGCGGCCGCGCGCTTGCAAGCGGGCTACGTGGTGGCCGTGAAGGGTTTGGGAGGATTCCACCTGGCGGTAGACGCAACGAATCCTGCCGCTGTCAGCCGCCTGCGGGAAGGGAAGCGGCGCGTTGAAAAGCCATTTGCAATTATGGCGGCTGACCTCGAGGCCGTTCGGAATCTCTGCGAGCTCGATGACGCCTCTCGCGCGTTGCTCGACAGCCCTGAGCGACCGATTGTGCTGCTCCGCAAAAAGTCTGCGAGTCCTATTGCTGAGCTGGTGGCGCCTTTCAACCTCGAGTATGGTGTTTTCCTGCCTTACACTCCTCTCCACCATCTGCTCTTTGCCGCCGGCCGTTTTCAGGCGCTGGTTATGACCAGTGGGAACATCTCGGAAGAGCCAATCGCCATTGACAATTCCGAGGCAGTGGCGCGGCTGCGTGGGATTGCGGACTTCTTTCTGGTTCATAACCGCGACATCCTTTTGCGCTGCGATGATTCCGTGGTCCGCGTCGCCGGCGAGCAGCCACGGCAACTTCGCCGCTCGCGCGGGTACGTACCTGTGCCGGTGTTTCTGAACGAGGACTTGCCACCAATCCTGGCGGTGGGTGGAGAGCTCAAGAACACTGTGTGTTTGACGAGAGGCCGGCACGCTTTTCTGAGCCAGCACATCGGCGACCTGGAGAACCTGGAGAGCTACGGCTTCTTTGAGACCACCATTTCCAGCTTCAAGCGAATCCTTGAGATCGACCCGCAGCTCCTCGCGTACGACTTGCACCCCGATTACTTCTCGACGCGCTGGGCGCTGAGCCAAACCGGCCTCGAGCGCGTTGGCGTGCAACACCACCACGCCCACATCGCGAGTTGCATGGCCGAGAATCACCTGGGTGGAAAAGTCATTGGCATCGCCCTGGACGGCACCGGCTATGGGACCGACGGCGCGGTCTGGGGCGGGGAAGTCCTGCTTGCGACGTACGCTGATTTCGAGCGTGTGGCGCATCTCGATTACGTCCCCCTGCCGGGCGGCGCGGCGGCCATCAACGAGCCCTGGCGCATGGCGGTGAGTTACCTCCACAAGCATTTTGGCGAAGCATTTCCGGACCTGGATATTCCTTTTGTGCGGGAACTCGAGCGACGGCAGCTGGCCGTTATCGTCCGCATGCTGGAGCGCGGCGTCAACTCGCCACTGACATCAAGCTGCGGCCGTTTGTTCGATGCGGTGTCGGCGCTGGCAGGAATTCGCAAGCGAGTCAATTACGAGGCCCAGGCGGCCATCGAACTCGAAGCGGCCATCGCGGGCGAGAGTGAAAGCTCCGGCTACCCGTTTGAGCTTCGACCCGAAGAAAACGGTTGGATTATTGATACCCGACCTATGTTTGCGGCCCTGGTGGACGATCTGAAATGCGGCGTGCTGGCAGGAATCGTCAGCCGGCGCTTTCATGAGGGGTTGGTCGATGTGTTGGCGAGAGTTGCAAAACTGGTTCAGGCCAAGGGCGGCCTTCAAAGTACTTGTCTGAGTGGCGGCGCCTTCCAGAATGTTTTTCTGCTCGACCACCTGAAGCAAAGGCTTGAAGCCGATGGCTTGAACGTTTTCACCCACTCTGAAGTGCCATGCGGCGATGGCGGCCTCAGCCTGGGGCAGGCTTTGGTGGCTGCACACCGGTCGTCGTAGCACGGGACTGCTACCTCCCTCAGTCCAGTGGCACGAGTAAATGGAAAGGGCGATTCCTGCGCCAGCGATACAACTCGAAATCCCTATCCAGGGTGAGAATGTCCCCCGTGTCCAGCTCATCGGCAAGCTGAATCAGGCACGCATCGGCGAAGTCGGGAGAGAGATCGCGATACTTGCGCAGGATACTGCGCACGGCAGCCGCAACGCGGGAAAGCTGAAACGGAATCTGAAAGACTCCCCGCTCAACGTTCTCAAGGACCGTGTCAGCCGCTCCGGGAAGCCCGCGCAAGAGGTAGCAGCTCTCCGCAATCGCCGCCTCGCAGGTGACCAGTGGCCGCTCGAGGCCCTCCATCACCGTTACGCAACGAGCGTGGTGCCTCTCGCTTCGGTCCAGCAGCGCCACAATCACACCGGTGTCCACGAGCACGGGCTTCACTGGCCGAAACCCCTCAAGTGCTTTTTGTTGGAAGCTAGATCGGGAAGACCCGAGACAAATCGCCCCACGCCGATCACTCGTTTGGCCGACGGGACGCCATAACACGCGGCGAGCAAGTGAACTCCCTCGCGCACGACGCGCGAGGGGCTCCAGCCCGTACGGCGCGCCAGCCGTTCTAAGGCGACTTGGGAGCGACGGTCAAGTCGAGCTTGCACAGTCGTTTTCATTTCAAGGATTGTACAACCAATTAGCCGTTGTCGTACAGGGCCCCTGAGGCATGGCTACCAGGCGGAGTCGTTTCCGCTGCTCTACGCTCCGACGGGTGAAAGCTCGAATCTCAAAGCTCTCAGCCCTGAACGACGTTTCCAAATATCTGCACGTCGCCCGAAGCCTGGTTTTGCACCTTCACCTCACCACCACCATGCACGATGTTGCCGTTGAGGACGGCGGAGGCCACGTTTGGCCCCAGACGCACGTGGTGATTCGGCGTGTGGCCGTAGTCCTTGAACACGCAAGCCGTCATGAGCAGCGAGCCGTTCTCGCAGTCGATGAAGGGGTGCTCCGGATCCCACTGGTAGGGGTTGTTCCGATCCTCCCAGGCGCTGAAATGGCAGTTGGTCAAGAAAACCTCCCCCTTACCTTTGTTCAGGATTACCGAACCCGAACGGCACTGGCCCCAGAAGCCGCAATTGGTGAGTTTGACCGGGCCGGTGTTGGTCTCATTGATTTCGATCGAGTTCATGAACTGGCAATTTTCGAAGGCGATGCCGGCGTGGTCCTGGACTGCTTCCACCATCACCGCCAGCGGGCTCAGGTCCGACCCGCTCTGGGTGATTAGGATGTTGCCCTGGGGGGCCTGGCCGAGGTCTTTACCCGGCTCAAGCTGCAACGGAATGAAATGGAAGCCCACCTTGGCCCAGATTACGAAACAGTCGAACATGTACGACCAGTCGCACTTGCCAATGATGAAGCCTTCCAGGTTTCCAAGCACGAATCTCTTGAAAGCCTCCTGGTCGCTGGGGGAGAACGTGCCCAGGGAGTCCCACTCACTCGGATGGATGTGGATATTCTCCATGCGGCCGATGTCGTAGACGCGATCGACAAACACCCCGCGGCGCAATGCTGTGATATTGAGATTGCGCAGGTAGTGGGCAGCGTTGTTGTGCGTCCCGCAATCGAGGGCGTTATAGGAGTTGGCCATCGCGATATCCATTACGCTAGCCCGGTCGCCGCGTACTGAAATGGTCCAGGGGTAGGGCCGTATGTCGCTTGGCTTTTGTTCCGGATAGTAGAACGACACACCCTTGATCGTACTGTTCGAGGCCAGGGTTACAAACGAATCAGCGCCTTCTTGATCGCGCCCGGCGTAGACGAGCAGCATGGTTCCTTTGTGCGGGTCCGGATAATGAGGGCCACGCCAGGAGCCTTCCAGCGTTGTGCCGGCCGGGATGACAATCTTTCCGTCGAATCGGAATCGGCCAGGCGGGATGCGCACGACGCCGCCAATTCCTTCTCCAGCCGCGAGTGCCCGTTGGAAGGCAGGCGTGTTATCCGTCTTGCCGTCTCCGACGGCGCCGAAATCGAGAACATTGAATTCCCCGAGTGTGGACGGCTCCGGGGCCGGAGTAGCCCCGGTCGCCGAAGCGGCAGCCGCAAAAGGGGAGCCAGCCACCGCCCCTCCGGCGACCTTGAGCAGGTCCCTTCGGCAAAACTTTTCCAGAGTCATAATTACCTCCGTTTCGTATCGTTCCGGAGTGCGGCCCGTCAGCTGACGGGCCGCACTCCGGAAAAGAGTATGAATGAAGAGCTTTCTGCGATCTGTAACGGCGGGCTCCGCCTCCAGCGTCTCCAACCGTCACGACGCGGGATGGTAGCACAAGCGATGGCGTTTTTCATGTTACTCAGATTTGTCGTGTACGAATGGTGTACGAATGGTTGCCAAGTCTCGTCACTCAGTGTAGTCTTCCAACGCATTTGATCACGCGGCATACACTTTGGAGAGGGCGAGGGGCACTTCAGGCGGATTAAGAATGATTGCACACCTGCAAGGTCGAGTTCGCTGGATCCTGATCGTTTGGATGTTCGTCATAAGTGCGGTCGCATATCTGGACCGCGTCAATATTTCCCTAGCGAGCCATTATCTTGTGCAGGAATACCATCTCAGCAATATTCAGCTCGGATACATTTTCAGTGCCTTTGTGCTGGGCTACGCGCTGTTTCAAGCTCCGGGCGGGCGTATTAGCGATAGATATGGGCCGCGGCGGGTTATCACTTTTGCCACGATTTGGTGGGCCGCGTTCACGAGCCTAACGACTGCGATTCCTCGGAGTATTACAGGCGTAGTCGCGGCTTTTGTTTGTGTGAGATTTCTGCTTGGGGCCGGTGAGGCCGTGATGTTCCCGGCTTCGAACCGATTGGTTGCCAAATGGATTCCGACCAACGAGCGCGGAAGAGCCAATGGACTCATATTCGCTGGGGTCGGTGCAGGACCAGGGATCGGTCCTCCGCTTGTTACCTTCCTCATGCTGCACGGTGGGTGGCGGCTTGCTTTTTGGTTGAGCGGGCTCGTGGAGTTAGTCATCGGATCTGTATGGTTTTGGCTGGCGAGGGACAATCCCGTGGTGCATCCCTGGATGAGCGTCCGAGAAATGGACGTCATTCGTTCCGGTTTGCCTGACTCGAGCGATAGGGCGGAGGGAATGCTGCCGTGGGGTAGAATTCTGGCGAGTAAAGACTTCTTGTTAGTTACTTACAGTTATTTCTGTTATGGCTACGTTGCCTGGATTTTCTTCGCATGGTTCTTCATCTACCTCTCGACCGTGCGGGGGTTGAACTTGCGTGAGAGCTCATACTTCGCAACACTTCCCTTCATCGCCATGGCGATTTGTTCGCCGGTGGGGGGAGTCCTGAGTGATTTCGTTACGCGCCGCTACGGCAAGCGTTGGGGAAGATGCGGTGTTTCGGTAATTGCAATTGGTCTCGCCGCGGTGTTTGTCGCATCTGGTTCTGGGGTCAGCAGTGCAAGGCTGGCGAGTATTGTTCTGGCGGGCGGAGCCGGGGCGCTCTACTTATCACAGAGCATGTACTGGTCGGTCACCGCCGACATCGCGGGCGAGTCTGCCGGTTCTGCATCCGGGGTCATGAATATGGGAGCGCAGATCGGCGGCGCGGTTACTGCCACGCTCACACCGATGATCGCGGCGCGTTTTGGCTGGGGAACTTCGTTCGGAGTGGCGGCTTTCTTGTGCGCGACGGGTGCGCTTGCCTGGCTGCTGGTTGATCCAAGCCGCAAGCTCACGCAAGGAGAATGAGCAAAGTGAGAGGAAAAGCAGGTGTCAGGTGTCGGAAGGGCAGTGACGAGTGGCAAGAATGGGTGAAACCTCAACAGGTCGGGGCAGGGTGTACGTGCTAACAAGCGCAACCTCTCTCGCCGGCAGTCCTGCGCCCTCCTACGATCCGCCTGCTCGTTTTTCTCTGCCAGTCCGTCGCAGCCGGGAGCGCCGCAGCCACTGACAGCGTAGCGCCGCCCTCCCGTGCCGGTCCCGCCACGCGGGACCGGCTCTACCCCGGTCAAAGATCCCCGGTCCGGGATTCACTCCGCCAGTTTTTGGCCCAAGTAATTTGCCAAGCCGAGTTCCTTGATGAGGCCGAGTTGGGTTTCGAGGTAGTCGGCGTGGCGTTCTTCATCATGCAGATTCGCCAGCAGCAGATCAGCGGTACCCCGGTCGCCGGCTTTGGTGCACGTGGCGATCCCTTGATTGTAGCTGACGATGGCGGTCTGCTCGCCCTTCAGATCAATCGTGAATTGATCCCCAACGTCCTTGCCCGCTTCGATTTTCGGCAACGACTGCACGTTGGGCGTGCCTTCCAGGAAGAGGATGCGCTCAATCAACTTCTCGGCATGCTTCATCTCTTCGATGGCCCGCTTTTGCGTGAAACTACCGAGTGATTTGTAGCCCCAGTTATCACACATCTCGGCGTGGAGGATGTATTGAACCACGGCGCCCAATTCTTCAGTCAGCGCCCCGGCCAGAACTTCGAGCACCTCGGGTTTACACTTCATATTTTGTTGCCTCCTTGGATTACGTGATGGCCTATGCAGAGCAACAAACCACAAGTCCCTCATGCATTGCCAGATTTGTCATACACGAACTCCTTGGGTTAGTCTTGGCGTTTGCCCAAGGGACAGCGTATGGTATGACCATGCACACTTTGACGAAGAGCTTCAGGTCCTTTTGCGAGGACCCTTATTCCACCACCACTCAATGCTCATGTCAAGAGTCTGTAGTCGTCCTGTCTGTAGTCGTCCCGTAATTGAGTGAAGCCTCCGCAGATACTTGTGATAATATGGGGTGGGCTTGTTAGACTAGGTTCGTCATTAAGCAAGTCTCTAATTTGTTGATTCTACGTGCGGCGAAATCCAACTCCATCTGACTTCAAGAGGAGAAACCAACGTGTCCAATCCTTGCCCCAACCTTGACTTTAAGGCTGAGATGCCACGTCGATTGGACCACGGGATTGGTATGGTCGGCGCAGGAGGCGTGGTTAATTACGCTCATTTGCCTGCTTACGCGAAAGCGGGCTTTAAGGTCGTTGCGATCGTGGATAAGGACCGCCAACGAGCTGAGCAAACAGCCGGCGCCCACAAGATTCCGAAGGTCTATAGCACGGTCGAAGAATTGGTTCACGACCCAGAGGTGGAGGTTATCGATATTGCCGTATACCCCTGGGAGGTACCCGCCATCGCCGAGCAAGCCGCGCGAGCTGGAAAACATCTGCTCTGCCAGAAGCCGCTTTCGGAGGAGTACAGAAAGGCGGTCCGCCTCGTGCAAATGGCGAGAGAGGCCAACGTTAAGATGGCCGTCAACCAACAGATGCGCTGGGATGCTGGCATTCGCGGGAGCAAGCAACTCATCAGCCAGGGATGGCTAGGCGTTCCGACCTACGGAACGATTCAAGTTCATTGCCTGACGGATTGGTCGATGTGGCCCTGGATGTACACTCGGGAGCATCTGGAAGTGCTGTTCCATAGCATTCACTACATCGACTCGCTTCGATACCTTCTTGGGGATCCCGATCGAGTTTTCAGCAGTGGAAGCCGAATGCCTGGGGAACCAACGAAGGCGGAGACCAGGACCCTCAGCGTCTGGGAATATGACTCGGATTTGCAGGTGCTGATCGACGCGAACCATGGAGTGTGGCAAGAGGACCGCTACGCCATTTTCCGCTTCGAAGGCACGAAAGGGATCATCAAGGGGACTCTCGGGCTCATGTATAATTATCCCACGGGACGCCCCGACACTCTCGAATTCATGTCCAAGAAAAATGCAGGTTACTGGCTCTCTGCGCGCAATGAGCACATGTGGATCCCGGACGCGTTCGTGGGGCCGATGGCATCACTGCTGAGAGCCATCGAAGACGACTCCGAGCCAGCCAGCGGTGGGGAGGATAACCTCAAGACTCTCCAGGTGGTATTCGCAGAATACCTTTCCATGAAAGAAGGACGCGCCGTCAGTCCCAAAGAGATTACGGCCTGAGCAAGCACAATCCCTCCCTGTCCAAGAAAAAAGTTCGAGACGAATCATCGGCCAAGCCATAAGCGCAGAAATTCTTCGCCAGAAAGGGCGGTGTGGGGCTAGGGCTACAGAAGCCCTTCCTGAAAGCGCGGGGATAGTAAGTGAACTGGTTGACTTGACTTCGGCGGGGGTCAGTTCTAGAGTTAGGCGTGACTGATTCAAAGCATGCGTCCTGGGAGCGCGTGGAAACCTCTAAGCTCCCTCGATACTGCGAGGCCGACTCATGTTGACCTTTGCCGGGTTATCAGCGTTTGCAGTATTTCTGGGTATTGCATCCATCGGGTTCTTATTCCTGGTGGTGAGTTTCTTGTCCGGGGAATTATTCGAGCATGGCGACTTGGCGGGCCACGAAGCGGATTTTCACGGCGACGTGCACGGGGGCGCGGGCGTCAGCATCTTCAGCACTCGGATCCTTAGTGTTTTCGTAACCGCGTTTGGTGGCTTCGGGGCCATTGGTATCCACCTTGGTTATAGCACGGAGGTGAGCACCGCTATAGGGGTGGCCGGCGGCTTGGTCTTTGGCACTATCATTTACCTCTTCGCGAGTTTCCTCTTCAGCCAGCAGGCGTCCAGCGAAATCCGGGTGAGCGATTTGGCAGGGAGCATGGCCCAGGTCAGCGTGGCTATTCCGAGAGCTGGAGTGGGACAAGTCCGGTGCGCGATGGGGGAGAGCGTGGTGGAGAAGATTGCCCGGTCGCAAGACGGCGAACAGATACCCATCAATACGCTGGTGAAGATCGAAGCTGTGGTGGGCGAGACAGTTGTGGTCCGACGGGCGGAGTGACCGGGCGAGAAGCGAAGTTCGAAATTCGAAAATGGAAACTAGAAACTGGAAATTCGAAACTCGGAATTCGAAAATGGAAACTGGAAAGTGGTTAGTCTCGCGGGTCGCTGCGGCCTTCTAACTGCCCACTTCTAATTTCCAGTTTCGAATTCCGAGTTTCGAATTTCCGATTTCCAGTTTCCGGTCTCCAATTTCCAGTGCCGGGGGAAGTCATGAACGTGATTACCCAATTCTTTGTTCCCATCATTGTGATGTTTGTCGTTTTGGCGCTCATTGTGGCCATGGCTCTTTTCAGCCGGAACTATCTGAAAGTGCCACCCAACGCCGTGGCCGTCTTCAGTGGACGGAAGCGGAGGACGCCGGACGGCAGAATCGTGGGCTACCGCATGATCAAGGGCGGTGCGGCCTTCCGTTTCCCGCTCCTCGAGCAGGTGGACTACCTTTCGTTGAACGTCTTCACGATTCCGTTGGAAATCAAGCGCGCCTACACCTTGAAAGGCGTGCCTATTTCGGTGAAGGCGGTCGCCAACGTCAAGATCAAGAGCGATGACATGTCCCTCAGCGCCGCTTCCGAGCGCTTCCTTGGCATGTCGCACGAAGAGATACAGCGGGTCATCTTTCAGACGCTGGAAGGTCACCTGCGATCGATTCTCGGCACCCTGACCGTGGAAGAGGTCAACAGCGACCGCCAGAGCTTCGCCCAGAAGCTGACCTCGGAAGCCGCCGCGGACCTGGAGAGAATGGGCATTGGCGTGGATGTACTCACCATCCAGGACATATCCGACGAAGAAGGTTACCTGGACGCCCTCGGCAAGAAGCGAACGGCAGAGGTAAAACGCGACGGAACCATTGGTGAGGCCGAAGCGACGCGGGATGCTAAGATCAAGTCCGCCCAGGCCATGCAGGAAGGCGAGAAGGCAAAGTTCGACGCTGACGCCAACATCGCTGCGGCGCAGCGCGACTTTCAAGTAAAGCAGGCCCAGTTCCTGGCCGAAGTGGAAACGCAAAAGGCCACGGCCGCGCAAGCCGGTCCGCTGTCGGAGGCCAAGGCCAAGCAGGCAGTGGTGGTAGAAGAAGTGCGTGTGGAGAAGATGCGCACCCAGGAGCAGATCGCCGTCCAGGAACAGGAGGTACAACGCAAGCAGAAAGAGCTAGAGGCCACGGTCATCAAGGCCGCCGAGGCTGACCGGCAGGCGGCTATTTTGCGTGCGGAAGCCAAGAAGCAGGCTGCCATTCTGGAAGCCGAGGGCAATAAGGCCGCCCAGATCGCCATGGCCGAGGCCGCGCAGGAGAAATTCCGGCAAGAAGGTCTGGGCCAGGCCGCGGCCACCGAGGCGCAGGGTCGCGCCGAGGCCTCCAAGGTGGAAGCAGTGGGTCTGGCCCAGGCGCGCGCCATCGAGGCGCAGGGCGTTGCCGAGGCACAGGCCATCCTGAAGAAGGCGGAAGCGTGGAAGGAATTCAACGAGGCCGCCAAGCTCCAAACCATACTCGAAAAATTACCTGCTGTGCTGCAAGCCTCAGCGAGTATTTTCGGGGCGGTTGCTGCTCCGCTAGGAAACATTGATCGAGTGGTGGTCATCGAACAAGGTAACAGTGCGACGGGTGACGGGACGGGAGGCATCGGTCGCATCGCCAAAACCGGACCGGCGCTGGTGTTCAGCTTGCTCCAACAGTTGCAAGCGTTAGGCCTCGACCTGCCTGCCGTACTCTCGCAACTGGGCGTCGACGGCGGGCGACTCACTGCGGGCAAGGAAGCGCAGGCGGCCGAACATAAGGCGCCCCAGCATGCAGCGCCGGCAGAGAGCAAGCAGGTATAACCGACTATGCCTTCCTGTCAAGTCGACTCCAAGCTTCAGAGCGAGGCGCCCGGCGCGCTCGTTGTGCATTGCGGCGATCACCGCTTCCAGGCGGCTTTCCACGAGTTCTTGAACCGGCATCTGGGGCTCGCCGGCAACTACGATCTGTTGGTCATACCCGGCGGACCCCAAAGTTTGACGCTAGTGGAGTATCTGCCAAAATTCTCTTGGGCAAGTTGGAGGTGGTTGCGCTTCTTCGTAGAGAACCATGAGATCGGCCGGTTAATCCTGATCCAGCACCAGGACTGCGCCTGGTACAAGACCCTCCCCCTGCATCTCCACTCTTCCTCCGAGCCGCGCCAGCGCCAGGAGGAGGACCTGCGAAAGTTGGGACAGGCGCTGAGAAAGGACTTCCCCCAGCTCAGAGTTGAATTGTATTTTGCAGTCTGGGACGGAAAAGACCAAGGAAATATCGAGTTTTTGGCGCTTTAGGGAATCAAATCTTCCTCCCATTTCTCTACGTCCGGTGGGACGATACCCTCTAGCAGTTTCACAAACGCACTCAAGGCCTTTCGAGCATCTCCTATTGGATAATAAAAGGCTTCCCAGTTGTCGCTGTCCTCCCCGTCATGGTTGGGGATCACATAATCGAAATGCCAGGCTTCCTTCAGCTCACGATGGGCGCTGGCAGCACGCGCCTCAATATTCTCGAGATCTTTTGCCGAAAGCTCCAACTTCTGGCGCCGCGTGCGTCGGAGCAGTTTGCGCCTCATGATGTCGGTGACCAGATCCGGAAGTGAAACATTGCGTTCCCGCGCCTTGAGGTAGATAACCTCTTCCTTTGAAAGAGGGGAAAGAAAGATGCTCAGCCGATCAATGCCAGCCAAGCCGGGATGCGTCTGAAGGGCGCGCCCCACAAAAGGATTTCCCTCGAAGAAAGCATTGCTTTCCTCCAGCACGCCCCGCAACTCTTCGACATCCAGGGCTTGCAGATCTCCTCGCACGTCCAAGACGGCATAACGGCCTTGCGCGCGCAGTGCCTCGACCTGAGTCCGGGTGCGGAAATGGTAGTCGACCCCCTCGAGCTCACCGGGTCGTGGTGCTCGGCTATTGTAAAGAACCAGCTTCCGTAAGGTCTGGCGCAACTTCGGATGGAACTTGGCAAGGTCCTTCTCGAGTGGACTTTTGCCGACACAGGACGGCCCGGATAGAATCACCAGTCTTCGCGAAAGCTCAGCACCCATTGCCTACCTCCCCCCTCCTCTTGTGGGCAGTTCGCGGGCATGTCAACTGGTCCCATCACAGGAAGCGGTTCGCCCCTCACCAACGGCAAACCTGTAAGTATATACCTTACTTGGCCCAGCCTCGTGCGGGTGCGGAATCGCTGTTTGGCGGCAGCATTGCTGGCGGACGCCGGCGGACTGGGGGCATAATGAGGAGTCATGTTACAAACGACCACTCTTTGCATGCTACTGATCGCGCTCGCCACCCCGGCCTTTCCAGCCAAGGTTCCGCCACCTCAAGGTAACGCCGGCGCACGGGCCGACGCGACCCGCAGTGCCAAGCTAATCGCACTGACCTTCGACGATGGTCCTAAGCCCTACGTGCTGATGGGAACACGATCGGGGAAAGGGGTCACGTCGCAGAGTTTACTGGGCCTGCTGGACCAGCAGGGGATTAAGGCGACTTTCTTTGTGATGGGCTGGCGGCTCTCGAAGAACGCGGACGAGATGTGCCGCAAAGTCGATGGCGGAGTTTGTCGCCAGGCGGCCGAGGAAGAGCACCGTCGTGGTCACGAGATCGAGAATCACACTTACGGCCACGGCGACTTCCGGGTCATGGCGAAACGATACGGCGAAGAATGGGTGCTGAACGACATCGAGCGGGCCTCAATATTCATCCAGAAGATTACCGGCGACAAACCCACTTATCTGCGTCCGCCGGACTGGACCATTTGGCCCGAGCTCGAGAAAAAGATCGAGGCGCGCGGTTACCACCTCATGACAAAGTCCACAGCCGTGCCGCCGCCGCTGCGAGACGTCGACTCCGAAGACTACTTCTGCGCGGGCCGTGACTTGGCCAAGTGCCCCAAGCCCTCGGACTACGACTACGTTTTGCGCCGCATCGAACAGCGCGAGCGCCAGGGTGTTGACCAGCACATCCTGGTGTTTCATGAGTTGCCGCAAACGGTTGATTTGCTCTCGCGGCTCATCCCCGAGCTCAAGAAGCGAGGTTATAGCTTTGTGCCGCTGCGGACGTATATGGCAGCGGCCAATCGTCAGCCGTGACGCGCTGTGCGTCGGCAATAGGGGACCTGACGTGGTCTCTCACTGGATGACCTCTCCAGACCAACGGTCTCGGGTCGCCCAGAAGGGGCACTGGGGGCACTTCTCGCCATCCGGGTAGTCAACCCCTTCCTCGTGAGGACATCCAATGATCCGTTCAGTCATGACGACGGACCGTACGCCCTGAGCTGCGATGAATTCCAGAATCGCGTGAAGAATGGAAGGCTCCGTCCGTACGTCTCCTTGCTCTGAAAACCAGCGCTCCAGCGTGGTGACCCTTTTGTCTTCTTCCCGCGCGATGCCGACCGCCACTTTCGAGGCCCGCTTATCGTCCGGACCGTAGAACGCGATGGTCGCCACCGGATGGCCTCGAAAACCCCGCTTGGCTTTCTTCCTCAGAGACTTCGCATGCAGTTCTCGCGACAAACTCATGTTCCCTCCATTGGTCTTGCTGACGGCTTCGCCCTGCCAAATCGGCTCTTCACCGGGCCCTGCCTCCGGCCCCGTCTACTGATACGGCGGCGACGCGGTCTGCCGGCCGCCACCGGGGTGGCAGACCCGCCACGGCGGGCCTATCCCACTCGCGTCAAGTGAAACACGCAGGTGGTTCCCTTGCAAGTGATTTGCAGCTTCCAGCCCGCCTTCTCCGCCCTGTCCTGCCAGATACTCTCGAAGAGGTCTCGGTAATCTTCAGCCGAGATCTGGTGCCGCAGATGCTCGGTCGCCGAGTATAACTTGAGGTAGCGTGGCTCGAGACTGATTGTGGCCTCGCGGTCATCCAGCTTCTCTAGCGTCACACTGTTGCCGCGCAGGTTGGCCTGCTCCCAGCAGAGATAGAGAATGAAGGCGCGGGATACGGGCAGGAAGGGGACCCAGGTGCGAGCCGCGATAAAATACCCCGCCCCGTCCTTAAACCAGTCGAAAGCGAATTCGCGGCCTTTTTCCTTTGCCAGCATGTTGAAAAGGCGCACTTGCTCCGATACGCTGATCTCCTCGCGCATCCAGGCCTTTTGCGCTTCCGGGATGTCCGGAAAAGTTGAAACCGGGGGCGGTCCGGCTTTGTCGAGCCGCACCGTAATTGATTCGAAGTGTTGGAAGTACCACTTTCCAGCCTCTGTCAAGAAGGTGAAGCAGTACGTGTTCCGGGCTCCGTCAATTGTCAAGGGAATCAAGTAATGCACTTGGTTTCCCACTCGATGTGATTCCGGTGAAGTCTCCCACTCTGACCACGTTGCTCCTTGCCGCATAAGGGAGAGAAACCCGAACATCGTGCTCTTTGATATTGGGTCATAGGGCCGAATCTGGTCGGCTGAAAATTGCCCACTCTTTAGCTGGGCAACGAACTGCCGCCAGATTTCGTTTTCTTCCTGGGCATGAGTTGCCGGGGAAAACAGGCACAGAACCAGGATTATGGCAGACCGGGAGAGTTTCAAACGCCGCATACTGCCTCCGAGATCGAAAGCTCGCACCGCTCATCATGACATTATCGGGCGGTGTCTGTTACAGGACGTTTTTAGTTGACCCGCAGCACTGCGGCGCCGCGGATGGCGTCGTTCTTGAGTGAATTCAGCGCGCGATTGGCGTCGCGCAGTGGGAATACCTCGGTCTCGGTGTGAATGGGGATTTCGGCGGCGAGGCGGAGAAAGTCCTCGCCGTCCTGGCGAGTGTTATTGGCGACGCTGCGCAGGACCCGCTCGTGGTAGAGCAAGTTGTAATCGAGTGGCGGGATGAGGCTCATGTGGATGCCGCCGAGCGCGAGGGTTCCACCTTTCTTCATGGCCTTTAGGGCGGCGGGCACAATTTCGCCCGCCGGCGCAAAGATAATGGCGGCATCGAGTTTTGCAGGCGGTTCCTCGACCGTCCCGCCCGCCCACACCGCCCCCATTTCGAGCGCCAGCTTCTGGTGACGCGCGTCGCGGGTCATGGCGTAGACGGCGACGTTCCAGTGCCGTGCCACCTGGATGGCCAAGTGGGCCGCCGCTCCGAAGCCGTATAAACCCAGCCTACCGCCCGGCTCGATCCCCGAGAGTCGCAGCGAGCGGAAGCCGATGATCCCTGCGCACAGTAGCGGCGCTGCCTGCTCGTCCGCGAGGCCCTCGGGAATGGCGTAGACGAATTTCTCCGGCGCGAGTGTGTACTCCGCATAGCCCCCGTCCACGACGTATCCCGTGAATGTGGGGGCGTCGCAAAGGTTCTCTTTTCCCGCACGGCAATACTCGCACACCCCGCATGTCCGATGAAGCCAGGGAATACCGATCCGGTCGCCGACGTGGAAACGGCCGACCTCGGAGCCCACCTTCTCGATGCGGCCCACCACCTGATGCCCCGGGATCACGGGTGACTTGCGCGCGGGCAACTCCCCCTCTACCACGTGCAGGTCGGTCCGGCAAACTCCGCAGGCGGCAACCCGCACCAGCACCTCATCTCTCTGGATCACTGGATCCGGCGCGTCGGTGAAGTCGAGTGGATTGGTCTCAACCGGCGCGGGCGAATGGAGCAAACACGCCTTCATGACACCCTCCCTCATAATCGTACTTGAAGCGCTTAGCAATCGCCTGAGTCGTACTTGCCGAACTCCCGGATGGCGTCGAACATGGCGAGAACGTTTTCCACGGGTGTCTCCTCGAGAATCGAGTCGTGGCTGGCCCCCGCCACATAGCCTCCTCCCGGTTTCATGATGTCGAGAACTCTTCTTGTTTCTTCGCGGACGAACAATGGTGTTCCCAGGATCAGCACATGGTGAGAGTCAATGCCGCCATTGAATAGGATCCTGTCGCCGAAGTAACGCTTCAGCGTCGCCAGGTCCATCCCATCACAGGACGGCTGGACCGCATGCAGGCCATCCAGTCCAGCCTCGATCATCTGGGGGATCAGGGGAGCGCACCCGCCGCAACAGTGCATCATGACTTTCAATCCGTAATCATGGCCCAAGCGCGCCAGTCGCTTGAGGTGGGGAAGCATGAAACGCCGGAAGAGACTCGCGCTCATTAAAGGGCCCCGCTGGCTTCCGAAATCGTTTCCAATAAAGAAAATATCGATGGCTGAGGCAGCGGCATCGAAAACTCGCTGGCTGGCGCCCACATAGTAGTCCTTCGTCGTCGAGTCCGGTGGCTTGCTTGGCCTTTTCCCAAAACTCAATCGACGACCCGCACCACGCTGGCACGCGGTCGGGTTCCTCGTGTTGGAAGGCAGCCATCACCCTTTCCCTGGAAGTCATCTCCATCTGAGCACTCCCTCCGGGTTTCGACCCGCATCGAGGCACGAAAAGGCTCTCGGACTCCGGAACGCATACCCGCTCAAGAAACAGATGCTACCACAATCGTTTATTGACATTCCTCAACTATTCAATTAGCGTTTCTCCCGTGAGCCAAGAGACGGTGTCATGAGAAGCAAAATCTTCTTGTCTTCGCCGGCGATTCTGGGACTTTTTGGCGTCGCCATTTACTGTGCCCAGCAGAGTGGTAATCCCGCCAATTCCAGAGGTCAGTTGCCCCAGAATCTACCCTCACAAGGCGCCAATTACGGTGTTTGGGGAGAGGACCAATTCTTAAGCCAAGCCAAGGGGTCGGCCGCCAAAGCCGGGAACTCTGTAACACTCCTCGACGAAATAGATGACCCGGGAGAGCGCAAAGCGTATGTGGCCCTTTTCCAAAAGCAGAACGCCCAAGAGCGTCGCAAGACCGCAATAGAGTTTCTGGAGCGGTACCCACAATCATGGTTTCTTTCGCAAGCCTACGAGATTGCCGCCAAAGCGTCCATAGACCTTGGAGACAGGAAATCAGCAATCCAGTTCGGTCGTGAATCCCTGAAACTTTTTCCCGAGAATCCCCTTCTTTTGGTCCCGCTCGCCGATGTGGAGACAGAGGAAGACAACTTGGCAGGAGCCACCCAGGACGCAAGGATGGCACTAAATTGTCTGGACCGGTTCCTCAGGCCGGTTGTCTTTTCCGAAGAAGAATGGAGCGTAGTGGAAAAGCAATTGCGCGCCACGAGTTACTACGTACTGGGCAAGGCCGCAACCGAACAGGGTCTGAGCGCTAAAGGTCCGGAGCGTGACAGCAAGCTACAGGAGGCCGAGGACTTCACCAGCAGATCTTTCCACTTGAACCCTTCCGACTCAACCACGACTTATCTGTTGGGGTTGATCCGACTCGCGCGTGGAAATCTGAAAGGAGCAGCTAGCGCCTTTGCTGCCACTTACCGGCAGGATGGTCCACTGAAAGAGAAGGCGGGGAAACACCTTCAGGAAATATACGCCCACTGGCCTTCCAAGCCAGCACAGGGATTTGACGCATTCGTACGGGACCTTGCCGGTGCGGATGTGCCGGCCCAGGAACCCGAAGCTGCTGAAGAGTCAATACATGCTGGTGGCCCCGCACCTGCTTACGCCGGTTCCCAGTCCTGCCAAAATTGCCACCCGCGCGAATACTCCGGTTGGCAGAACACCGGTCATGCCAGGATGTTCCGCCCCTACAGGTTTGAAAACGTTTTCGGGGACTTCAACAACGCAACCTATGCCGATGAGACAGGAAAAGTCGTAGCCCGGTTTACCCACGACGAAACCCAGCATTACTTCGATATCATGGACATCAACGGCAAATGGCATCGCTATCGGGTGGATTACACGATCGGGGCGAAATGGCAACAGACGTACGCCATTCGCTTGCCGGACGGGGAAATCCAGGTAATGCCGCTCCAGTACAATCGGGACCAAAAGCGCTGGTCGGCGTTCTGGAAGATGATTGACGCCCCGAAGTCGGAGCGGGCGCAGGTTACGAATTTTCCCAGGCTAAGTCAAGACACAGCCTACCTCGTCCATTGCGGACCATGCCATACCAGCCAACTGCGAGCCACGACGACAAAGTCACCGGAAGCGAAGGATCTGGTTATTGCGGAGGGAGGAATAAACTGCGAGATGTGCCATGGGCCGGGAGGTGACCACGAGGCTTCCATGCGCCTGGCCAAGCCGGGGTATAAACCTCCCCTCAAACTTCAGGTCGAATTCGGCAAGGTTAGCAGCCAAGACTATGTGGCGATTTGCGGTCAGTGCCACTTGCAATCGACGGTTTTGACGATGGGGCCGAAAGGAGAAGTCAATTATCGCCACTTCCCCGACACTTTCTATATGCATTATCGTAGCCGCCCCTATGGGGAATTTGCGCTACGGGCCTTTTACAAGGACGGACGCTTTCGTGTGGTCACGTTCATTGTCGAGTCTTTCTTCCGCTCCAAGTGCTATCAAGAGGGGCATGCGAACTGTGGCCACTGTCACGACTTTCACCCTTTGGAAAGCACTAACATAAGGGCACTGAAATTTCTCGATAATCCTGACCAGATGTGTCTCCAATGCCATGCTGAATATGGAGCAAAGCTCGAAGCGCACACTCATCATGCAGCCAAATCTGAGGGCAGCCGCTGCGCCGCCTGCCACATGCCGAAGATCATGAACAGCGTGATGTTCAAAACCATGACCCATCAGCTTGACGACATTCCCAATGCGGAGATGACCGCCCGTTATGGCCAGGAGAACAGCCCCAATGCTTGCCTCATCTGCCACAAAGATAAGGACAGCGCTTGGCTGAGGGCGGAACTGAGCCAATGGAACGAGCGCGGTGGGCGGACATTAGCAACGTCAGGCGCTCAACCCTCGTCAAAATAGGGGGATACAGTTCAATAGGGCTTTTTGAAGCGATTCCGCTTGTGGCCCCCGCTATTGGCATAACAGGATAGTGACAGGAGGGGAGACACATCCGGCTCTCTTAACCCGTTTTTAGTGTTGGAGGTCTTGCGAGATCCCTTCAGTCAACGTGGAACACCTCTTTCATGTCGGCCCACCATTCCCCCTCGGTGCGCGTGGGGATCGGCTGTTGCATCGGCATCATGATGGCCCACCATTTTTGCGTCGTGGGGTCCGCAGCCATCTTCGCCATGTCAACCTCGAAGTTATCGCCCACCAGAACTGTCCGGTCATAAGTTGAATAGATCGAGTTGGTTAGAGAATGGCTCCGGTTCATTTCGGTAGTTTATTTGCGAAAAAGCCTGTAAAAGTGGCATTTTCTCGAATAACGTGAGGCTCAAG
>Ga0326728_10001810_pt1 | contig 73773 bp, 62 predicted proteins | sample MB3enrmetagenome_FD_207602 | JGI IMG/M metagenome (GOLD analysis project Ga0326728, IMG submission 207602) | Lab enriched peat soil microbial communities from McLean, Ithaca, NY, United States - MB31MN | ecosystem: Environmental > Terrestrial > Soil > Wetlands > Peat | place: USA: New York...
GCCCGCCATCGTGGTAATTACGCCGGACGAGGCGTTCACCTCGCGGATGACATTATCTTCCCAATCCGCGATATAGAAGTTCCCGGCCGCGTCCACCGCTACTCCGATGGGAGAAACCAGTTCGGCGCTGGTAGCCGGTCCGCCGTCGCCGCTGTAGCCTGCTGCCCCGTTGCCCGCCACCGTGGTAATCACATCGGTCGCGGCATTCACTTCGCGGATTACATTGTTCTCATAATCCGCGATATAGAGGTTCCCGGCCGCATCCACCGCCACCGCGGCGGGATAATTCAGTTCAGCGCTGCGGGCCGGGCCGCCGTCACCGCTGTACCCATAGAAGCCGTCGCCGGCCACGGTTGTAATTACGCCGGTCGCGGCACTCACTTTGCGGATAACCGCGTTTTCGGTGTCTGCAATATATAAGTTCCCGGCCGTATCTACCGCCACTCCGTAAGGCCAATCCAGCTCGGCGCTGGTGGCCGGACCGCCGTCGCCGCTGTAGCAATGATAGTCCTCCATCAACTCGCAACTTCCGTTACCCGCTACCGTGGTGATCACGCCGGTCGTAGCGCTTACCTTGCGGATGACGTTATTGTTAATGTCCGGGAAATATAAGTTGCCGGCCGCATCCGCCGCCACCGAGATGGGACCATTCAGCTCGGCGCTGGTGGCTGGGCCGCCATCACCGCCGTAACCGGCAATGCCATTGCCTGCCACCGTGGTGATGGTTCCGCCAGCCTGTAACACCAGGATCGTGGTGACGTCGCTGGCAACGTTGTTAGCGGAGTTGACGTCGCCTCCGCCGGAGACGGTGGCCGTATTCGTCACCGACCCGGGGGCATTGCCCGCTACGTTCGCCGTCAGCGTAATCGCCGGATAGCTGCCGCCGCCGGCCAACGAGTCGGCGCGCGTGCAGGTGAGCATGCTCAACGTACAGGTCCAACCCGTGCCGCTGATTGCCGTGGCCGCCAGTCCGGCTGGTAAGGTGTCGGTTACCGTCACGGCGCCGCTGCTGGCCGACCCGCCAACATTGCTGACCGTGATGGTGTAAGTCGCCCCCGTCTGCTCTTGAACAAAGTTGCCGCTATGCGTCTTGCTGATAGCGAGGTCCGGCCCCGCCAGCAGGATCGTCGTGAGGTCGCTGGCACTGTTGTTGCCGGGGTTGAGATCGCCCCCACCGGAAACCGCCGCCGTGTTAGTCAGTGAAGCCGGCGCATGGGCCGCCACGTTCACCGCCAGGGTAATCGCCGGATAGCTGCCGCCGGCGGCCAGCGCGTCCGCGCGCGCACAGGTCAGCGTATTCAGCGTACAGGTCCAGCCCGTGCCGCCCATCGCCGTGACGGTTAGACCGGCAGGCAGCAAATCGGTTACCGCTACCGTGCCGCTACTGGCGGCCCCGCCAACGTTGCTGACCGCAATGGTGTAAGTCGCTCCCGTCTGCCCCTGAATAAAGTTGCCCGTGTGGCTCTTGCTGATCGTCAGATCGGGCGCCAACTGATACGTGATATTGACGGCCGAGGAGGTGGAAGGCGTGTCATTGGCCCCATCGCCGCCAAAGTAGGCGAGGATACTATTCGGCCCAGGATTCAGTTGGGAACCCTGGACCGGCAGAGTGGCGACCCCGGAGCAGGTAGTGCTGCCGGCGGAACCGCTGCATAGAGAACTGAGATTCGACGTGCCCAGCAGCGTACCGCCGGTGCTGCCGAGATAGAAGCTGACCGTCCCCACCGGCGCCACTTGCCCGCCCCGGCCCGCCGCCGCCACCGTTGCCGTCAAGGTGGCGGTAGCTGCCGGATTTAGCAGGGTTGCCGGATTGGCCGAGAGCGCGGTTGTGGATGCAAAGCTGACACCATGGTTCCAACCCATCACCAGGTTATAAACGTTGGCGCTGCCCAGACCGGTGGCGTCGTCATAGCCTTGGGCGGTTTCATAAGCCAGGGTGGAGGTATGGTCGCCTACGGCGCTCAGGCCGTAGGTTTCGCCATCGGGAGCATAACAGTTCGTGACATACGCATCCATGCAAGGTTGGACAATGCCGCTGGTGATAGTGCCGCCCTGCAGGCTGGGGGTATCATTAGCGATATCGCGGAAGATACAGGTGCTGCCCACCGCCGCGCCTTGGCCGGAACCCGAACAACTGGACAGATTGGCGCCGTTGGGAGCACTGACCGTTCCATATTCGGCCGTCGCCAGATTGTAAAGCGTATAGTTGGCGACGCCTTGGCGCGAATTCGTCTGTTGGTTGACCAGCGCCATCAGGCCGGCAATCTGCGGCGCTACGAAGGATGTTCCGCCCGCCCCCTGAGCAAAGGCATCGGTAGCGAAGTCGCACGGATAGCCTAAATCGGATTCGCAAAACGGCAGGAAGTGGCCCCACCAACCGGCGGAAGCAAAGAACGAGAGATCGGGCTCATTGCGATAAGTGGTCGAGGTGGACGTGTTGCCTATCCCGTACACTCCGCCCTGCCAAGCCGGCATGGGGTTGTACTGACTGATCCCTCCGCCCCCGCCGACCGGCGCCACATAATCGTAGTAGTCGGGTCCGGCTTCCGTGCTGTTGCAAATTGCCAAGGGCGTGTAGGTGGTTCCAAAAGTCGTGACGCCGGCCTGTTGCCAGTAAGACACCGCTAACGGGTCGGAGCACCTGCCCCCCCACGATATTTCAGGAACATAAGACAGGGCTGAACTGTATCCCGTGCTGTTGGAGCTGCTCCACCAGGCGCCGTCGTTCCCCCACGCGGTCTGATAGTTGTCGCTGAAGTCCGTGCCGCCGGCGGAAATATTGTAAGGAGTGCTGGACAGGGCATTGGTGGACAGATTGTTCAGGGCATAGGGCCAATCCTGGTCGCAAGTCAGGGAGCCGGCGTCGCCGGCGGCAACCACCGCGGTGACGCCTTCCGCCGCCAGTTGTTGCCATAGGTTAAGGTAGAAAAGCGCACCGCTCGAACCCGCGTAGATTTCACACTCGCCGTAGCTCAGGCTCGTGGCCACCACGGTTGAAGACAAGTAATTGGCTACGTACGAAGCGGCCAAGTCGGTGCCCCAGGAACCAATGCCGCTGCCGGTGGAATTGCACGCCACGAAATCGACGATGGCGTTGGGAGCAATGGCGCCCGCCCATTCCACGTCGATCAGCGCCTCGGCTTCTTCGCCGTCCATCAGCGTTGGCGGAGCGGCGCACCCGCTTCCGGGGCCGTAAACCCAATTGACGCCGCCCTGCGTGCTGTTGGGGGTTGCGGGATAGGCCGGCAAGCCAAACTCCGAACGGAAGCTGCCCACATCTCCCTGGTTACCCACCTCGGTCTCTTCCAAAACCGCGATGGTGGTCCCCGCGCCGTTAATCCCCGCCTGATAGAGCGGCCCGCTGTTGTAAATCGTGTACCAGTCCTGCGGGCCGACAATGTAAAACGGAATTCCGTTGTCGTTGAAGGTGGCTTCCGGCGCCGATGTCGCACTGGAAACTTTTTGCCACGCGCCCGTCTGCTGGTCGCGCTTAAACACACCCGCCGGGTGATACTGCGGCTTAGCGTGCCAATCATTCAGTTGACGGAAGCCTGCGACTACCGGCGCCAGCGCCGCCGGTATCTGCGGATCCGTCAGTACGGCGATATGCTTTTCACCGTTCACATTCAAGTTGTGGAGTTCGGCGTGCAATGTGCTGCGTACCTGCCCCGCCGTGCCCGAGATGGTTACATGGGTGCGTCCGGGCGGGACATCGTCTATCGTGAACCCCTTGGCTTGCAGCCAGCTCGTCAGCTTCTGCAAGTCGCTGTCGCTGGGACCGAAGTGCTTACCGAAATCTTCCGGCGTCAACCACTGGTGGAATTGCGCGGAGTTGCGGTTGTGCAACTGATCGACCAGCACGGTCGCCGCCGCAGCTTGTTCGGGGCTTCGTTGCAGCACTACGATTAAATGCTCCACCGGCAGGCTGTCATCCACCACGCCTTGGTCGTATTCCGCCCGCGCCAGGGGATGCACGTGCCCGGGAAGAGTGATCAGCTTCGTGTCGTCGATCAGCCCCACCCGATTTTGCACCGCCGGCAACGGCACCGTCTGCCCTGCCGCCGGCAAGGCACAAGCAGCGGTTAAGAACACCACCAGAAAGAGAGCTGCGGCCAGCCCCGACACTTCCACCCCTGCCCACCGAAGACTTCGCTCCGTCATAGCACCTCCTCGTGGCGCCTCTTCCACCGCTTGTTCCGAAGAATAGAAAGAACCTGGCCCAGCGTACACCCCTGGCTTCGAACCCTGCCCCGGGAGGGTTTGCGCTATGGCAGCGGGACTACCGCGATTACGCTCGCTTCTGCCCCCAATGGCAAGAACCGGAGACAGCTTGCGCCCGCACTCATTTCCTCGCTAAATTTCAGATGAAATGTGCAGACGCGGGAAGTATGAAGCGAAAGCAGCCCTCTGACAAGTGCCTACTAAGTAAACGGGCGCGGGCATTCAGGGGATCTGTAGGATTATGTTCCGCACCGCGTCAACGATACGGCCGGCAAGATAGGCGATTCCGGCGTCCGTCGGGTGGACGCCATCCGGGCTGATGTAAAGGTCGGCTACCGGCTCACACAGCTTGCAGCCAAGGCCCCCGCACTCTAGCTGGCTGCAAGCTGTAAGCCGTAAACCACACACCCCTATCCGGCCTTATAGTCCACTGCCGCCGATCAAGCCGTTTCCCTAATCGCCTTCTCCGCTCCCAGGCCGGTGTTGGAGCGGACCAACAACTCACTGTACTTAGCCTCAGAACTGGTATCTTTGCTCAGCATGGCGCCCAGGTAAGCTGCCAGGAAGCCCAACGGAATGCTTACGATGGCGGGATTCTCCCAGGGGAACAAGGCTTGGTGCTGAATCAGATGGCGGGCGGCGGCAGCCACGCCCGGCGGATCGACGGCCATGACCGTGGGGCTGACCAGAACCAGACCCAGGGAACCTAAGAGCCCCACCGCCAAGCCGGTGATCGCGCCGGCGGTGTTGAAGCGCCGCCAGTAAATCGAAAACACGATGACCGGCAGGTTGGCCGAGGCGCCCACCGCCATCGCCAGGGTCGCCAGCACCGCCACGTTGGCCGTGGGACCCAGCAGAATGGCGATCAGGATGGAAACCGCGCCCACCACAAAAGCCGCCACCCGCGCCACCAGCACGGTTTCACCGTGCCTGCGCTCGACTCCTTTGTGAATCACGTTGGTCCAGAAATCGTGCGCAAAGCAAGTGGAGGCAGCGATGGTCAACCCGGCGACTACCGCCAGAATCGTAGCGAACGCCACCGCGGAAATGAAGGCAAAGAAGACCTCCCCGCCGATGGCCCGGGCCAGCAGGGGGGCACTCATGTTGGTGCCGCCGTTCTTCAAGATGTAGTCGGGACCCAGAATGGTGGCCGCGCCGAATCCCAGGATGGAAACCATGATGTAGAAGCAGCCGATCACTCCCATGGACCAGACCACGCTGTGGCGCGCGGTTTTCGCATCCGGCACCGTATAAAACCGCACCAGGATGTGCGGCAGGCCCGAGGTCCCGCAGAGCAAGGCCAGGATCAGCGAAATCTCGTCCAAGGGGCCAAACGGCGGTTTGTAACGCCAGCCGGGCTGGAAGAAATCCCGCACCGCGAGCTGGCCTTTGAGATGAGCGGTCACATGGGTAATCATGCCGCCGAAGGTGTGGAAGTTGAAATGAAAGTACCGGAGCGTCAGAAAAGTCAGCACCACCGTGCTGGCCATCAGCAGAATCGCTTTGATGATCTGCACCCAGGTGGTCGCCAGCATGCCGCCGAAGACGACATAGACGATCATCAGAATGCCGACGCCGGTGACCGCGGCGGGATAACTTACACCCACGCCCTTCAACAACAGCGCGATCAGCGTGCCCGCGCCCACCATTTGCGCGATCATGTAAAAGGTGGAGATCACCAGCGTGCTGACGGCGGCCATAGTCCTTACCGGCCGCGGCTGATGGCGGTAGGCCAGCACGTCGGCCATGGTGAACTTGCCGATATTACGCAGCGGTTCGGCAACCACCAGCAAAATGGTCATAAAGGCCAGCAGCCCGCCCACGGCAAAGAGGAACCCGTCCATGCCGAACAGCGAAATCAGTCCTACGATTCCCAGAAACGAGGCCGCGCTCATGAAGTCGCCGGAGATGGCGACGCCGTTCTGCCAGGCGCTGATTCTGCGCCCGGCGGCGAAATAGGCGGTGGCGCCGCGCGACCGCTTCGATGCCCAGAAAGTGATGGCCAACGTAACCAGAATAAAGATCAGAAAAAACGCTACCGAGGTTGACATGGCTACTTCTCCCCTTGCCGTTTTTCGGCTTGCACGGTGATGTCTTTGGCCAGCTTGTCAAATTTCCCGGCAGCTTTCACGTAGCGCCAGGCAATGAGCCACGTCACCACGAACTGAGAGAGGGTCAACAAGTATGCCCGGCTCATCGCCCCAATCACCTTGGCGGCCATAAAATGCGGCGCGTATCCGTCCAAGGCCGGCAGCGCCAGGCAATAGGCGAAGAAGAACACGATAGCGGGAACGATGAAGGCCTTTTTGGCGGCGGTGAGCCGGCGAAACTGCGGACTCGCCGCAATCGCGTCCCACGCCGCGCGCTGGGCCTGAAAAGGGATATCCCGCGCTCCGCCCCCGGAGCGGGCCCCCGATGTTGCTGAACTCATAAAATTTATCTCCTTAAATCAATGGACGCGCCAACTCTGCCCTACCCGGACCATGGATCCGCTTCCCTCTCCGCAACGTGAAGGCAGTGCCCCGCTTCGAAACACATAAATACCCCACCTGGGGGCCACAGCCGCATCCGGGGCAGGAACCCCGATTTACTTCCGGGATTGAACTGTGACGCCGATTTAAGCGAATACCGCGCCGCTTGTCAAGCGTTTGTTTTAGACTTACGCGGGGCGCAGCGGCTACACTGAAAATTCCCGCGGGTAAGCCGTGGTGAAATCCTCCCGAAACGCGGGACCACTCGGGAGCCGGAAAGGACCATGTTCAGCAACGAGACCTGGCAAATGGCGATCGATGCGTTGCGCGGCAACCGCTTCCGCACCTTTCTCACCATGCTGGGCATTGTCATTGGCAGCGGCTGCCTGGTGCTGGTGGTGACCATAGGTCTCACCGGCAATCGCTATATCATGCAGCAAATCGAAGGCATCGGCGCCAACATCGTTTATGCCTACCATCTTGCGCCCGGGCCGGCGAGCGCCCGGCCGCTGGCGGACGAGATCAGCTTGCGCGACATGGAAGCGATGCAACAGATTCTGGGGGTGGTGCGCGTGGCCGGCACCTACGACGTTCAGATGTCGGCGGTCATCCGCGGCGCCGAACGTCCCATTACGGTGGTCGGCGTTACCGACAACTTTCAGGCCATACGCAATCTCGAGGTGGTCAGCGGGCGCTTTTTGGACTCCCTGGACATGAAGTCCCTGGCCAAAGCCTGTGTAATCTCGGAGGAATTGGCCCGCCGTTGGGACAAAGAGTCTCCGGTGGGGGAATCGATTTCCATGGGCGGAATCCCGCTGGTGGTAATTGGCGTCTTCCGCGAACGGGTGGCCACCTTCGGGCAGTCGGAAATCGCCCCGGAATCGCTTCTCGTGCCGCTGGGGCTGATGAAGTACTACACCGGCGACGAGTACCTGAAGACCGTCTATGCCCAGGCGGATTCCCCGGCGGACGTTCCCACCGTGACCGCGCGCGTGGCCGGGCTGCTCGCCGGCCGCCACCGCCGGGGCGCCCAGTACAACGTGCAGAACCTTACCGCCTTGCTGGCCGCGGCCCACAACATATCCAACGCGCTCATGCTGGTGCTGCTGGTAATCGCCCTGACCACGTTGTTGATCAGCGGCGTCGGGATCATGAACATCATGCTGGTTACGGTGCGGGAGCGGACGCGGGAAATCGGCGTGCGCATGGCGGTGGGCGCCCGCAGGACCGCGATCCTTTGCCAGTTCCTGCTCGAGGCCCTGATCATCAGCGGCACCGGCGCCAGCGCGGGAATTTTGATCGCGCTCACTATCCCCGCCATGCTGCGCCCGGTGTTGCCGGCCGGCACGACGTTGCCGATCTCCTGGGTGTCCGTGGTCGTTTCGTTCGTGGTGTCGTGCCTGATCGGTCTTATCTTCGGGATCTTGCCGGCGCGGCGCGCGGCTTCCATGCAGCCCACGGAAGCCCTGCACTATGAGTGACCATCCGGAGGAATATCGGTTTGTCACTGGCTGAACAACGACCAACGGCTGCGGTTCTGCGGGAGGAACCCGGCGCCCGGCCGCGCCTCGAGGCCCGCGCGCAACTGGCGCTGATGGTTTGCGCCGCACTGGCTTTGCGCCTGGTGACCATGCTGTTTCTGTACCCCGGGCACCTGGACCCGTCGCGCAATCACTGGCACTTTGCCTGGGAAACCGGCATGATCGCGGGCGCGCTGGCCTCGGGACACGGCTTCAGCTCCCCGTTCGCCCAGCCCAGCGGCCCCACGGCCTGGATGGGACCCACTTTCCCTTGGCTTCTGGCGCAGGTTTTCCGCGTATTCGGCATCTATAGCCGGGCCTCCGCTATTGCCATCCTCTCCTTGAACTGCCTTTTTTCCGCGCTGACCTGTATTCCGGTCTTCTTCATCGCCCGGCGAAGCTTCGGCCCCCGAACGGCCGCTTGGGCGGGCTGGATGTGGGCGGTGTTCCCGTATGGGGTATACCTGAGCGCGGACCGAATCTGGGAGAATTCGCTGACCGCACTGCTGATGACCACACTGTTCTGGAGCGTTCTGCGGCTGCGGGAGGGAGCGCCCCGGGCGGCATGGGCGGGATTTGGTCTGCTGGCCGGGCTGGCCGCCTTGAGCAATCCGATCGTTCTGGGCATCCTGCCATTCCTGCTGGCGTGGGCCTGCTGGGAGTTGCGCCGGCAAGGGCAACGGTGGAAGCTGCCGGTAGCGCTGGCAACGCTGGCCTTAGTGCTGATCGTGACGCCCTGGGAAATCCGCAACTATCGCGTCTTTGGGAAATTCATCCCCCTTCGCGGCAACTTTTGGGCGGAGATGCGAGTCGGCAACACGGGCGATACTTCCGATATCTATCCGGACTGGGCCCATCCCAGCACCAGCGATTCCGAGTGGCGGGAATATGCGCGCCTGGGAGAAACCGCCTTCATGGTCCGCGAGCGAACCCTGGCTCTCAACTTCATCCGCCATTACCCGGCCGTGTTTGGCTGGCTTACCGTCCGCCGCTTCGGCTACGTCTGGACAGGTTTTTGGAGCTTGAATCCGGTGTACACGGCTAATGAACCTTTTCAAGTCCCCAATACGGTGTTCTGCTCGGCATTGACCGTGCTCATGCTGCTTGGACTGCGGAAGGCTTGGCGCCATCACGCCCGCCAGACGCTGCCCTTTGTGTTGCTCCTTGTCCTGCTGCCGCTGCCGTATTACGTTACGCATCCCTGCATGGATTACCGGCACATCATCGACCCGGAGATTGTGATCCTGGCGGTGTATGGCGTGGCCGCCGGCCGTACGCGGGATAAGGCCGCATAGCGTGTGACTGGTTTTACTTCTTCGCTTCTCCAACTACAGCTTGCTCATCCTGGGTTCCCGCCGCCTGGCTGAACAAATTCCGCACCACGGAGTAATACTTGGCATCCGCATAGATCCGGTCCAAGCGAAGCTGCCGGGTGGCATGCAACCCGCCGCCTTCGTTCTTGCATTGGGCAGAGAATTCTCCCAGCCCGTTCTTCAGCGACTTAGGATCGGGCAGGGTCTCGATCTGTGCTCCTGGAGGCAGCTTTATGGTGACGTCGTCCGTTCGAGTATAAGGATAGGCAAATACGACGCCATTGGTGCGTTGCGAGGCCGTGAACGGATTCTGCCACGCGCCCGCAAAGAAGGCGGTATTGAGAATCATGCGGTGCCCTGCCAACGTGGCGTACCCCGGGATTTTTACCTCATAACTTGCCATCAGGGGATCGTTCGATGAATCCCAGCTATTTACCTTCTTGAGCTCGACGGTGCTGTTGGGCGGCAGAGACGATCGCAACCCGTCCTCCATATACTTCCTGCGCGCCTCCTCGTCCGCCTCGCGCTGCTCCAAGCGGGGATCCATCGCTTCGTGTCCGGTAAAGGTAAGTTCAACGTTGCCCCGTATGGTCCCATCTGCTTCCAGGTTCAGCACAGCTTTGCGCAGAACCGTCGCCTTCCCGGCGTCTTGAATTGGAATGGTCACAATGGCCCCCGAAGATCGGTCCACGCGCAGTCCCATGACCGATGTGAATTCCCAGGGAACGACGCCAAACGGACAGAACCTGGTTCCGGGATCGAAGTAGAATTCCTTCCCGCCGTCTTTGACCAGCACCAGGGCCCAATAGAACTGTCCCGCGTAAAGGTAATTCTTATCGAAGAAGGACCGGTTGCGGCGGGAAGCAAACACCGGCGTAGCGTCCAAGCCGGCGCCTTGCGCCAACGCAAGAAACACCAGATTCAAGTCGTCGTGTTCTCCATATCCCCTGCGGAGCACTTCTTCAGCGTCCTTGGGCTCTTTTAAGTTTTCCTTTTCGCGCTTCAATTCTTTCTTGGATTTCTCAGGGGCATAGGTCAGGTTTTCGAGAGACTGCACCCGGTCATAAATTTTATGAAGCTTTACCTCGCTGCTGTCGGAGGGACTCAGTAGCCTAGCCAGTTCCTTCTGGACTTCAGCTCGCCGGTTCAGGAAGTCCTCCACGGATTTTGCCGTTGCCGTACCCACCCGCTTCCAAAAATCATCCACCGAGACGGCTGCCCATTCATGAAAGAAGTCCACGCGGCTAACCACTTCGTCTTCGGGAAGCATGAACGGTTCTTTTTCATATCCCGGCATATCCGCAATATCCAGCTTTACGATGGCTCCCTTCTTGTCCTTCTGGTTTACCGGGACGTGTCCCTCAGGAAGCCGGGAGGCGGACCAACGCAAAATGCCCCAGTGGGTTGGGCGCAGGCTGAAATGCGCTTCGCGTTGATACAGTGCATGCTGCACGAACCAGTGATGGTTCGAAGGCCCGCCTGCCACCGTGGACTTGACCTCGATGATGCTCCCCGGCGTGACGGCCGGCAGGCTAAAGGTCTTAGCCACCAGACGCTCGGAACGATACTTCATTACAACCTTTTCAAAGATGTTTCCCTCGAAGGGAACCACGGAGCCGTCGGGATGAATGGTCCGGGCGCTAATGTTCTTCACCGTCTCCCTTGCCGGATCGTAGGAAGAAGTTTCCCAATTGCCGTAGTCATTCTTTCCGGTTTCATCGAAGATCTTGATGCGAACGTACTGCTCCTCTGTATACCTATCTTCATCAATCTGAATTTCCCGGTAGAGAATCATGGCGTGATCGCCAGGGTGTTTGGGATTATCTTTCAGCGCCAGGTCTTCCTGGGATACCGGCAGCCAGTCGTCCCCATGCGCGCGCGGCAACGCCATGAACGTGCCGGCAAGAAACAGCGTTCCTGGTAAAAGGGCCCGAAGCATCCTGATTCGCATAAATCAGCCCCTCGTGTTTCCCAGGCGGTGGCATCGCCTTTGCGAAAACAAATAGTAAAGTGACGGCATTGTATAACCGAACGCGAGGAAGAGTAAACCAGTCACTTGATTTCTGCTGCGCGAAGGCCGAAAGTAAAAGCCATGGCGCGACTCGTCACCTTTTTGCTGCTGGCTGCCGCGATGGTTTGCGCGCAAACACCGGCCGTTCATACCCAAGCGGCGCAATCGGGAGGAACCCCGGCCGCGGCGGCGCCGGACGCCGCGCAAATTGTGAAGCTGTTTGGGCCGGCTTTTCGTCCTGATCCCGCTTTTCCCGTGCTGGTTGCGGACTTTGACGGAGACGGCGCGGAAGATGCCGTGGCGGTGGCCACCGGCGAAGATCCGGCGCTGGACCAGTTCGCATTCCATTACCGGGTTTCCGACCCCATGAGCGCCGCCTTTGGTTTCAAAGATCCCAAGCTGATGCAAAAGTTCTCCACGGAGGAGAAACCCCGGTATCTGCTGATCGTACTCAACTGGCGCGCTCCCAAGGCAAAGTTCGTGCTGATGAACGTGCCTTTCGATTCGCTCTCCGTTACCCGCGTGCCGCTGAAAAAGAAAGCGGTGTTTGCCGTGCGCGCGACGGATGTCACGGGCATGAAGTCGGCGGTCTACTGGGACGGCAAGCAGTGGAAGTGGGAAGAAGAGTAAGGCCGGTTTAAACTCGGCTCATGCGCATTATTTCCGGGCAATTCCGCAGCCGGCCGATCCGCGCCTTGCCGGGCGCGGCCACGCGGCCCACCTCCGGACGGCTGCGGGAAACCCTGTTTGACGTGCTCACCGCCGGCCATCCGGAGGCGCTGGCCGGCAGCGTCTGGATCGACGCATTCGCCGGCACCGGCGCCGTGGGTCTGGAAGCGCTCAGCCGCGGCGCCCGCATGGTGTACTTCATCGAATCCGGACGCCGGGCCGCCGCCATGATCCGCCGGAATTTGCGGGCGCTCCGGCTCTCCGCCGGTTACGAGATCATCACCCGGGAAGCCCTGCCCGGGTTGCGGCGGCTCGAGGAACAAGGCGTGGCCTGTGACTTCTGTTTCCTTGATCCTCCTTACCGCCGGGCCGAAGCTTATACGCAGGTCCTGGAATTTCTCTCCCATTCGCGGCTGCTAAGCCCCACGGGTATCGTGATTGCCGAACACGATAAGCACTTCGATCCCGGGGAACGCAAAGGCGCGCTCCAGCGCTATCGCAGCTTGCGCCAGGGCGATGCGGTGCTGAGTTTTTACCGCGGGTAGGGGCGCGCTCGCGCGGCGCGGGATCGCGCCCATGGAGTTTCTGCATTCTCTGCAAGGAAATCGCGTGTTCGTAATCTCCTAACGCCTGGTGCTCGAACCGGTGGAAGCGTCGGTCCCGCGCGGCGGGACCGACGGCTGGAGTTTCTACATTGTTCCGGGAAACAGTTTTCTCCCTCCCGTCAGGGAGACACGCGCAAGCAGCGCCTCAAGATGTACAAACTCTGCCGCCGGCCTTACTCTTCTTCTTCCACTTCCTCGCCGCGTTCCGCCTTGGCCGCGGCAATGATCTTCTCCTGCTGCTGCGCGGGAACAATGTCGTAATGGTCCGCCTCCATGTTGAAGGAGCCGCGGCCCTGGGTCATGGAGGTGAGGTCGGCGCCGTAGGTCAGCATCTCCGCCATCGGCACTTCGGCGTGCACAATGGTTTTGCCGCCCTTGTTGTCCATGCCCTGGATGCGTCCGCGGCGCGAGTTCAGATCGCCCATGATGGCGCCGGCAAATTCGTCGGGCACGGTGATTTCCACCTTCATGACCGGCTCCAGCAGCGTGGGCTTCGCCGTTTCCATGGCTTTCCGGAAAGCGATGCGGCCGGCGAGTTTGAACGATAGCTCGCTCGAGTCCACATCGTGATAGCTGCCGTCGTAGAGGATCACCTTGAAGTCCACCATCGGATAGCCGGCCAAGTGGCCGCGCGCGGCCGCCTCCACAACGCCTTTCTCGACTGCGGGAATGTAATTCTTCGGAATGGCGCCGCCGAAAATATCGTTGACGAACTCGAAGTTGGCGCCACGCGGCAGCGGTTCCATCTTGATGCGGCAATCGCCAAACTGGCCATGGCCTCCGGTTTGTTTCTTGTGGCGGCCCTGCACGTCGGCGGTTCCGCGGATGGTTTCCCGGTAAGGCACCTTGGGCGCTTTCAGGCTCACTTCCGTGTTGTAGCGCTTCTTCAGCCGGCTGACGACCACCTCGATGTGCTGCTGTCCGGTTCCCGCGATCAGGAATTCCTTGGTTTGCGCGTCGCGGTAGAAACGCAGCATGGGGTCTTCTTCCATCAGCTTGTGCAGGTTGGAAAGTTTGTCTTCGTCGGCGCGCGATTTGGGCAGAATGGCGAAGGTAATGGCCGGCTCCGGCAGCTTGATCCCCGGGTACGTCACCGGCGCCGCCTTATCACCCAAGGTGTCTCCGGTAACCGTGTCTTTCAGCTTGGCCACGGCGCCGATATCGCCGGCGCGCAATTCATTCACCGGCACCGCCTGCTTGCCTTGCAGGATCGACAAGTGGGCGAATTTCTCCGGCGAGCTCCGGGTGAAATTTTGCACCATGCTGTCGTTCTTCACCACGCCCGAAAATACTTTGAAGTAGGTAATGCGCCCCGAGAAGGGATCGCTGACGGTCTTGAAGACAAACAACGAAAGCGGCTCGCTGTCGCTGATCTTGCGCTCGGCGGCCGCGGCGCCCTCTGCGGCTACGCCCTTAGCCACGCCGCGGCTGGCGGCGCTGGGCAGGTAATCGACGATGAAATCCAGCAGGCGGTCGGCGCCGATGTTTCCCAGCCCGGAAGCGAACAGCACGGGCACGACACGGTGTTCGGCGATGGCCAGGCGCAAGCCGTACAGCAAATCTTCTTCGTTCAGCGTCCCCTGGTCGAAGAACTTTTCCATCAGGGCATCGTTGCCTTCGGCGACCATCTCGACCAGTTTTTCGCGGGCGGCCTGGGCGGCGCCCTGCAGGCCCGCGGGAACCTCGCCCTCCTTGCCCTTGCCATTGCCGCCGGCCTCGTACGTGTATGCCTTCATGCGGATGACATCGACGACGCCGCTCAGGCTCTTTTCGCTGCCGATGGGCAACTGCACCGGAATTACGCTGCGGCCGAAGGCCCCGGTCACCGACTCGAGCACGCGCTCATAGTCGGCGCGCTCGCGGTCCATGCGGCTGGCTACGATTATGCGGGGCAGTTCGAATTCATCGGCATACTGCCAGACTTTTTCCGTCACCACTTCCACGCCCGCCACGCCATCCACCACCACGATGGCGGCCTCGGCGGCGGGCATGGCCATTTTGGCTTCGTGCACGAACATGTTGAAGCCGGGGGTATCGAGGAAATTGATCTTGGTCTTGTTCCATTCGGCGAAGGCCAGGGCCAGGGCGATGGACATGGCGCGCTGGACCTCTTCTTCGTCGTAGTCGGTGGTGGTGCTGCCGTCGTCCACCCGGCCCAGCCGTGGCGTCGCGCCGGCCGTGTACAGCATGGCCGAGACGAGCTGCGTCTTGCCGGCATGGCCATGCCCAACCACAGCGACGTTGCGGAGGTTCGCGCCTTCGTAAACTTTCACGGATCGCTCCTTTCAGCTCTGCCGCCACCCGTCCCGGCATGCGCCCGGCAAATTCCGGCGCTCGTAACCCGCATTTCCCTGGACAAACGGACGGCAGCCGCATCTCCCCGCGGCCGGCTGAAGCTGGAAAACGTTAATTCTAGCACTAGGATTCGGCGGGTTCGGCGGCCGCCGCGCCCGTTCCCTCTTCCGCCTCCACTTCCTTTTCCACCATCACCTTGATATGGGCGCGCACTTCCTTGTGCAGGTGAATGGAGACGGTGAATTCGCCGGTGGTCTTGATGGGGTGATCGAGAACGATTTTTCGCCGGTCGATCGCCAACCCCCGCTTCTCCAAACCGGCGGAGATTTCCGAAGAAGTCACCGAGCCGAAGAGCTGGTCGTGCTCTCCCGCGCGGCGGACAAAGGTAACCTCAACCCCTTCCAGCAGCTTGGCCAAATCCTCGGCGCCGGACTTTTCTTTGGCGGCCCGGCGCACCGCGGCCACCTTCATCTGCGCGATCACCGCCTTATTCCCGGCCGTGGCTTCAATGGCCAGCTTCTTGGGCAGCAGGAAATTGCGGCCGTAGCCCTCGGCGACCTTCACCACGTCGCCGCGGGCGCCCAGCTTGGGCACGTCTTCTTTGAGGATCACTTCCATTGCGTCACTCCCTTTATCGTCTTCGGCCGGTCTCTACGTCCGCGAGCTGAACGGAAGCAGGGCGATATTGCGCGCCTGCTTGATGGCGTCGCTAAGCCGCCGCTGGTGCGGCGTGCACACTCCGGAGAGGCGCCGGGGAACGATCTTGCCGCTTTCGGCCACGAACTGCGAAAGCAGGCGGACGTCCTTGTAATTGATGGCGTCGATTTTCTCGACGCAGAACTTGCACACTTTCTTGCGGCGGAAGTATTTGCGCGCGCCGCCGCCTTCACGTCCGCCGCCGGGGCCTCCGGCGCTCCGCGGGCCGCCGCGGCCCGCTCCTCCCGGACGCGGACCCGCGGGGCGGCCGCCGCCTTCCTGAAATTGCGACTGTTGCGTCGTTTCCTCAGCCATGTTTTTCCTTCGATCCTTTCGTTAGAACTTGCCGCGCCCCGGAAACCTAGGGTGTTGCCGGCGCAGCTTCGGAACCGGCCGGCAGCGGCTCGGGTCCGGCCACGGGCGCCGCCACCGGCCCTTTGCGGCGATGGGCCTCGCGCTCCTTGCGGACCTTATCGAGGCGCTTCTGCTCCTCATCGACCCGCACCGTCAGGAACTTGATCACCGGTTCGGCCACGCGCAGGCGGCGTTCCAGTTCGCGGACCACCGCGCCGCTCTCGCTCTCGATCGTAAACAGCACGTAAGCCCCTTCGTGGAACTTCCGGACCACGTACGCCAACCGCCGCTTGCCCATGCGTTCAATACTCTTCACCCTTCCGCCCGCCGAACTTACTTGGCTTTCCAGCGTGGAAATCAGCCGGTCCAAGTCTTCGTCGCTCATGTCGGGACGGACGATGAACATTACTTCATAAGTCCTCTGCATTCGTCTTCTCCTTGCGATTGAAGCGGTTCATGGCCGCGCTTACGCCTTCCGTCAGCGTCACCTTCACCGCCTCCGCCGCCGCATCCAGCGCCTGATCCACCGTTTCGTACTGCGGCTTCTTCACCGGCGACAGCACATACAGGGCGCCATCGCCCACCTTGTGCCCCGGCGAAATGCCCAGCCGGATGCGCACAAAATCCTGGGCGCCCAACGCCCCGATAATCGACTCCATGCCATGGTGCCCGCCGGCGCCGCCGCGCGTCCGCACCCGGATCGTGCCCAGCGGCAGGTCCAAATCGTCGTGAACCACCAGCAAATCGTTGGCCGGGTCCACTTCCAACTCTTCCACCAGGCTCCGCACCGCCAAGCCGCTCAGGTTCATGTAAGTCTCCGGCTTGGCCAGCAGCGCTTCCACCCCGGCGATGCGCGCTTTACCCGTCAGGGCCCGGCCCCGCCGGTTGACTACCGCCGCGCCCCATTGGCCGGCGATGCGGTCCACGGCGAGAAAGCCGAGATTATGCCACGTGAACTGGTACTCGATGCCCGGATTGCCGAGCCCGACAATCAGTTTCACTCCCACCAGACCTCAGCTAACCGCGGTCACCCGTGAGCCCAACCGCCCCGGCTACGGTAAGCGCCAACCCGGCTATCCCTTCTTTTCCTTGCCCTTTTCCGGTTTCTCGGGTGGGGCAGCCGTTTCCTCGGTTTCCTGCTTGCCCTTCTTGATCACCTCGGGCTCAGCCGGCGCCGCCGCCGCCTCCGCGCCCGCTTCCACCGGCGCCGCTTCCACCACTTCCTTCACGTGGACGATATGCGCTACCGGCGATTCTTCATCGGTCAGGAAGTGCAGCTTGCCGCCGTGGGGCAGGTCCTTGACGCGCAATACCTGGCCGAAAGTCAGGTGCGCGATGTCCACCTCGACGTGCGCGGGAATGTCCACCGGCAAGCACTCGAGTTCAATCTCGCGCAAAACCTGCTCCAGGATGCCGCCCTCCACCTTCACGCCGATGGGCTCGCCGGTGAGCAGGATGGGCACTTTCACCTTAAGCTTCGCGTCCATGGCGATGCGCTTGAGGTCGAGATGCAGCAGGGCGCTCCGGGTGGGATCGCGCTGCCAATCGGCAATCATCGCTTTGGTGTTTTCGCCGGCCAACTGCAGGTCGAAAATGGTGTTGTGGCCGGTGGAAGAATGCAGAATCATCGCAATCTGTTTGGGATCTACGCTGATGGAGACCGGCGGCTTCCCCGCGCCGTACAGAATGGCGGGCACTCGCCCGCCGCGGCGCACGCGGCGCGCCTCGTTCTTGCCGTTGGCCTCGCGGATTTCGGCCTGTACTACCTGGTTTGCGGTTGCTGCTGTCGCCATATCGCTACGTTCCTTGTCGCCGTGCGCCTTCGTCCGGGGCGCCGGGATTAAGCAAATAATTTGCTGACCGAGCTTTCCTCGTGGATCGACTGAATCGCGCGGGCAATGAGTCCGGCAATAGTCAGGGCCTTGATCTTGGGTTCCCGCTGCGCTTCCTCGTTCAGCGGAATCGTGTTGGTCACCACCACCTGCTCCAGGTGCGACTCGTGGATGCGCTGCAAGGCGCCGCCCGAAAGCACGGCATGGGAGGCGCACGCATAAACCTTCTGCGCGCCGTTCTCCACCAGGGCCCGGGCGGTCTTCACCAGGGTGCCCGCGGTGTCGATGATGTCGTCCAGCAGCACGCAATTGCGCCCGCGCACGTCGCCGATGACGTGCATCACTTCGGTGATATCCATTTCCACGCGCCGCTTATCCACGATGGCCAGCGCCGAATCCATCTTCTTGGCGAAAAAGCGGGCGCGCTCCACGCCCCCGGCATCGGGCGAGACGATGGTGAGGTCGGGAAGCTGCATGCGCTTCCAGTAATCCACCAGCACCGGCGAAGCGAACAAATGGTCCACCGGAATATTGAAGAAGCCCTGAATCTGGGGAGCGTGCAGATCGACGATCACGCAGCGGCTGGCCCCGGCCGTCGTCAACAAATCGGCCACCAGCTTGGCGGAGATGGGGGCGCGCGGCCGGTCCTTGCGGTCTTGCCGCGAGTACCCGAAGTAGGGGATCACCGGCGTAATGCGCCGCGCCGACGCGCGTTTCAGCGCGTCAATCATCAACAGCAGCTCCATCAGGTGTTCGTCCACCGGATAACACGTGGGCTGCATGACGAAAACGTCGGCGCCCCGAACGTTTTCCAGAATCTGCACGTACGCCTCGCCGTCCTGAAAACGGCTGACGTTGGCTTGCCCGCGCGCCAGTCCCAGGTAGGTGCACACTTCGTCGGCCAGCGCCAGATTGGCCGTGCCGGAGAAGATTTTCAGCTTTTCATCCACCCGCACCCGCTGCGGCTTGCGCTCGCTGCTCTTCGGTTCCATGTCCTTTTTTTCCATGGCCGGCGCCGCGCCCAAGGCCTCGCCTCCCTTGGCCGCCACCGCCGCCGCTGCCGGTGCTTCAACCGTAACCTTCATAACCACTCAAAAGCTCGTTTTACGTTTCTCGTTTTTCGTTTCGCGTCCGCCGCTTCGTTTCCGCTCTTACCGCTGAGGCGCGCCCGCCGCGAAATGCTCGGGCACCGGTTCTCCGCCCGCCACCGCAGCCAACGCCGCTCGGGAAACGAGTAACCAAAAACGCGAAAACGCTGATTCCTGGCTGGGCGGCCAGGATTCGAACCTGGACAAAGTGCTCCAAAGGCACTTGACCTGCCATTAGTCGACCGCCCAAAACCGCATCAACCGCAACGATTACGAACTGAACAGGTCCCGCCAATACTGCCGGCGCGTAAGCGTCGTGGCGGCATAGGCGCGGGCGCCCCCCTCGGCCAGCTTCTGCGCGGCGGCTTGCGCCTGCCCGGCGGAATCGAACAGGCCATAAACGGTGGAACCGGAACCGCTCAAAGAGGCAAATCGCGCCCCCGCGCGCTCCAGCTCCCGCTTCACCTCGCGCAATCCGGGATGCTTGGGAAACACGACCGGCTCAAAGTCGTTTTCGATCCCGGCACGGACAAGGTCAAGAAGCGGCGTCTCGGCCCGGTCCCCACGCTCTGCCGTGGGAACACCGGCGGTGGAACCGGCTGCCGCACGCGGCAGCCCTGCCGTCAGCCACGCAAACACGCGCGAACTGAACATATCCATAGTAGTGGAGGGGCCGGAACCCGTCAACCCGGAGGCCGCGCGCTTCGCAGCCGCAGCCTCCGCCCGCGCGTCCCAATCGGCGAAGGCGCGCGGCGTGGAAACCCCGGCTTCCGCCGTGAACACGGCCACCAAATCCAGCGGCGGCAAGTCTTCCAGGGCATACACCTCTTCGCCCCGTCCCAGGCCCAGCACCAGGCCTCCCACCAAAAACAAGGGCAGATCGGAGCCCACCTCGGAGGCAATGCGCCAGCGCTGTTCCGGTTCCAGCGAAGCCCTCAGTTCCCGCTCGAGCGCCAGCATGGCCGCCACCGCGTTGGACGAGGCCGCGCCCAGCCCGCCTTGCACCGGCAGGCGCTTCTCGATCGCGATTACGACTTTGCCGCGCGCTTTGCACGCCTTCATCACGCGCTCGGCCACGCGCCAGCAGGTATTCGATTCGTCGGTCGGAACTCGCGCATCCCGGCAGCGTATCTCGATGCCGGCGCCGCGCTGCACTTCCACCTTCACCAGGTCGTGAAGCGAGATGGTCTGATAGATGGTGCGCAGGCTATGATACCCATCGGGACGAATCGGCCCAATGGCCAGCCCGAGGTTGATCTTCGCGAAGGATCGCACGCCAACAGACATGGATTACGAATTGTAAATCAACGTGAAAGAATCCGCCTTGGCCTTCCGCAAGGAGGAATGGGCATGCATATCAAGGAATGGATGAAGGCCGCTTGCACGTCGCTCAGCGTGGCTGCGTTGCTGCTTCAGCCGGCAGCCGCTCGCGCGCAAAACCCCAATCAGCGGTATGACGACCGAAGCTTTGTCGAGATCGCCCCCAAATCCAGCGGCCTGGTCTTTCAATATGCGCACCGCATCGCGGATTCGCCTTATCTCGCGCCGGACCAGAAGCTTGATCTGCTCCGCAAAAAGATCAAATACGTCTTCGTTCTCTTCCAGGAAAACCGCTCCTTCGACTTCTACTTCGGCGCCTACCCCGGGGCCCGCGGACTGTTTTCCCAGCCCGCCGGCCAGACGCCCGGCTTCGTGCAGCCCATCGTCCTCACCAACGGTTCCGTGGGCACGATTTCGCCCTTCAAGATTCCCCAGTCGGTCACCGGCGTGAACGGCAAAACCGTCCTTCTCTACCCCGAAGACACGGATTCGGTGAACCATTCCCACACCGGCATCGACGCCAAGCTCGATCTGGACGCGAATAACGTCGCCCGGAACGACCGTTACGCCTTCGTCGAAGAAGGCCTTTCCGGCAAGCTCAGCGCCGATGGCACCATCTACACCGGCCCCGCGCCCACCGAAAAGCAGGTGCAAAAGGGCGAGCTGGTGGTAGGCCACGTGGATTGCGATACCGCTCCCTTCCTGTGGAACTATGCCGACCGCTTCACCCTCTTCGACAACTTCTTTGACACGGTCATCGGGCCCTCGACGCCCAACGCCATCGCCATGATCTCCGGCCAGTCCGGCGTCACGCAGTGGGTCGAACATCCTTCGCTGGGCAGCAACGTGATCACCACCAACGCGCAGTTGCCGGTCACCGGCGATCCGCAGCCCTACTGGGGCTCCGCTCTCGACGTGCTCACCCCGCCCGGCGAAAAGCAGCCGGTGGACAATCCGGGCGGCGTCAGCTCGGATCCCGCGTCCAACCTGACTTTTGCCAGCCTGCCGCTCTCCTTCATGGGCAACCGGATCGAGAGCATTACCGCCCTGGACATGAATCCCGCCTTCGATCTGCTCGACGTGCGGGACGATATAAAGAAGATCGCCGGCGACAACCGAAAGCCGGTGAACTGGGTGTGGTACCAGGAAGGCTACGACCACGAGCCTACCGATCCCGCGGGCACCCCCACCAATCACGATTACATAGCCCACCACAACGGCCCGCAGTATTTCGGGTATGAAGCCAACAACCTCTCCGAGACCCACGCGCACCTGAAAGGCCTCGGCGACTTCTATACCGCCATCGGCAACAACGCCCTGCCCAAGGACGGCGGCGTCTTCTATGTCCGCGGCGGCTATGGCAACCTCGACGGCCTGGTTCCGCGCTCCCCCAGCCCCGCCGTCAAAGCCGCCTTCAAAGGCAATGACGACCATCCGGGCTACTCGGACGCGCAAATCAGCGAAGCCGAACTGGCCGATTCGATCAACGCTATCGCCGGCAGCCAGTACTGGCCGCAGAGCGCCATCATCATTACCTACGATGAAAGCGACGGTCTCTACGACCATACCCAGCCGCAGATCCGGAACTTTGATCCCCTGGGCGCCGCCCTCGAGCAGGGTCCGCGTATTCCGGGCATCGTGATCTCGCCCTATAGCGCCGTCCACGCGATTTCCCACGAGCCAACCGAGCATGGCTCGATCATCAAGTTCATCGACCAGCTCTTCAATTTGACCCCGCTCGCCGACTTGCCCGATGAAGCCGCCGCCCGCGCGCGGGGCGAAAAGACTTACGGCCAGAAGTACCTCGGCCCCTCCGACGCCCACACTCCCGGCGTCGGCAACCTCTTCTCGGCCTTCGATAACGCCCGCTTGCTTGGCCTGCTGCCGCCGTTGCCCGGACAGTATGCGGCCATCCCGGCGGCGCAAATCACCAGCCTGCCGCACTTCAGTGCGCACGGCTGCCGCGTCCTGCAAATCACCCCGGCCGATATGGTCAACGGCGTTCTGCTCGATCCGGCGCCGGCCGATTTCAACCCTCGTCCCAGCACCAATCCGGGATTGCCCACCTCGGGAACCTGGCCGGCGAACTAGCGCCGCTGTTTGCGGCATTTCCGCGGCGGCCGGAGTTTTTCCGGCCGCCGCGGTTCTTCCAGACCGTAGCGCGGCCCGGCGCAGACTTGGATATGAAATTCGCCGGCGCTAATCTTGTGAAGAGCAGTTCCATGCGCAGACATCTTGTCTTTTTCGCTTTCCTCGCCACCGCACTCGCGGCGGTCTCCATACCAGCCAATGCCGGTACGACGCTCGATAAAATCAAGGCGTCGCAATCCCTCGCTTGCGGCATCAACACCGAGGAACCCGAATATTCCACCCAGGACGCTCACGGCAATCACGCCGCCTTCGACCTGGACATCTGCAAAGCCGTCGCCGTCGCCGTGCTCGGTCCCGGCGCCCGGTTCACCTTCGTGCCCTACCGCAGCGAGCAGGATGCGCTCACCGCCCTCAAGCGCGGAGAGATTGCGCTGCTGGCCGCCGCTTCCGTGAATTACCTCAACACCGCCAACGCCGGCTTCGGCTTCGCCCGCCCCGTCTTTTATGACTACCAGGGATTCCTGGTCAACAAGACCCTGGGCATCGCCTCGCCCAAGGATTTGGCCGGCAAAAAGACCTGCTTTCTCGGCGGCACGGAAATCGGAAACCAGCTTGAAAGCTACATGACGCGCGCAGGCATCAAGTGGCTGCCGTTTCCCTTCCAGGAAGAAGGCGAAATGGAAGCCGCTTTCATCACCAACAACTGCGCCGCCATCACCGCCGACGTCTCCCAACTGGCGTACGAACGCATCGCCTTCAAAGGTCTGGCCAAAAATTTTGAAATCCTTCCCGACGTGATCGCCAAAGACCCATTGGCGCCCGCTTACCGGCTGGACGATCCGCAATGGGCGGCCATCGTCAACTGGACCGTCGAGACCCTGATTCAAGCCGAAGAGAGCGGCGTCACGCAAGCCAATGTCGCCGAGATGCAGAAGAGCAGCGATGCCGTGGTCCGGCGGCTGCTTGGCGCTCAGCATGGCTACGGCCAGTACCTGGGACTGGACGACGCCTGGGCCGCCCGCGCGATCGCCGCCGTCGGCAATTATGGCGAAATTTTCGAGCGCGATCTCGGCGCCGGCTCGAAGCTGAAACTCCCCCGCGGCCCCAACCGCCTCTGGACCCAGGGCGGGCTTATGTACGCGGCTCCGATGCGCTGAGCGTCTCCCGACCACGCGCCTGTCCCGCCTCACGCTGCGGGCCGCGGCTGCCGTGGGAGACGAACGACCAACGACTTGCCGGCCCACTGCTATCATCTAAGCCGAGGTGCGAGCGACGGGAGCTATTGGTTGCTGTGCAAATAATGCCCGATTTGAGGGTGGAAGAGCCGCTCCCGCTCAGCGGGACGTGGGGAAAAAGACGCGACCAAGGCCGAAGCCCGCGTAGCGGGCGAAATACGGTAGTCCCGCAGAGCGGGACGTAAGCCTGGGGTGGGCGTTGGCAAAGAAGCCCCAGCCCGCGTAGCGGGCGTAAGAACCATTGCGGAGCATCCAGGTCGGGCCGCAATGTTTCGGATCGGTGGAAGAGCCGGTCCCGCATCACGGTGGAAGCAATGGGCTTCAGCCCATTGATCCCAGCGCCCTCCAGAATTGGCTTTAGCCACGGTGGAGAGGACATTACTTCTGCAGCCATCAATAGCCACCTGTGCCCGTGAAACGGCCTGCTGGCGGACGCTTCCCGAACGCCGATTGGAGGTCGCAACGAATGACAGAACCGGCTGGCGCGGGCACGCTGAGCAAGAAATCCGCCTTGCAGTTCGTGCTCCTCATCGGAGTGGTCAGCTTCTTTGCCGACTTCGTCTATGAGGGAGCGCGGAGCGTCACCGGACCCTTTCTGGCGCTACTGGGCGCCAGCGGCACAGTTGTCGGCGTGGTTGCGGGATTGGGGGAATTGCTGGGCTACGGGTTGCGGCTGGTCTCGGGAGCTTTGAGCGAGCGCACCCAAAAGTTTTGGCCTATTACCTTGTTTGGGTACCTCATTCAGATGACCGCGGTGCCGCTGTTGGCCCTGGCCGGCAGTTGGCAGGTTGCGGCCTTGCTGATCATCGTAGAACGGATCGGCAAAGCCACCCGCAATCCTCCGCGCGATGTCATGTTGTCACACGCAACCAAAGAGATGGGTTACGGCTGGGGTTTTGGCATCCACGAAGCCATGGATCAGTTCGGGGCCTTGGTTGGACCGCTGGTGGTAGCGGCCGTGCTGGCCGGCCGGGGGAGTTACCGCATGGCTTTCACGGTCCTGGTGGTTCCCGCCGTTATCACCTATTCCATGTTGCTCATTGCCCGCAGGCTCTATCCCCGGCCGGAGGACCTGGGAGGCGCGGTTCCCGACGTCCATGCCAAAGGCTTGCCCGGCATCTTCTGGATTTACCTTGCCGGCGCGGCGCTGGTCGCGGCCGGTTTCGCCGATTTTCAGCTCATCGCGTATCACTTCCAGAAAGCGGGCGCGGTACAGGCGGTATGGATTCCGATTGCGTACTCCATTGCGATGGCGATTAGCGGCGCCGGATCCCTGGTATTCGGCCGTCTATTCGACCGTGTGGGCATTGGCCTGCTTATCCCGCTCACACTCGTCTCGGCGATGTTTGCGCCCCTGGTATTCCTCGGGGGATTCTGGGCGGTAATCGTAGGCTCGGCGCTATGGGGGATGGGGATGGGGGTGCACGAGTCGATCATTCCCGCCGCCATCGCCACGATGGTGCCGCCGCCGCGCCGCCCCTCGGCTTACGGAATGTTTACCGCCGGATACGGCCTCGCGTGGTTCCTCGGCAGCGCCGCGATGGGATTGCTGTACGACCGGTGGGTCGGCGGGGTAGTCATCTTCTGCGTAGCCTTGCAGCTCGCCTCCATTCCATTTTTTATGCGGACCAGAAACCTGCATCGCCGGGCGGCGTGAGGACAGCCGACGTTCTGGACATTTCAGAATGCGAATACGCCTATTCCTCATCCCGCGCTTTCAGTCCGCCGAGGCCAAGGACGTGCCGAAGGCATGGCCTGACGAAAGCCCGGCGTTCTAACGCCGGTGAAGTTTCAAACCGTAACGCCAGCCCTGAAGGGGCGACTGAATCCCGGCGGGGCAAGCGCCCGCCATCCGCCGTCTACCCCGGCTGGCCGGGATGCCGTGGGAGACCAACTGCCAGTCGCCCCCGCCCTTAATTGCCTTGACAATGCCCTTGCCGCCCCCCCAAGCTGTCATGCCGAGCGGAGCGCGCCCGGCCTTCCTCTGGGGCGCGCGGAGTCGAGGCATCTATGCATTCGCCGGCCCGCGTAGGCGGGCGCCGCGGCACGGTGTAACGCCGGTCCCGCCATGGCAGGACCTGACATTTACCCACAAATGCCGGTATCGGAGGGATAAGAGTAATCTCGTGTTGGGAAGAATGTCGGTACCGTCAAGTGCAAGGGGATGTGCGAGTGTTACTGATACGAAGGAATGAGTGCCGTAGGCACAACGCGAGAGTAGCCCCGGATGAAGGCCGCTTGGCGGCCGCAATCCGGGGTTGCCGGCAAAAAACGCAGTCAAGCCCCGGCAGGGGCGGCCGAGGAGCAGCGGGACGCGAGTCCCGCGTGGCCCAGCGGTTTCCGCACATCGCTCATATTTGTGGGTAACTGAAAGGTCCCGCGCGGCGGGACCGGCTGTCGTGGGAGGTTCAGAGCCTGCCCTGAGCGGAGCCGAAGGGTCCACGTCCGCACACCCAATCCCTACCCACTCCCATGCCCTAAGGCCGGCCTTCAGAGAATTATTCCCCACGTGGTCAAATGCCCGCTGCAATTTTCCGGCCTCACGAATCAAGATCCCGGCTCAGAACCTACCCGTTCATGCTCGTTTCCGCCGCTCCCCGGATTTTCGCCGGAGGCGCGATCGGACACCGGAAGGTGGGATAGCCTCGCCGCGGTCCAGAGCAGCCAACCGCCGTCCAAGCTCCTCGTTGAACTCCGCCATCTGTGCCGCCCGGGACTTCTCGTGTTCTTCCAACAAGCGAAGCGCTTCCCGCACCACCTCGCTGGCGGAGTTGTAACGGCCGCTTTGCACCTTGGTCTGGACAAACTGCTCAAGTTCGGGAGTAAGCGATACATTCATCGAATGCCTCGTAATCCTCGCTGTCGAGCTGGACCAGCTTCAAGGACATAATAACACAGATTGTCAATGTTTGTTATTCGACATCAGACCATAGCCCGCCCGGGCAACCTGCTGTTCCTCGGCGTGCTGCCTCAGCAGGTCGAGGCATGCCACTCGATCCCCATCCGTATCCAATCCTTTGCTTCCTCTGCGTTCCTTCCCCTGCTGGCCGACGATCCCGCAAAGCGGGGCCGAAGGCCGACGACCGACGACCAACGACCGTTCTGGTCAATTGCCAATCGCCAACAGCCAATCGCGGTTTTCGGGAAGCCCGGGGTGGCACCCCGGCCCAGCCTCGTGTACGATTGGCGCGTACAGGCAGCATCGGACGATGCGCACTCCGGCGCGCCGGGAGGTAATCGTGGCCAAGCGTAAAGCTGTGGCAAAGCCTAAAGCTAAAGCTGAGGACGACCCGCAAAAGAGGATCGAAGACTTGAAACGCCGTGCCGAAGAGCTTTCCGGTGGGCAGATGATGGCTGACGTCCGGGATGACTGCTCATCTGAGATGGAGGAAGCGTTCTGGAAACATGTCGTGGACTACGAGGAAGCTCCCTCGACCACCAATTTCGATCAGCTTGAGAGCGCGGGCGTCTCACTCCCCCGGCCGGATTCGCTTAGCGATAAGGAACTGACGGCAAAACTCTGGGAGGTGATCCACAAGCTCGCTTTGCTTCGCGTGTTTATCGAAGGGACAAATCATCTCAGCGACCGCGAGCTCTATACGCATCTTTGGACCGATTCCCTGCGGGAGGAGACCGTGGCCCTGCCGCCGGTTGCGGATTCTGCGTGGCACATCCAAATGCTCGGCAGCGGCAGCGAGGAAGATAACCGGCTCTACCTCAAGTATTACGCGGACAAAGCCGAGCGCCGGCGTTGGCACAAGGATTTTCCCAAAGATCCTATTCCCCCGCACGAAGACCCGCCTTACGACCGCGACCGCCTGCTGCCCAAGCCGGATTACGGCCCGCCCATTGACCGGAAGCCCAACTGAAGATGTAGCGGCAAATTTCGATTTTCGTAGCGCTGCCTGGAGGGAAAAGCAGCTTCGAGCCGCGAGCACCAAGCTGCCCGGTGCTTGTCGCTTGGTGCTACCCAACGTGAAACGGCCTGCCGGCGGGATACCAGCGACACTCCGGCCCGGTTGTGGCCGAAGCCAATCGCCAATCGCTAATTACGGTTTTCTCTGGCCGAAGACCAAAGACCGACGACCGGCGACCAGTTCATCGTAGCTCAGGACAGCTTGGAGAGCTGACAAAAAAACAGCCTTCAGCAGACATTTCCGGCTGACCGCTGAAGGCTGATAGCTGAAAACTTCTTTCCTACGCCCCCTGCGCTTTGGCCTCCTTGCAGGCCCGGGCATAAACTTCCTGCGCTGCGCGCAACCCCACCCCAAACTCGAACTTTGCGGGAGTCACCTTGGCGATCACGTGCTCCATGGCGCCGATGACGCCGATGGTGTCCAGAAAGTCGAAATAGCCCAGGTGGGCGATGCGGAACATCTTGCCCTTCATGTCTCCCTGGCCGTTGGCGACCACGGCATCGAAGCGCTCGCGGAATTCCTTCACGATGACGCCGGAATCCAGATCGCCGGGTGAGGCCACTGCCGTCAACGCCGCGCCGGGCGAGGCGGAATAGATTTTCAGTCCCAGGGCCTGCGCGGCCGCGCGGGTCATGGCGGCCGTGACTTCGGCATTCTGAATGAGCGAATCGCGTCCCTGGGCCAGGTCGCCGCCGGCGTTCTGCGCGATGAAGTCCAGGGCCGCGGCCATGGCGGCAATCAGGGCAATCGCCGGCGTGTAGGCCGATTCGCCCTTCGCCGCCGACTTGCGCTCTTTGCGCAGATCGAAGTAGTAAGCCGGCGAATGCGGCTCTTCCATGCGCTTCCAGGCGCGCTCGCTGACCGCGAGGTAGGCCAGGCCGGGCGGGATCATCAGCGCTTTTTGCGAGCCGCCGATAATCACGTCGATGCCCCAGCCGTCCACGTCGAAACGCGTGGTGCCCAGGCCGGTGATGGCATCCACCACCAGCAGGACGTCACCGCCCTTGGCGTTGGCTTCACGCACCAGGCGGGCAATGCCTTCCACGTCGTGGCGCACGCCGGTCGAGCTTTCCGTAGCCTGCACATAGACGCAGCGCAGGCCGTTGCCATTGGCGCCCAGCTTTTCCTGGACGGCCTCCAGCGGGAGCGTCTGCCCATAGGGAGCGCTCACCAGTTCCACCTGGCAGCCATAGGCTTTGCCCAAATCGCGCCAGCGCTCGCCGAATTTGCCGGCGGTGAGCACCAGGATTTTGTCTCCCGGCTTGGTCAGGTTGGCCACCGAGGCTTCCATGGCGCCGGTGCCCGACGAAGCCAGCAGCACTACGTCATTCTTGGTGCCGATAAACGTTTTCAGATTGGCCAAGGTCCGCTGGAAGAGGGCCTTGAAATCGGCGGTGCGGTGATGGATGTTGGCTGCCGCCATGGCGGTCTGCGCCGCTGGCAACAGCGGAGTCGGGCCGGGTGTGAAGAGACGATTCTTTTTCAACATAATATGGTTCCAAATTCTCGTATGGATTAATGGCTCTCGCCCGCCGCCCCCGGGCGCCTGCCGCGCCGGGACGCCGAGCTTCCTGCGCCGAATATATCATGGCCGGGACCAGGCCATGGTCACGGAAAAACGCGACTCTTGCATCTATAATCTGCGGATATGAGCTTGCTGGAACAGATTCAAAAGGACCTCACCGCTGCCATGCGGGCGCGCGACGAACGCCGCCTCTCCACCCTGCGCCTGATGAAAACCGCGCTGAAGAATAAAGAGATCGAAAAAATGAGTCCGCTCACCGATCAGGAAGGCATGCAAGTCTTGAGCACCCTGATCAAGCAGCGCAAAGACGCGATCGAGCAGTTCACCAAAGGCGGGCGGGCGGAGCTGGCGGAAAAAGAGGCCGGGGAAATTACCATCATCGAAACTTACCTGCCCAAGGCCGTGCCGGAGGAGGAGATCCGCGCCACGGTGCGCGCTGTGATCGGCGAAATGGGCTCGCCCACACCAAAGGACATGGGCGCGGTCATGAAAAACGTCATGGCAAAATTCCAGGCCCAGGGAGCGCGCGTCGAGGGCAAGATCGTCAGCGACCTGGTGAAGCAGGAGCTAGCGGCGTTAATTGACTTGACTAACCATCCGTGATATTATAAATCCCTGAAAAGAGCAAAGCGGAAATCCGGTTGGACTTCCGCTCCGTTAAATTCGTTGCCCGGTTCATTCTTGGCGGGATGCTTCGGGCTTTGCGAGTTGATAAGAGGAGTGTGCCATGTCAACCGCAATCCGTCAAGAGTATGCCGAAGATCAAGCCATATGCGAATTCCAATATAGGGGAGTTAAGCACATACCCCCCGCGTACTGGGGTCCGTGGTTTTGTGCGATTGGAAGAGAGATGAAAGAAACCAACCTGCATATATTTTATCGGCTTGGTGAAGGTCTGACCGACTTGCGGCAATTGAAGATCGGGATGCCTGCGGTGGAGATACTAATGCTGGTTCTCCGCCCCCGTGAATGGCTAGATAGATTTCTTTCACAGACCAAAGATGTGCCAATGCCCAAGGCGCGGGCAGCGGCCTCTTCCCTCAATCGCATACTTTCCCCCTTTAACACTCTGCCGGTTGATTTTCAGCACCAATTGACTCAGGACGATATGTGGCAGATATCTTCTCTGCTCGATAACTTCGAGAAGGAGTTTGAACGCGAACAGCAAAACATCAACGTATTCACCGTTCTGCCGAAGGGAATTTACGATACTCGTGCGCTTCTTGAGAGTGCCGAAAAGAAATTTCCTGAAAGCGTTCGCGGGGCGTTTACCGCGCAAATTATCTATGACCTTCAGCAAGCTGGCCGTTGCTTGGCTTTTGAATGCCCTACCGCATCGGCGTTTCATATGTTTCGTGCAACTGAAGCGTTGTTGCTGAAATATTACGAAACTGTTGCTGGTAATCCTTGGGATAAACCACAACGAGATTGGGGTAAGTACGTCGAGGCATTAGAAAAACTTCCAAATCCAAATCGAGATTTGTTGTCGCGCCTGAATGAGATTAGAGGAATTGACCGCAATCCCTACACTCACCCAGATCGGAACGTAAGCCATGACGAAGCGCCGATGTTGTTTGAACTATCTTACGGTGTGATGTATCGCATGGCGGAGGAAATCGTAAAACTGCGGCTGGAAATGAAATGAATGGAGATATTGAGATAGCAGCCTTTTTGATTGCCGCCGGTCTCGTGATCGGAGCGATGATAATCGGCGTCTCTCTGATGATTGCGGCTGGACGTTTACGGAAGCAATAGAAAAGCCCGGATGCCAGTCCGGGCTACACGTTCTTCCCAAGGCGCATATTAGCGCAAAGGGGAGAATTATGCAAAACCCAACAGAACTCAGTGGACGTGAGCTTGGGAGACTGTTCGTACAATTGCTCGAAGAGCGTCTTGAAGAGGCTGCCGTTCGAGCAACGCGGTCTCTAGAGGCCGGAAGAGATCGTCGGCCTCTTCAGAAAACCGCTCATGTATCGCTTCAGAATCAGCCCCAGGATGATTAACCAGATACTTAAACTCTTGGTGCTTGATCCACAAATGCTTATAGGCGAACAACAATTCCGAGAATAGCAGCGATTCTTCAGTGTCCATGCATTCTCCTTTTGTGCGATTATGGGGCGGAATGCGAGTATCATACTCCCATGAAACGGAACCCGAAAACGTCGGATGAATTCACGGCTTTCCAGGGCGTTCTCCGCCGCGTTCTGCAAGTCTCGAAAACAGAACTGGAACGCAGAATCGCAGAGGATAACGCTTCCCGCGCTGGCAAACCGAGACGTGGCCCTAAGCCGCGTTCTCCGGCTTCCGGCCACGCTTCAGGCGGCGCGGTTTAATTGGCTGCCGTTTCTCCCACCTTGCCGGTTACTTCGGCCCAGGTGAGCCGCTTTCCGGCCACTTGCGAAAGAACCATCTTGAATCTGTCCGCGTCATTGATTTTCTGCTTTTTGGTGGCGCGGTTGTTGAACCGGAAAGTTTGCTCATCCAAGTAGCGGAATAGATGAAACGGCTCAACGGAAACGTAGGTTCCTCCGAGCGAACGCTTGAGGAGCGACCAGAAGTTTTCCATCCCGTTAGTGTGGACACGTCCTTGCACATACGCTTCCGCATGGTTAATAACCCGATGGTCATACTCCGCCGCTAATCCCTGATAGCCGGTCAATTCATCGCTGTACAGTGCAGTGCCGGGCTTTACGTGCTCTCGGACCAGCGGTTGCAGGGTTTCCCCTCGGTGGTCACCTCAAAACCGGCCAACGGTGGACGTCTCAAAACCGGCCAACGGAGCCGACCCGGGACAGTGCTTGTTTTACCTCAGCGCGTGACTCCAACGCAAGGCCAAGCATCGTAGTGTGAGAACAGTCGCCTCGGGGTCGCGCTCGGGGCGACGGTCCAGGGCCGAGGCGACGGAGCTGGCTCCGAAGAATCGGCGAACCCTCTGCGGGCAGGTCAGTCCGGCAGAGGGTTTTATGTTTGGCCGGGATTCTTTGGTGAAGTTTCCGAGCCGAGGTCCCTGGATCGGGAACGCGAAGACGCCGGGCGTTCTTTGCCCGGTTTCCGTCTTGGTTGCGAGCCGTTGGGTTCATTGCGATTTCTCCTTGGAACTGGCGATATCAGTTTTCGTTCGCCAACTGCGCGGGCCGCACTTGAGCACATGGCCGTGATGGAGTAAGCGGTCCAGCATGGCGGTGATGGCGGCAGCATCGCCCAGCAGTTTGCCCCAGTCGTCGACCGGGCGATTCGAGGTGAGCAGGGTGCTGCAACGCTCGTAGCGGCGCATGACGATCTCCAGCAGGTCTTCGGCGGCGGTCAGCGGGAGTTTGCGCATGCCCAGGTCATCGATGATCAGCAGGGGCACGGTCGCCAGAAACTCCATGTGTTGCTTGCGGGTGTCGTCGATGGCGGATTCGGCCAGTTCTTCCAGCAGGCGATGGGTCTCGCGGTAAAGCACGCGATAGCCCTGTTGGATCACTGCCTGGCCGATGGCTTGCGCCAGATGGCTCTTGCCGGTGCCGGGTGGCCCTAAAAACAGGGCGTCCTCGTGACGCCCGATGAAGGCGCCGGTGGCCAGATCGAAAACCAGACTGCGGTTGATCTTGGGGTTGAAAGCAAAGTCGAAGTTATCCAGGGTCTTTTGCGGGTCACGAAACTCGGCCTGTTTGCGGCGCCGCTCCAGCAGACGGTCGCCGCGCCGCGTCAGCTCGTCGGAAACCAGGCAAGAGACCAGGTCAATGGGAGCCATGGCTTCGGCTTGGGCTTGGCGCAGGCGGGTTTCCAGCACCGCCGCCATGCCTCCCAATCGCAGTTGTCGTAAAGCGCGTTGCAGTTCAATCAGATTCACTCGGAGATCTCCTTGTGGCGACGGTCGATCAAGTCGCGATAGTGGGTGAGTTCCCGAATCAGAGGGTCCACCTGATGCAGGGTCAAGGGGAGTTGGGGGCTGTGCTCCAGGAAGCGGCGGACAAAGCGGTACTCCGGGACGCCCACCTCCAGGGCGGTGGCACAGGCTTCTTCCGTGGCCGCCAGGCCGTGCTTCTTGGCCAGGGCCAGCACGCCGAGGATGCGGCGAATGGCTAACTGACCATCGCGGTTGTACAACGTGTGGCAAAGCTGGCCGACATACCGGCCCGCTCGTTCCGCCCGCCATAGCAGTTGGTGGGTAGTCGGCGGCGTGCGCTTCGGCCGGTCCCGGTCGGCAATACGGTGCGTGCCCGGCTTGGTGCGGTAGTGCTCGCGCAGCAGCTGCCCGGTCTTGGGATCGAGCAGACGAACCCAGACCTCACTCCATTGCACCTTGACCTTGCGGCTGATCCAGCCGGGGGGAGCGCTATAGTAAGCCGCCTCGACTTCCACGCAGCCATCCAGGTTTACGCTACGCTCGCCAAACTGGTAATAGCGAAACGGCTCCACGGGGAGCGGCAGCAACGCCGGGCGTTCTTCGGCAAACATAGCGGCCACCTGGCGTTTGGTGGTGCCGTGGATGCGCGTGTCGGCCCAGTGCCGTTCCCAGTGATCGAGGAAGGCTTGGGCTTCTTCCAAGCTCTCGAAACGCCGGCCTTTCAGCGGCGTCCTCTTGGCGTGGCCGACGCCGGACTCGACTTTGCCTTTGCGATCCGGATCGCCAACGCGGCAAGGTAAGGCTGTCGCACCGTAGTGGGCGAGCACGTCGCGGTATAGAGGATTAAGCGCCGGATCGTAAATGTCCGGCGTCAACACGCCCTCGCCCAGATTATCCAGAACGACAACGCGCGTGGCACCGCCCAGCCGACGGAATGCTTTCTCATGGAGTTCGGCCCAGATGCGGGCGCTGGAACGAAAAACCAGCAGGCGCACTGCCTTGCGGCTGCAGGCTAGGGTCATCACGAACAGTCGCGTGCGCCGATACTTCCCAGTGAGCGGATGGCGGATCATCGGCCCGCTGCCGTAATCGACCTGAGCCTCTTCGCCAGGGGCGGTGATAATCACCACGCGAGCTTCTGGGTTGTGTCGGCCTCGGAGCTGGCGAACGAAGCGCTTTACACTCTGGTAGCCGCCGGTGAAGCCATGCTGGTCCACCAGTTCTTGCCAGATCGACATGGCGTTGCGGCCATGCGACAGGGCGAGTTCAATGGCCTCGCGGTAGGGTTCACAGGCACTGACTGACGGGGTTGCGGATGGAAGGATCGCGACCGAGTCGCCTGCCGAAGCAGCTCCGGAGTCGGTGGTCACCTCGTTGGCCGGTTTTGCCGGCTGCGTCTCGGAAAAACCTGATTTTCCGGCCTCAGAGTCGGTGGTCACCTCGTTGGCCGGTTTTGCCGGCGGTCGGCGTCCCCAGCCCCGCGGAGGGCGTACCGGGATGCCGGCGGCCTTCAGATAATCGCCGGCGGTCTCGCGGCGGACACCAGTCTCCCGTTCGATGCGCCGTAACGGCCATCCCAGCCGTCCCAAGGCTATAACTTGCTGCTTTTTATCGTCGCTCAAGACATTGGCCATGCTGACGGGAGATGATCAAGGCCCCGTCAGATTCAATGTCCTGGGCAGGCTTTTCGTTGGCCGGTTTTCAGGTGACGCTCATTGGCCGGTTTTGGGTGACCCCCGAGGGGTTTCCCGCTTGCGGTCAGGGATAACTTGGGCATGAACCTTGCCCTTGCGTTCGAGAAGTCCCGCTACCACGGCTTTGTCCTCTACGTTAAAACCCGGGCCTTTGATTCGGCGCTCTCGGACGCTCTTGTGCATGTTCCGCGCCTTGCCGCCGATAAAGGTTTCGTCTGCTTCAACCGGAGCGCCGGAACCCCCGAGCTTAACCAAGGAACCGTTCTGCATGGCAAGCCGAATCCGTTGCAGCATGAACCAAGCCGACTTCTGCGAGATGCCGATGGCGCGGTGAACTTCGTAGCTGCTCACGCCATTCTTGCAGTTGGCAAGCATCCACATCGCGGTTAGCCATTTGTCGAGTCCAACCGGGGAATCCTCGAAGATGGTCCCCACCTTGACGGAGAACTGTTTCCAGCATTCTTTGCACTTCCATCGCTTCTGGCTGGCAAGGTAATAGTGCTCTTGCTTGCCGCACGCGGGGCAAGTGGGCTTCCCATCCGGCCAGCGCAGAGAAGCAACCGCGTCAATGCAGGTCTGCTCATCGCTGAAGTATTGAATCGCTTGCTGAAGGGTTTTTACTTGGTTCATATCGTGCCTGCCTTACAGTTAACTGGGATTCAGGGTAAACCGGAATGGTTGGTTAGTCAAGTTAATTATTGCCGAGCTAGCTAAGTAGTTCTTGGGTACGCTGCACGATCGGGTGTTGCAATTCCTGCAACTCGTTCTTCACCATGTTCAGGCCATAAACGCAGCGCTCGAAGTCCTCGGAGAGCTGGCGGAATAGCGGCGCCACCCGCACATATTCGAACTGATCGAATTTGGAGACGATGTAATAGCTTTCCTTGCCCGCCTTCATGAAGTCGATCAGACCCTCCAGGCGGGCGCGGCGCAGACGCCGGCTATTGATGCTTTCCGGAAACATCCCGGTAAAGAACAGCGCGTAGTCGCCGATGTGCTTCCGCACCTGGCGCTCGCGGTCGAAAGAAGGCGCGGGACCGTAAACGGGATCGGATTCGAGCAGCATTTCTCCGATGTCGTGCAAGGGGCGGCCGCCGGCGTCGCGAATGTAGTAGAGCCGCTCCGCCTCGCAAAATTCGGTCAGCACTTCCGAAACGTAGCTATGGACCTGGGCACTGTGCACTCCCACACCGCAGCTATAGTTGCGTTCCACCAGCTCCTGAAAGAAATGCCGCAACGGATGTGATTCCGAGATCATGCCCAGGTCTCCCTGCTTTATTTGTTCGGCCCTTCCCCGCCCCGGCATTAGCTCGTTTCAGCGCCGCGGCGTTACTGCGACCTGGGATAGATCGGTACGGGTGCCGCTCCCAATCTTTAGAACGCGTCTACTGGCCCCGGGATTCAGGGTTTGGGCCGGCGGCCGCACGATTGTTAGCCAACCCGGGCGCAGGCTGCTAATGGGCAGCTACGTTAGAATTCACTCATGCTCCCGCGGACGCTCGACTTTGCAGCCTCCCGCGATGTGGAATTCTTCGCCGCGGTTCCGGCCGCGCCCGCAGTCTTCCTGTTGCGCGGCGAGGCGGGAAGCGAGCCGTATGTCAGCAAGACGGCAAACCTGCGGCGGCGGCTGCTGCGGCTGTTGTCCGCGGCGCAGCCGGGCAGCCGGCGCCTGAACCTCCGCGGCCGGGTGTGCCGCCTCGAGTACGCGCCTGCCGGCAGCGACTTTGAATCCGGGATGCTGCTTTACACCGTGTTGCGGCGGGAGTTTCCCGCGAGCTATGCCGGGCGCCTGCGTTGGCGACCGGCGCCGCTGGTGCGCTTCATCCTGGAAAACGAATATCCGCGCGCTACCGTCACCACGCGCCTGCTTACGCTGCGGGGCCGCTCCCTCTACTATGGGCCGTTCCCTGCGCGGGCGGCGGCGGAGGCCTTCCTCAACGACGCGCTCGATTTCTTCAAGCTGCGCCGCTGCGCGGACGATCTTCATCCCGATCCCGCTTTTCCGGGCTGCATTTATTCGGAGATGAAGATGTGTCTGGCGCCTTGTTTCCGCGGCTGCACCGGCGCCGAGTACCGCCGGGAAACCGGGCGCGTGCAGGCTTTTCTGGACACCGCGGGAGAATCGCTGAAGCGTGAAGTTTCCGCCCGGCGCGACCAGGCATCGGCGGCCCTGGAGTTCGAGAATGCGGCCGCGCTGCACGCGCGCCTGGAAAAGCTTTCCTCCGTCCTCGCCCGGTTGCCGGGGATCGTGCGGCGCATCGACCAGCTTGGCGGCGTGGTGGTGCAGCCTTCGGCGGAACCGGATCGCGTCGCGCTTTTCCGCATCGAAGCCGGACGGCTGAACGGACCGATTCAATTTCCCTTACAGCACAAATCGGCCGAGCCCGGGGCCGCCGGAAAGCAGCAATCCATGGAAGCGCGCCTGCTCGATACCTTGGCGGCCGTGGCCCCCCTGGCGCCGGCGCCGGCGCGGGAGACTATGGAGCAACTGGCATATCTGAAGCGCTGGTATTACCGCATCAGCAAAACCGGGGAAATCTTTCTCGCCAACGAAAAGAATGAATTGCCGCTGCGCCGCCTGGTGCGAGGCATCGCGCGCGTCTTCCGCGGCGAGAAGCCCGCGGCGGAGCTGACCGAAACAGCGCACGATTACCGGGCAAACCCGGGCCGGTCGACAGAGTTGAATCCGGAAGATTACAAAGCTTGACGCGAACGGGGAGCGGGCGGGACCAAGCGTGTTTGCACCTTCGCCATGCTTGCACTTTGCACTTTCACTTTGCACTTTCGCCTTGCTTTCGCCCATAATCTTTAGTACGCTCGGGGTGATCAGGCGTTGCGCTGGATACTGAGAACGAGGTCCGCTAAAATTCAGTTGCAAATGCAACCCGCGCTTTTTGAGGCCCCCGCTACCGCGAACGGGTTCAGGGATTCTTCTTTTGGGAAGAACAAGAACCTCCCGCTACATCGCTGGGTCCCGTGGATTGCTGGGTTCTCTGCGGACTTCGTTGAAGACTGCATAAGAGCCTACCTGCCCGACAGGCATTCTCAATGCTGGGTTCTGGACCCGTTCGCGGGGGTTGGAACCACGCTGGTCGAGTCGTACCTGACGGGGTTGAACGTGATCGGGTTCGAAATCAACCCATATGCGGCCCTGGCAACGAGGATCAAGCTCAACGCGATGAAGATTTCGGTACCCGAATTGACAAGTCACGTCGGCGCGTTCGAGCAATTCATGGAGAAGGCGGAAGAGCAGGCCAGTAAGCGGGAACCACGATCAAGACCACCGACCGGTTTTCGCGGCAGAACGCAATTGTTCAGTCCTAAGGTCGAAAGAAAGGTTCTCCACGCCCTCGATTTTGTGAACGGGATTGCGGACCCGGTGCTGCGGGATGTCTTTCGTCTTGGACTTGGCTCGGTGATGATCAGCTTCTCCAATTATTCTTATGAACCGAGCCTTACGAGACGATCCGCCGTTGGCAAGCCAGATATAGAGGACGCCGATGTGGGACTCAGCGTCTCCGGGAAGTTACGCCTGATGCTGGATGATCTCGCATGGGTACAGGACCATCTGAGAGCGCTGGGCCGCCGGCCGAAGACAAGGGTATTCCCTCAGAGCATCTTCTCTGCTCTTCAGTACCTGCCGCGCCGGAACTTTGTCGATTTGCTGGTGACCTCTCCACCCTACTTGAACAACTATCACTATCCGCGGAACACGCGGCCGCAGCTTCATTGGCTAGGTTTCACCTCGGGCACCGGCTATCAGGGAGCGCGCGAAACTGAAAGTTTTGGGAAGTTTTGGCAGACCGTTCGGGACTCAAAACCAATTCTATTGGATTTCGAGATGCCCGAGTTGTCGTACATCATTGAGGCCATACGCGACCGGAATACGGAAAAGGGCTGCTACGGGGGGCCTGGCTGGGCAAATTACGCGGCAACTTATTTCAACGACACGCACAGATTTTGCCGCGTATTGGCTCAGCTCTTAAAGGCGGGAGCGGCATCTGTCATCGTCCTCGGGAACAGCATTATCCAAGGCGTCGAGGTGAGAACAGACTACTTTTTCGGGAAAATCGGAGAGCTCGCCGGGCTCAAGTTCGAGGAAAACCACCTGTTGAGGAAGAAGCGCACCGGCAGCAGCATTATCCAGAGCTCCGTCAGAGTGGAAGAGGCCAAGGGCAAGACGATTCTCTATGAGTCGGGAGTCGTACTTCGGAAGGTATCATGAACCTGTCCTTCCTTCCCGGCGACCTGCACCTCTCCAAAGACAAGAACGGACTGTTTATAGTGAAGATAGCTGGCCAAGAGGTTCTTTCTACGAGATCGTCGCGCGCAGCAGTTGCAAAGTTCAATGCCCTAAGGTCAGAGCTGGAAAAGAAGTTCCCTATGGCGAAGGCGAATGTAAAAGAGAAGGCGGAGCTCCTTCGGCGCGAGATTTGCGATGCCTTGGTCAGCCACAATAGCCTCGGCAGGAACAAGAAACGGACCACGGCACGTGGCACTCGGACCTTCGGTGGTTAACCAAGTGGGCACGGCCTCTATCCTCCAGAGGCAGACGTGCCATATGCTTGGGACGGTTCCAAAGTGTCTCACGTCCCATTTAACCCGCTCGATAAGCGCAATCTCGGAGAGAGCGTTGCCACTGCGCTACTAAGGCAAGAAGTTGGCCCACTGCCCCCTCTGGGAAGATTCGCTGGTGCGGGAATCTACGCAATCTATTACGCGGGCCGCTACAGTGCGTACCATCTGGTTGCTGAACGGAATCGCGGCGGTAGGTTTGAACAGCCGATTTACGTGGGCAAGGCCGTTCCCCCAGGTGCACGCAAAGGCGGTTTCGGCCTCAGCACAGCGCCGGGAAATGCGCTCTACAGGCGGCTTAGGGAACACGCGAAATCGATCGCGGTAACCAAGAACCTGGACATTCGGGAATTTTCTTGCCGCTATCTTGTTTCGGACGATATTTGGATTCCCCTCGGCGAGTCACTCCTGATTGAACGATTTCAGCCGCTATGGAATGTGCTCATCGAAGGATTCGGGATCCACAGGCCCGGTAAGGGTAGAATGGCGCAGGTTCGATCTAAGTGGGACACCTTGCATCCTGGCCGAGCCCTAGCCGTCGACCTCCCACCAAACCCGAAAGACGCCGCCGTTCTCGAGCAGATCATCGCTGACTTCTTTGCGGGAAAAATCCCGGCGGCAATCTCGCCCGAGGAGGCCGTAACACAGGAGGAGTAACCTCCCATGAAGCCTCCGCCGTACTTCAGGCCACTGTTGCCGCTTTTTTGCGGAACACCACCCTCACTCCCTGGCGCCAATGTTCGTCGATGCCCACCAGGGTGCAATCGACTTCGGGGGACAAATACCGCAGCAGGGTATCGGTTGCCGGATGCACGTGCAAAGCCGGAGCCACCAGCAGCAGCAGGGCGGGCTCGTCGGCAAGCTGGCGTCCGGCGAAGTAGCCGAAGCGCGTAAACTCGTTGCGCCGGCGATGCCATTCCACCCGCGTCCAATAGTCGATCCCTTGCAGCGGCAGATGAATATCTTCGTCCGCTTTGAGTTCCAGCACTGCCAGCCGGCCTTCGCGGGTGACGCTAAGGACGTCAATCATGGCCCGGTCGCCGGCGGCAAACGCGGGCACCTGCGAGTACACGCACTGCGGGTCGAGCCGCTCATCGAGCGCATCCGGCTGGTTTACAACTACCGATTCCAGCCAGCGCTCCGGCGTCATGCGCCATAAGGGATGAGTCCGCGGTCCATCGGCTTGGCGAATTGCGGAGGCTTGGCGCGCCAGCTCTGCAAAGCGGCCGGCGGTTTCCTCCGTCAGCACGGTCTCCTTCGCGCCGGCGCCGAAGACGATCTGCTCGATCATGCCGAGCGAGCCTGCCTCCGGCTCCAGGCGGGCGCGCGCGATTTCCAGGCCGCGCAGGCGGAAGGCAACTTCCGCGGCGGAAAGCGCCGCCACATCGGCCTCGGGCGCCACCGCGAGCACCCGCTGGATGGAAGCCGCAAACCGCTCCTGGACGGCGGACCGGTCGAGACCATGGACCAGGCGCGTGGCGACGTTGCCGCGGTCGGAAGTATCCAGTTCCGCCAGCGCGCCTTCGCCTTCGTCGAATTCATACAACTGCCAGCGCGCCGCCTCCCGGTTCAGATGGGCCATGCGCTCGCGCACGATGGCGCCGGCGCCGGCCGGCACAAACACTTTCAGCCCCTCGACGTGGTTGAACCCGCCGCGCGGCTGGGCGGCCCGCCGGCGGCAGTAGTCGAGCCAAATCAGCGCAAAGGTGAGCGCGCCATCCACCGCGGCTTGCGGCTCTTGCGCGTTGACGCCCAACACCGCCGATCCGCTGCCGCCGCGCAGCAGCAGGCCGCGCGTGTACACCGGACTGAAACTGTGTTCCAGGTCCATGCTGCCAGTCAACCGCTCGGGATGGAAGCCGGGGAAACTGCGCTCCAGCACGGCCTGCAGGCGCTGTTGATACGCCGTCCGCGCCGCCTGGCGCTGCGCCGGGGTACGCGGATCGCGGCCGCGGCAGATTTCCATCTTGCCGGGCTTGGTTTGTCCGAAGCGCAGCACGCTCAGGCGCAACGCGCCGTCCTTCAGCTCCGCTTCCACTACGCGGCGCACCGCGTTGCGCTCCGCCGACCACAAGTGCAATACGCACTTGCCATACTCCGTGGAGAGCGCATAGCGGGCCGCCGCAAAATCGAATACCGGCTCGCCATTTTCCAGCACGATGGCGGTTTCGGCATCCGCCAAAAAATCCTGAATCACTTGCGCGAGTTTTTCCGGGGAATCCATTCGTGCAGCAGAATACAACGAATTCCGTCCCCCGAGAACTGCCACAAGCTACAGGCCTCAAGCAACAAGCCAAACGGCTGCCGTGCGGCCTGGTGCTTGTTGGTTGTTGCCGTTTCTGGCCGAAGACCAACCTGTCCCGGCTTGCCGCGGACGGCCAACGGCCTGCGACCTGCGATGTTACACTGGCATCGAATTAAGTTATGCCTCAAACTCCTCCGCAGTCGTTGCTGAGTCGGTATGGCGTGGCGGCCGGCGACCTGGAGCGCTATCTGGCGGCGGCGCTTTCCGCCGGCGGAGATTACGCCGACCTGTATTTCGAGTACCTCACCACCACTTCCATCAGCGTCGATGAATCGCTGGTGAAGTCCGCCACGGAGGGCATTTCCGCGGGATGCGGCGTGCGCGTAGTGGCCGGGGAGCGCACCGGCTATGCCTATACCGACGACCTGGCGCCGGAACGCATGCTGCACGCGGCCCGCACGGCCGCGCTGATCGCCAGCGGCCCGGCCAAGACGCCCGCGGTGAACCTGAAACAGCAACTGGAGCGGAATCTGTATCCGGTGCCTTTGCCGTCGGTGGAAGCCGAGGTCACGGCGAAGCTCGATCTGGTGATGCGCGCCGATGCCGCGGCCCGCGCTTACGATCCCCGCATCAAGGAAGTGCGCGTCGGCTACGGCGACGAATTGAAGCAGGTGCTGGTGGTGGGCAGCGACGGCAGCTACGCCGAAGACTGGCAGCCCCTGACCCGCCTGAGCGTGTTTGTGATCGCGCGCGCGGGCGAGAATTCGTCGCGCGGCACTTCCGGGGGCGGCGGGCGCGTGGGCCTCGAGTATTTCGACCGCGGGAAGCCGCCGGAATTCTTCGCGCGGGAGGCGGCGCGGCAGGCTTTGATCCAATTGGAGGCGCGCGACGCGCCCGCGGGCGAGATGGAAGTCGTGCTGGGGCCAGGCTGGCCGGGCATTCTTTTGCATGAAGCTATCGGCCACGGCTTGGAAGCCGATTTCAACCGCAAGGGCACCTCGGCCTTCAGCGGCCTGCTGGGCAAGCGCGTGGCCAGCGAAAAATGTACGGTCGTGGATAACGGCACCATGCCGGCGCGCCGCGGCTCCCTCAACGTCAGCGACGAAGGCTCGCCGACCCAGAACACGGTGCTGATCGAAAAAGGAATCCTGAAGGGTTATTTGAGCGATAAACTTTCGGCGCGCCTCATGGGCTTGCCCGATACCGGCAACGGCCGCCGCGAATCCTATGAACATTTCCCCATGCCGCGCATGACCAACACCTATATGCTGGCGGGCCAGGATTCCCCGGAAGACATTTTGCGTTCGGTAAAATACGGTGTTTATGCCGTGAATTTCGGCGGCGGGCAGGTGGACATCACCAACGGGAAGTTCGTGTTCTCCGCCTCGGAAGCTTACTTGATCGAGGACGGCAAAGTTACCGCGCCGCTAAAGAATGCCACCTTGATCGGCAACGGGCCTGATGTGTTGACGCGCGTTTCCATGGTGGGTAACGACTTGAAATTGGACGAGGGCGTGGGCACCTGCGCCAAGGATGGACAATCGGTGCCGGTCGGCGTCGGTATCCCCACTTTGAAGGTCAACGGCATCACCGTCGGCGGCACCGGCAAGATTTGAACGCGCGGGAACACGAAGATCGATGATCGAAGCGGCGCGGCATGAAGCCGCAAGCGTTTCCCTTGGCGCCCGCGGCATCCTCGGGATTCGCGGCTTTGGATTTTACGGAAATGGATTTAAAAGAGATTGCCGGCGATGTCGTAGCGCGCGCGGCCGCTGGCGGGGCAAGCGCGGCGGAGGCGGTGGCGCGCGAAGACAGCGAATTCGCCACCGTGGTGCGTCTGGGAGAGGTCGAGAGCCTCAAGGAGTCCGGCTCCCGGGCCATCGGCGTGCGCGTTTTTTTCGGACAGCGCACGGCCTCCACCTATAGCAGCGATCTCTCGCCGCAGGGCCTGCAACAGATGGTGGAGGCGGCACTGGCGCTGGCCCGCGTAACCAGCGACGACCCTTTTGCCGGCCTGCCGCAGCCCGGGGAATACGGCGCGGTGGACGGCGATCTCGACTTGTACTACGAGGACGTTTACTCGCTTTCGACCGCCGGCCGCATCGACTATGCGCGGCGGGCGGAAAACGCGTCAATGGCGGTGGATCCGCGCATCCGGAATTCGGAAGGCGGCTCCTTCGAGGCCGCCGCCGGGACGAAGGTATTGGCTACTTCCACGGGATTTCTGGGGGAATACCGCCGGTCGCACTGTTCGGTATCGGCCGTACCGGTGGCCCAGGACGAGCGCGGCGCTATGCAGCGCGACTATTGGTATTCCGTGGCCCGCTCGCTGAGCCGGCTGGAATCGCCCGAGCATGTGGGCCAAGTGGCGGCGCAGCGCACCTTGCGCCGGTTGGGCGCCCGCAAGGTGAAGACCGCGCGCGTGCCGGTGGTTTTCGATCCGCAAACGGCGCGGGCGCTGCTGGCGGAGATTTGCGACGCGGTCAACGGCGACATGATTTACCGCGGGGCCTCGTTCCTGGCGGGAAAACTGGGAGAACAGATTGCCGGCGGGAACGTCACCATCATCGATGATGGCGCCATGCCGGGCGGTTTCGGCTCCAGTCCTTTCGATGGCGAAGGGGCGCCGTCGCGCCGCACCCTGGTGATCGAGCACGGCCGCCTGCAGTCCTACCTTTTGAATTCCTATACCGCGCGCAAACTGGGTTTGAAGACTACCGGCAACGCTTCGCGGGGACTGGCCGGAAATCCCGGAATTACCTGCGGCAACTTCTTTCTTCAGCCGGGCGAGTCCGCAGCCGGGCAAATTATCGCCGGGATCTCCGAGGGCCTCTATCTGACGGAATTCCTCGGCTTCGGCGTCAACCTGGTGACCGGCGACTTTTCCCGCGGGGCCGGCGGGCTCTGGATTCGCAACGGCGAACTGGCCTTTCCGGTGGAGGAAATCACCGTGGCCGGGAACTTGAAGGACATGCTGCGCAACATCAGCGAAATCGGCAACGACCTGGAATTTCGCGGCGCCGTCGCCTCGCCCACCTTGCGCATCGACGGCATGACCGTGGCGGGAGAATAAGCAGAAGAATTGAGCAATCGGGTAATCGAGTAATTGGGTAATTGAGCGAGGCGAAACCATGGAGCTGCAGCGCCCCCGTTGGCAATTTACTCAATTACCCGATTTCTGGGTTACTCAATCTTATGTTTGCGCGGAGTAGAATCCTGCCATGGGCGGCTTCTCGCAGTACACCGAACCTGAAACGAGTTCCAGTTTGCGGCCGGTTGCCATTGCGGCAGGCCTGGTTATTGCCCTGATCGCGGGGTTATTGGTCTTCAGCCGCCACAGCGGCAGGGCGGCGAACCACACTGCCGCCGCTCCTGCCTATGCGTCGAGCTTGCAAATCAGCGATCTGCATCTGAGCACGGCCGAAAATTTTGTGGGCGGCAATGTTACCTACCTGGAAGGAACGATCGCCAACCGCGGCGCCATGACCGTGACCGGCGCGGAGGTGGACGTTGTTTTCCGCAATACGCTGGGCGAGGTCGTGGATGAACAGACCCAGCCGCTGCGCGTGGCCGCCTCTCCTCTGGGCAATCCTGACTGGCTGGCATTGAATGCGGCGCCGCTTGCGCCCGCGCACAGCACCAGCTTTCGCCTCACTTTCGAACACATCTCAGCCGATTGGAACCAGGGCTATCCGGAAGTCAAGTTCGTGGGAATAGAGACCAAATAAGCCGCCGTGCTCTTTCGAATACGGGCCCAAATTGCAAATTACAAATTACTCAATTACAAATTGGGAATGATTCGGCCCATGCGGCTCACGGAAGCGGCGAAAGCGGCGGGTTGAGCTTCCAAGCTGAGTCCGGCGGTGCTGGACAAGGTGCTTGGGAAATTAGCCCGGCAGCATGACCCCCATGTGCTGGTTGGCTTCGATAAAGCCGACGATGCGGGCGTGTATCAACTCACGCCCGATCTGGCCGTGGTGCAGACCGTGGATTTCTTCACTCCCATCGTGGACGATCCTTACACTTTCGGCCAGGTGGCGGCCACCAATGCTCTCAGTGACGTATACGCCATGGGCGGCAAGCCCATCAGCGCCTTGGCTCTGGTATGTTTCCCCGAGCAGGGCGCGCTCGAGGTGCTGGAAGCCATTCTTGCCGGCGGTCTCGCCAAAATGGTGGAAGCCGGCTGCACCGTGATCGGCGGCCATTCCATTCGCGATGAGGAAATCAAGTTCGGTTACGCCGTTACGGGCACCATTCACCCCGGACGGGTGTTTACCAATGCGGGCGCCCGGGCCGGTGACCGCCTGCTGCTCACCAAAGCCTTGGGCACCGGCGTCATCTCGACCGCCATCAAGCGGCAGAAAGCCGAGCCCGCATGGATCGAGGCTGCCACGGCCTCCATGACCACGCTGAACCGGCGCGCCGCCGAGGTGATCGCCGGCCATGGGCAAGCTGCCGTGCATGCGCTCACCGATGTAACCGGCTTCGGTTTGATCGGCCATGCGCGCGAGATGGCCTTGGCCAGCGGCGTGAGCTTGCGAATTGAAGCCGCCCGCGTGCCGCTGCTGCCGGGCGCGCTGGAATGCGTGCGCGCGGGCTTTGTCCCCGGCGGCTTGAAGAACAACCGCGACTTCGCCGAATGCGTAGTTGGCTGGGACGACGCGGTTCCGCAAGAGGTAAGAACCATGTTGTTCGACCCGCAGACGGCCGGCGGATTGCTGGCGGCCGTGGCCCGGGAAGAAGCGGAAGCGTTGCTGCATGCGCTCCAGGATGCCGGCGTGCCCGCGGCGGAGATTGGGCAAGTTGTGGCAGGGACAAAGCCGCTCATCAGGATTGAGTAATTGGCAATCGAGCAGTGAAACGGACGCGGCACGATGCACCAGATGAGCCCGCATAAATTTCCTTGCAATTAGCTAAGAACAAAAGGGATAACTGACCCTTCGAAGGGCGCCTCGGAGGGTCAATCATTATGGACGAGAGTCAGCAATACAAGATTGGCTTCCCGGAGCCAGAAGCCCTGTCGCTCTTGACGCCCGATGACATCTACCAACTCGGCGACGAAGAACTGCTTCAGCAGATTAAAGAAGATCGACGAATTGAGAGAAAACCCTCCGGCTACCAACCCAGGGCGCTTGCTGAGTATTTTTCAATGTGGGCCAACACCGCCCCGGATGGTGGAATTGTTGTCATTGGCCTGGAGAATGACGGGGTAATCAAAGCTGGATATTCAACACTGGAATCGGGCCGTCGCAACGAACTGGAGTGTACAGGCAACAATTTTTGTCCGGACGCTCGGTATGAGACAAAGGTAGTTCGGGCGACGCGTTTGGACGGGCAAAGTGATTCGTTACTCGTAATTCGAGTGTACTACCGAAAGGATAAAGTTGTAAGAACCACAAACGAACCACAAACGGGCAGGCATTCAGACGGCGGGGTGAAAGGACTCCAGCCAAATGTCGCCTGCGCGCTGTTGTTCGCCCAAGACCCGCTAATCAAATTCCCCGGCTGTAAGGTGCGATTTCTCCGATTTGAAGGAGAGTTTGAGAAAACAGGGGATGCTTTCAATGCGGTTAAGGATGTGACGATAGAGGGACCAGTACCAACGCTCATTACCCAGACCGAACAGGTGCTTGATTCACAGCTCCGTACCTTTTCGAAACTGGGCGCTGATGGGAAATTCTACAAAGATCAAGAGTATCCCAAAGCGGCGTGGTATGAGGCTGTGGTCAACGCTTGCGTGCACCGGTCTTACAACATGAAGAACATGAACATCTTTGTGAAAATGTTCGACGACCGCCTGGTGGTAGAAAGCCCCGGAGGATTTCCGCCATTTGTTTCTCCGGAGAATATTTACGAGACGAGCCACCCCCGCAATCCGCATTTAATGAATGCTATGTTTCAGCGGTGGAAATTGGCGAAACCGTGGCCAAGGCAAAATCGCTTATCAGAATTGAGTAATTGGCAGGGGACGATACTTTGCGCTCGGACCAGCGAACGGCGGCCTGCCTATGCTTGCGCCGGCCGCTCGTCCGGATGCACGGGGGAAGCGCGTCCGGGTTCGGGTTTGAGCACCTGCTGCACGCCATCGTCCGGCGGCGTGGGCGGCGCCGCGCGGGTGGGCAGGTCCTTGCCTTCCAGGATCAGACGAATGTCGTTGGCGTCGATCACTTCGCGCTCCAGCAGCGCGGCGGCGATCTTGCCGAGCGCTTCGCGGTGGCTGGTGTTCAGGTCCACCGCGATCTTGTACGCGGTGTCCACCAGGCGGCGGACTTCCTGATCGATCTTGATGGCGGTATCTTCGCTATAGTCCCGGTGCTGCGCAATTTCCCGGCCCAGGAAGATCTGCTCTTCTTTTTTGCCGAAAGTGAGTGGTCCAAGCTGGCTCATGCCGAATTCGCAGACCATCTTCCGCGCCAAGTCGGTAGCCTGCTCGATGTCGTTGCCGGCGCCGGTGGTCATGGTCTGCAGCGCCACCTGTTCGGCCGCGCGCCCGCCCATCATGATGGCCAAGCGCGTCTCCAGGTATTCGCGGGAGTATGTGTGCTTATCGTCCACCGGCAACTGCATGGTCACGCCCAAGGCCATGCCGCGGGGAATGATGGTGACCTTATGCAGCGGGTCGCTGTTTTTCATCAGCGCCGCCACCAGCGCGTGGCCGCCCTCATGGAAGGCGGTGAGGCGCTTTTCTTCGTCGGACATCACCATGGACTTGCGCTCGGCGCCCATCAGCACTTTGTCCTTGGAAATCTCGAAATCCATCATGGCGACCGCTTTGCGGTTCTGGCGCGCCGCCACCAGCGCGGCTTCATTCACCATGTTGGCCAGATCGGCGCCGCTGAATCCCGGAGTTCCCCGGGCCAGCACGGAAAGATCAACGTCGTCTGAAATAGGAATCTTGCGGGTATGCACCCGCAGAATCTCTTCGCGCCCCTTCACGTCGGGCCGCGGAACGACTACCCGGCGGTCGAAACGGCCGGGACGCAGCAAGGCCGGATCGAGCACATCGGGGCGGTTGGTGGCGGCGATCAGGATCACGCCTTCGTTGGACTCGAAGCCGTCCATTTCCACCAGCAATTGATTCAAGGTTTGCTCGCGTTCGTCGTGTCCGCCGCCCAAGCCGGCCCCGCGGTGGCGGCCGACCGCGTCGATTTCGTCGATGAAGATAATGCAGGGGGCATTCTTCTTGCCCTGCTCGAACAAGTCGCGGACGCGGCTGGCGCCCACGCCGACAAACATCTCCACAAAATCCGATCCCGAGATCGAGAAGAAAGGCACGTTGGCTTCGCCGGCTACCGCGCGGGCCAGCAGAGTTTTTCCGGTTCCCGGCGGACCTACCAGCAGCACGCCTTTGGGGATACGCCCACCCAGCTTCTGGAATTTCTGAGCCTCGCGCAGGAACTCGATGATCTCGCGCAGCTCCTCTTTGGCCTCATCCACGCCGGCCACATCCTTGAACGTGACCTTTTTCTGCTGCATGGAGAGCAATCGGGCCTTGCTCTTGCCGAAACTGAGGGCTTTGTTTCCGCCGGTCTGCATCTGGCGAATCATGAAGAACCACAAGGCGCCCAGCAACAGCAGCGGCGCCAACTGCACCAGCCAGCCCGACCAGCTCCCGCTTTGCGCGTCCTTGATGGTGATATTGACGCCCTTATCCTGCAGCACCTTGTACATGTCCGGGTAGTTGGGCGGAACCGTGGTGTGGAAGCCGGTCTTGTCATCGCGGGACTTGCCGGTGACTTCCATGCCGTTAACCGTCACCTCGGCAACGTTGCCCTGATTGACCCGCGACATGAAATCGGAAAAATTGATTTCCTTTTGTTTGGCCCCGGCTCCCCCCGCTTTCACGACCTGCCACACCAGCAGGCTGGAAAGTATGATCACGGCCCAAAAAACTCCGGTCTTTACCTTCGAGTTCACCCAAAAACTCCTCGGTGCAAAGGCCCCTCTTCCTCCTTTGCACAAACAAGCCCACCTTGCCGCGGGACCTGTTTAGCCCTCGCCCCTAACCAATTAGATGCCCAGGGAGCGAAATTCAATTCACGCCCTGCACGGTTTGATTCTAACTCATTGGCTGCACAAAGGCTTAGGGTTGCGGCAAAAACTTAGGTAACCTTGCAGCCTTAAGCAGACCGGGTTCCGCCTGCCGCCGGCTGACTGATGAACGATTACTGGATCCGGAAACGCTCTTGCATAAGCCGCTGGAGGCGGGGCCGGTAAATCAGGTCGTAAGCCAGTTCCTTATCGGGAAACATCGCCAGGGCAGCACGCTTGGCGTTGGCCGCCATCTCCGAAGCCTCTTCGACGGTCAGCTTCGGGTCCTGGGCAATGGCTGCCATCACCATGCTCATCATGATTTGCAGGCGGCGGATTTTGCGGTTCTCTTCCGCTGTTTCCTGCGGTGTTTGCCGTGGTTGCCCGGCGCCGGATTCCGATAGCTCCATGTGGTCCTCTGCAGGCTTCGCGGTTGCGCGCTGCCTTCCATACCGGCACGTTTCTCCCCACTTTGCAAGCGGCAACTTGAACCCGCCGGTTACGGTAGATTGGATGAGCGGATTCCTGTCAAGATTGCCCGCCGCTTGAGTTACCTGTCACTTGGGCGCATGATATCAGGGGCAGCAAGAATTGCATCTTAATCCATAACCTCAGGAGGAGCAGTGGCAACGCCTGATACATCTGATGTTCCTAACCCCCTGGAGAAACTCGTAAAAGTGTTCGATTCGGAACAAGAATCGGAAGTCATGGTCGTGCGCGGTCTGTTGGAATCGGCGGGAATCGAAACGGCCACCACGAACCTGGATGCGCCGCAGGACATCTTGCCCGGCGTGGGTGGCGTAATTCTGCAGGTGCGGGAAGAACAAGCGGATGAAGCCCGGCGGATCATAGCCGACTATAGCGCCGGGGGCGAAGCTGCCGCCGAGGAGGCCGAGGCTGGTTCCGGCGGACCGCAAGGGTAGCCCGCACCAGGGCGGCGGTTTCCGGCAGGCCCCATTAAGCCAAAGAACTTCTCCGGCTGGTTGCTCAGGGCACGGAGCCCGAGGGCGCCCCGCCATGGCGCGCCAGCCACACCGAATTTCCATTCAAGAAGAACGTGACCGCACCGGCAGTATCGGTCCTATAGGTAGCCACGCGCGCCTGGGCCAGCCGCTCCAGTACTTCCCGCCGGGGATGACCAAAGCGGTTGTGCGCCCCCACGGAGATCATGGCCCAGCTTGGCCGCACGGCGCTGAGAAACTCCGGTGTAGTGGAGGTCAGGCTGCCGTGGTGAGCCACTTTCAGGAGATCGGCGCGTGGCTGCTCAGCCAGCAGCTCGCGTTCGGCCGGCTTCTCCGCGCCGCCGGTGAGCAAGGCTGAGGTGCGGCCGTAACTGACCAGCAGCACCAGAGAATCATTGTTGCGCGGCCCCTGGCCCGCCGGCCCATCATGCGGCGGCGCCAGAATGCGGAAGGCGGCCCCGCCAAAGTCAAACCGGTCTCCGGCGCCGCGAACTGTCACTTGGGCGCTTTGCTCCTGGAGTTCCCGCCGCAAGCGGCTAAGCGCCGGGGCCTCGGGGCCGGCGCCCAGCCACAACTCCCGCGGATGAAAGCAGGCCGCCACCCCGCGCATTCCGCCGATATACTCGGAATGTCCATACGTGGCCGCCACCGCATCCAGATGCGAGAAGCCCCGCGACCACAGGTAAGGCGCCACTACCTCTTCGCCGAAGTCAAAGTCCGAGGTCCAATTGCCCAACGAGCCGCCGGCATCCACCAGGATGGTGCGCCCTTGCGGTGTGACAATCAGGGTTGACTCCGCCTGTTCCACGTCGATGCCGGTGATTTCCAGAACGCCGGGCGTGAATTGCGGGTGCGCGGGAGCAATGGTAAGCCAGAGCGCCGTGGCCGTCAGGGCCGCCATGCCGGCGCCCGCCAGCCGCGGGTGGCGGCGCACCAGCAGCATGGCCAGGACCACGGTCAGCAGAAAAGCGCCTGCCGGCAGCCAGTCAGGCGTGGGCAGACGCAGGCTGCCCAGTTTCATGGCGCCGAAGGTGCGCGCCGCCCACTCGATCCCGCTCAACGCCCAGCTTGCGGCCAGCGCCGGGAGCTTCGCCAGGGGCAACCATCCATAGGAGAGCACCAGCGCCAGCGCCGCGGCCGGTATCAAAATTCCCGTAAGCGGGACCGCGACGGCATTCGCCGGCGCCCCCACAACCGTTCCCTGATGGAAATAGATGGCCATGGGCAGGGTCAGGGCAAGCTGTAAAACAAACGACACCACCACCGTCTCGTAGAGCAGGAAGGCGCAGCGCACCACCAGACACAAGCCCGCCAGGGCCCAGCGATTCCCCAGTTTTGCCGGCAGCGGCGCCAGTTCCGCCAGCCGCCCGGCAAGCATGCGCAGTTCCACCCGAAACTGCGCCCAGCGCGGCGGCAGCGAAACATCATAGTCCGGCGACGCGGGATGCCGGAGCACGCGGCGCCAGCGTCCTGACGTGCGCTCCAGAATCGGCACCGCCAAACCTAAAATCATCACCATGGAAAAAAACGTCAACTGGAAACTGACCTCGAACAGCGCCCGGGGGTCGAAAGCCAGCAGCAGCAACGCCGCTGCTCCCAACACGTTCAGGGTAGCGCGGTCCCGGTACAGCAGGCGGGCGAGCAGGTACACGCCGAGCATGATGACGGCGCGCATCACCGGCGTGCCCATTTCGGCCAGCCAGCCATATGCGCCCGCGGCCAGGAAGGCAACGAGCGCAGCCGGCAACTCCCCGCTCCCCAACCGGCGGGCAAGCCAGAAGACGGCAAACGCCAATATCCCCACCTTCAGGCCGCTGACGACAAGAATGTGATAGAGGCCGGTGCGCTGCCATTCGCTCCTCGTCTCGCGGCCGATCAACGCGCGCTCGCCGATCAAGGTCGCATCCATCAGCGGCACTTGCGCTTCGGGCCACAGGATACCGATCTGTTTCAGCACGCTGCGCCGGGCACGGCTGCACCAGGATTCCCGGCGCGTGCCGGCGAAGCCGGGCAGGCGCTCGACGTCGTCTTCCCGCACCGAGCCGGTGGCCAGGATGCCTTGGCGCAGTAATGCGCCGCGAAAATCGCTGGCCCCCGGATTCTGATAGTTGCGCGGTTCACGCAGCTTTACGGGAAAGCGCAGGCGCTCGCCATAGAGCAAACCCTTGTCTGCGCTGGGGAAAAAAGAGTCGCCGGAAAAGCGCGTCAGGCGGATGCCGGCGGAAACGGGCGTCGTGACGCCCTCGGCGCTGATTTCCTCCGTTTCCACATCGACCAGCTCCCGCTCGGAACGGCCCTGCCCTGCGGGACGCCGGATGCCGTCGCGAACCACGTGCGCGGTAACCACGGCCTGCTGGCCGGTGAGAAAGCGCGAGAGGTCCGGAAATCGGGGGCAGGCGCCGGCAACTTGCTCGCACCAGGCGCCCAACGCCGCCAAACCGGCGAGCGCCAAACCCCACGCCAGACGCGAGCGCCACTCTATGGGCGGCTCATCGCCGGCGTCTTGGCGCCAATAGCTTACCGCCGCCAGCATAAAGACGGCGGAAGCCGCCAGCCACCAGGCGACGGGCCGCCAGCAGCGCTCGCCCAGGACGATGCCCGCGGCAAAAGCCAGCGCCGCCCAGAATAGCGGTTGACGCGTTGATCGCCTGTAGGTCACGAAAACCCAAGCAGGGTAACGCAAGCGAAAGAAAAGCGCAAATGAGGGTTGGCAGATTTATATTGCGTCGGCCCCATGAGCCGGGTAGCCGGGCCGGGTTGGCTGACGGCTGATGGCTGATCGCTGAAAGCACTCTTAACGCTCCAAATGCGTGACGCTCTCCACGTGATAGGTCTGAGGAAAGAGATCGATCATGTGCATTTTTTCCAGGCGGAAGCCGCCGTCCTGCAGCACCCGCAGATCGCGCGCCAGGGTGGCCGGATCGCAGGAAACATAGATCATGCGCGGCGTCTTCAGCTTGGCCAGAGCGGCGGCGTTCGCCTCGCCCAAGCCGGCGCGCGGGGGATCGGCGATCACCAGATCGAACTCGCCGCCGCCGGAGATCAGGAAATCTTCGGTGGTTTGGCGGCGGGCTTTGACGTTGGATGGCGTATTCCGGCGCAAGTCATGAAACGAAAACGGCGCCGCCTCCACCGCCGTCACTTCGCGAAAGTTCTGCGATAAGGGCAGCGTGAACAGCCCGGCGCCGGCATACAGGTCGAGGACGGCATCGCCGCTCTCTCCCGCGGTCACCAGGTCCAGCAGCTTGCCGGTCAAAAAACGATTGGTCTGGAAGAACGATCCGGCGCTGACGTGAAATTCGCAGCCGCCGGTGTCATATACCAACTCGTCGGCGCCGAAGCTCTGCTGCACCGCGGGCGGCAGTTCTTCGCGCACCAGCGGGCCCCGGGCCGTGGCGCGGAAGGCGGCTACCCCGGCAATTTCGGGAAGCCGGCGCCGCAATTCGGCGACGAACCCGGCCAGGCTGGTCCCGCCGGGCGGGACGGCATGCGTCCAGTACTCGTCGGGCAGGGTAAGCTCCAGCAGCAGCCGGCCGTCGGCGGCGTTGGCGAAAAACTCGACCTCCACCAGGACGTCGCCGATCAGATGGGCGCGGCCAAGCTGCCACACCGCCGCGATGGCCTGGTTGATCAACGGCGAACTGATGGGGCAGTGCTCCACCGGCAGCAGGGTATGAGAGCTGACGCGAAAATAACCGAGAGCGAAGTTGTCTCCGCCGCGCACTTTCATGCGCGTGCGATTGCGGTATTGCCAGGGCGGGGAGGGATGCGCCGTCACCTCGGGCGCTTCGATGCGTCCGATGCGCTGCAGCGTTTCGCGCAGAATTCCGGTTTTGATCTGGAGCTGGTGTTCATAGGCCGCGTGCTGGTAGTGGCAGCCGCCGCATTCGCCGAAATACGGACAGCGCGGCATCACCCGCGGGGAAGCCGGTTCCAGGATCTTCTGCGCTTGCGCCCGCATAAAACCCGGTTTTTCTTCCACTACGCGGGCTTCAATACGCTCTCCGGCCAGCACAAAGGGCACGAACACCGCCTTGCCTTTTTCCTGCCCGGCAGCCGGAGCGCGTGCCAGGCCGTCGCCGCCGTAAACGAGTTTTTCTACGGTGAACTGCATCCCTTCTCCGGTCCATTATGGTTCACGTCCAACTACATGTAAAACAGCGACAGGCGCGGAACCCCGTACTGCTCCAGCAGCCGCTTGTGGACGTACTGCTGGTACAGGCGATCGAGTTGCGCGGCGTTCATCTTGCGGCGATAGGGGGCAAGTTCACGGTCGGCTTCGGCGCGCATCGACACCAATTGCTCGCCCGCGGTGGCAGCCAGCAAAGCGCCGGTCACTCTTTCTTCCAGCACGGTCAATCGGCGCTCCAAATCTTCCAAAGGAGACGTTTTCGCCTCCTTCAGGCCGCCGGCCAGGTCGCGCAGAGTCTGAATCGCCTCCCGCACCACGGGCGCGGCCAATTCCGGCAGTGCCGCAGTTTTCTGCTCCGCCGAAGGCCGCCGCCCGCCCTCACCTGCTGCGAGCGGCGTGGAGCCGGCCGGGGTGGCAGACGCAGGCGCCAACCGCGACTCCAACTGAGCCGCATTGCCTTCCAGGTACGCCGCAATAGGGGGAAGTTCCAGACCCGAAGCCGGCCTTGCGCGATGGCTGCCTATGGAGGCTTCCTGCATCTCTTCCGCCGCGGCCAGCACCTCTTGCGCGCAATACGCGATCGAATTGACCTTGCGCGTCTTGCTGCGCCGGGCGTCGTAGCGGTCAAAAGCCGCATCGATCCCCCGTAACACCGCCGCCAGCGGTATGCCGGCCTCCTTCCAGGTCTCCATCAGCGCCCAATCCAGCGTGGAACACAGAATGGCGGTGCCGCGGCGCTGGCAGAAGCGTTCTTCGATTTCGGTGAAGTAGTTGAAGTAGTCGTTCACTGGAAAGTCATCATCCACCGGAGAGGACCCGGATGATTTCAAAATTCAAATTCGCAATTTGTAATTTCGGCCGAACGGCCTGGCGATGGCCGGCTTTTTCGATTTCAAATTACAAATCACCACTTACAAATCTACTCTGCTTCCTCCGTGCCCTCTGTGTCCTCTGTGGTGAAAGGGTTTTAGCCGCCGGGGTTTCTTCGCGCCGTCTGATTGCGCTCCCAGATGATGCGCAGCCCTTCGAGCGTGAGCAGGCCATCGACGGCGTCAATGTGCGCGGAGCTGCTCCCGAACAAGTCGCCTAAGCCTCCGGTGGCCACTACTTTCGTATCTTTGCCCAGCTCGGCGATCATGCGTTCCAGGATGCCGTCCACCAAGCCCAGATAGCCGTAGAACATTCCGGCTTGCATGCTGCCGGTGGTGTTGGTTCCGATCACGCGCGGCGGCTTGCGGATTTCGACCCGCGGCAGCCGCGAGGTGCGTTCGAAGAGCGCGTCGGCCGAAATGCCGATGCCGGGCGCGATCAATCCGCCCAGATATTCGCCCTTGGCCGAAACCGCGTCAAACGTGGTCGCAGTGCCGAAATCGACGATCACGCACGGGCCGCCATACTTGGCAAAAGCCGCCACGCTGTTCACGATGCGGTCGGCGCCCACTTCCGCCGGGTTTTCATACTTTACCGGCATGCCCGTCTTGACTCCCGGCTCGATAAACAGCGGCTGGGTATGGAAATACTGCTCGCACACCTGGCGCAATGTGGCATCCAGCGGCGGCACGACCGAAGAAATAATGATGCCCTTGATGCCGCCGATATCCAGTTGCGCCATGGCAAACAGATTGCGGAATAGCACGCCATATTCATCGACCGTCTGCGACTTGACGGTGGAAACGCGCCAGTGCGCCGCCAGGTGATGTCCGGGCGCCGCGCCCGGGACCTCGGCTGCGGCCGGCAACTGGAAAACGCCAAGCACGGTATTCGTATTGCCGACATCAATGACTAGAAGCATGATTGCGCTCAAATTCCCCGTACGCCACCCGAGATCACCGTCCGCAGGCGGCCCTCGGCGGTACGCACCCGCAGGAACCCGCGGTCGTCGAGGCCTTCCGTAATTCCAGTGTAGCCGCCTTCTTCCTCGACGTGAACGCGGCGGCCCCGGGCAAAAGAAGAAGCTTCTTCAAACCGGGCGAACAGGGATTGGCATCCCTCCGGCGCCGCCAACCGGCGATATTCGCGGTCGAACGATTGGAGCAAGGCCGCCGCCAACTCGACGCGCGACCAGTCTTGCCCGCTCTCCAGGCGCAAGGAGGTGGCGCTCTCCGCCAGCTCGCGGGGAAAGCTGCGCTGGTTCACGTTGATGCCGATGCCCACCACCGCAAAGTGCACGCGGGTGACTTCGGCGCGCAGTTCGGTAAGAATGCCGCAGAATTTTCGTTCCTCGGCAGTGCAGCCGCCCTCGGGGGTGTACGCCGCCCGGCTCAGCAGGAGATCGTTGGGCCAGCGCAGGTCAGGCTTGAGCCTGGTCACCGCTTCCACGGCAGCGGAGACGGCCAAACCCGCCATGAGCGAGAGGGAAAGAACCTCCGCCGGCGGCATGGACGGACGCAAAACAATCGAGACGCAGATTCCCGCGGAGCGCGCCGAATGCCACTCGTTCCCGCCGCGGCCGCGCCCCGCCGTCTGCTCTTCGGCGAAGAATACCGTGCCTTCCGCTTCGCCCGCCTCCCCCGCTTGCATGGCCAGCGCATTGGTGGAGCCGGCGCGGAAATAATGATGAATCCGCCCGCTAAAGATTGTGCCCTTCACCAGCGGATCGAGCCCCTCGGGCAGCAGCAGATCGGGAACCGCCTCCAGCCGGTAGCCAACCATCGGATGGCCGGCCACCCGCACCCCCAACGAGCGCAACTGTTGCACCAGACGCCATACGTCGGAACGGCTGGCCCCGATTTCCTTGGCCATCTTGGTTCCGCTGACCACCATCATGGCGTGGCCGCTCAACACCCGCACAATGCGTCCCAGGCGCTCGCTGGTGCGTTCCGGGAGCTCGGAAGAAACTCGTTTTGTAGGGTTCTTGGTAATGCGCCAATTATAAGAACGTTTCACGTCTTTGGTTTCAGGTTTTTCGTGGGAAAAACGCCGGCTTCAGGTTTGGCTGCCACCGGCCCTGAAGTTTTGAAGCCTCGAAAGGCCCGCTTCTGCAGTGCTCCCTTCGTAACGTTACCTGCCTAGGACATTTTTGAAAACTCACTACGCTGGCGCCCCAATTGCTCGTGTCAAGACCGCTGCATAGACTCCGCCGGGGCCGGGGCCGTTCAGGGCAGCTCTCATGCTGGGGACCCTAGCTGCCGATATGGCTAGGGAGGGTACTTGGGGGCCGTTATGGTAATTCGATTCGTTAAGCTCTTCTTGCTGTTGCTGAGTGCGGGCGCAACCTGCGCCTTCGCCCAAATTGCATCGCACCTGCCCAATGCACCAAGCATGGTCACGGCCGACTTGGGGGCAGCGACTCCGGAACCGCCCAATGTTTCGCGGGAAATGGCCGCCATGACGCCGTTGCCGCCATTCACCCCCGCCGTCTTGAATCTCGCCCAGCCCGCGCCCCGGCCCAAAGTCAACGCAACGGACAAGAGGTTCGTTGCCCTCGGCGCGGCGGTCTTTGGGTTGACGGCCATGGATTTGGAATTCACCCAATACTGCCTCCATGCCGGAACCTGCCGGGAGTTGAATCCCCTGCTGCCGCATTCCCGCCTGGGCATGTATGCCGTCAATGTTCCGATCAATGTTGCGGTGATGTATTTCGCCCACCACCGCCATGCCGCAGCCAAAGCGGACTGGTGGGTGGCGCCGGCCGCCGACATCGGCTCACACATGATTGGGGTCGGATCGAACATCCGGTTCTTGGGGAAATAGCGCCCCCTCCGCCATCACCGTGAACGCGGAGGATGCAACGGGCGCAGAGATTAACGAAAACCGGGATACCAACAGTTAGCGCGAGCACCAATGTCTACAGTCCGGCCCCTAACTACTAACTACCAGCTACTAGCTACTGCTCCCGGCTACTAGCCGCATGCTCAAATCCACAGCTACAGCGGAATGGGTGAGGGCGCCGACCGAGATGTAGTCCACTCCCGTCTCCGCGTAGGCGCGGATGTTTTCCAGGTTGATGCCGCCGCTGGCTTCCAGCGGAACGCGCCGGGAGTGGTTCTGCACCCGTTCCACGGCGCGGCGGCAATCTTCGGGGCTCATGTTATCCAGTAACACCGCCTCGGCCCCGCCCGCCAGCGCTTCTTCCAGCTCCGGCAAAGACCGCACCTCAATTTCTATGCTCGCTTTGCCCCGGCGGTTGCGGTGCGCGCGCTCCAAGGCCGGAGCAATTCCGCCGGCCAGAGCAATGTGGTTGTTCTTGATCAGCATGCCCTCGCTGAGGTCCAGCCGGTGATTGAAGCCGCCGCCGCAAGTGACGGCATACTTATCGAGCAGGCGCAGGCCGGGAACCGTCTTCCGGGTATCGAGCAGCCGGGCCTGGGTGCCGGCGATCCGGTCCGCGTAGAGCCGGGTGAGGGTGGCAATTCCGCTCAACCGCTGCAGCAGGTTGAGAATGACGCGCTCGCAGGAAAGCAAAACGCGCGCGTTATGCCGCACCACAGCCACCTGCTGTCCTGCCCGCACCCGCACTCCATCGAAGATTTCCTGATTGCTGGTAACATCCGCGACGGTGCTCGCCCTGCCATCCATCATGGCAAAAATTTCCAGGGTGCGCCCAATGACACCCAGACCGGCCAGCACGCAATCCTGCTTCGCCAGCACCGTCCCCACAGCCAACTGGCGCGGATCAATGCAGGCAAGGCTGGTGGCGTCGCGGAGCGCACGGTCCTCCGTCAGCGCATTTTGCAGGATGGCGGTTATGCGGCGGCGGTTCCAATCCATTCTTTACCCCATGTAGCTAGTAGTTAGTAGCTAGTAGTTAGGGGCCCCCAAGCTATTAACTACTAGCTGCTAGCTACTGCTCACAGCTACTAGCTACTAAGTCCTTTAAGCGCCGCCTGGTTCTTGGCGCGCAGAACTTTCACTTCTTCCAGGCGCCGGCGCAATCCTTCCACGACGCTGGCCGGGGCCTTGGCCAGAAATCCCTGGTTGCTCAACTGGCGCTCGGCGTTGGCTGCTTCCTTTTCCAGCTTTGCTTCTTCCTTCTGTAAGCGCTCGCGCTCGGCGGCTACGTCAAGCTTTTGTTCGTAGACCACGCGCACATCGAAGCGGGCCGTGCTGCGCGCGCCGGCCTCATGGGCCAGCGACTGCGGAACGAATTCGATCTGCCCGGCATTGGCCAGCCGCTCCACCGCTCCGCGGTTCCGCTCCACCAGTCCGCGCACCTCGCCGCCGGCATGCACCTGGACCGGCACCTTGGTCTTAGGGGAATCCACCTTTAGCTCGGCGCGCAGATTGCGCACGCTGACAATCAGGTCCTGCAGGATGGCCATCTCCTGCTCGGCATCTTCGCTGATGAAAGTCGCCTCGGGCTGCGGAAACGCCGCCAAGGCAATTGACTTGTGCGGCGGCCGCCCGCCGTAAAGCGCGTGCCACAACTCTTCCGTCAGGAAGGGCATGATGGGCGAAAGCAAGAGCAGGGCCTTCTCGAAGACGGTGGTCACGATGGCCAGCGCGCGGCCGCGCTCGGCTTTGTCCGCCTCGGGCGCCAGCCGCGGCTTCACCAGCTCGATGTACCAGTCGCAGAACTCGCCCCAGAAGAAGTTGTAAACCGCGTTTGCGGCCTCGTGGAAACGGTAATCGCCCAGCGACTCGTTCATTTCCCGGGCCACGCGGTTGACGCGGGAGAGAATCCAGCGGTCCTCCAGCGGCACGCCGGGCGCCGGAGGCTCCAGAGGCGGCGCTTGCCCGGGCTCCTCCAGATTCATGAAGAGGAAGCGGGCGGCATTCCAAATCTTGTTGGCAAAAGCGCGGTAGCCTTCGGTGCGGCTCTCGCTGAAGGCAATGTCGGTTCCGGGCGAGGCCATGGCCGCCAGGGTGAAGCGCGTGGCGTCGGTGCCGTACTTCCCGATCACCTCGATGGGATCGAGCACGTTGCCTTTGGTTTTGGACATCTTCTGGCGCTCGGCATCGCGCACCAGGGCATGAATATACACATTGCGGAAAGGCACGGAATCGTCTGCGCGTTCAGCATCGCCGCTGCTGTGCTTGATGCCCGCATCCTGCTTGTGCTCCTGCATGAAATGGCAGCCCAGCATGATCATGCGGGCCACCCAGAAGAAGAGGATGTCGAAGCCGGTAATCAGCAGCGACGTCGGGTAGAAGACTTCCAGATCGCGGGTTTTCTCCGGCCAGCCCATGGCCGACATGGGCAGCAAGCCGGAAGAAAACCACGTATCGAGCACATCGACGTCCTGCTCCAGGCGTGCGCCGCCGCACTTCGGGCACCCGGCGGGCGCCTCGCGCGCTACCGCGATTTCGCGGCAATCCCGGCAGTGCCACGCCGGAATGCGGTGTCCCCACCACAACTGGCGCGAGATGCACCAGTCGTGGATGTTTTCCATCCAGTTCAAATAAATCTGGCGGTAATTCTCCGGCACAAAGCGGATCTCGCCCGCGCGCGCCACGGCAATCGCCTTTTCCGCCAGCGATGCTCCGCCGTCCTTCGGCTTTTGATTGACCGCCACGAACCATTGCGTGGAGAGCCGCGGCTCGACGATGGTCTTGCAGCGGCCGCACTTGCCCAGGGGAACCACGTAGTCCTTGGCGCCGGCGAGCAAGCCCTGTTGCTCAAGGTCGTGCAGCACGCGTTCCCGCGCCTTGAAGCGGTCGAGGCCGGCATAGCGCCCGGCGTTTTCGTTCATGTGGGCGTGCTCGTCCATCACCGTGATTTGCGGCAGTTGATGGCGCAGGCCGGCCTGAAAGTCGTTGGGATCGTGGGCCGGGGTCACCTTGACGGCGCCGGTGCCGAATTCGGGTTGCGCCACCTCGTCGAGGATGATGGGGATTTCGCGCTCCATCAGGGGCAGCAGCACTTTCTTGCCGTGCAGGTGCGCATAGCGCGCGTCCCGCGGATTCACGGCCACGGCCGTGTCGCCCAGCATGGTTTCGGGCCGGGTGGTGGCAACGGTGATGAACTCGGGCGCGCCCGCCACGGGATACTTGATCTGGTAAAGCTTGCCCGGAGTTTCGTCGTGCACCACCTCGAGGTCGCTGATGGCGGTGCCGCAGCGCGGGCACCAGTTGACGATGTAATTGCCGCGATAGATGAGTCCTTCTTCATAGAGGCGGACAAACGCCTCGCGCACGGCGCGCGAGAGGTTCTCGTCCATGGTGAAGAATTCGCGGCCCCAATCGACGGAAGCGCCGAGGCGCCGCATTTGCTCCAGGATGGCGCCGCCGTACTGCTCGCGCCACTGCCAGACGCGGGCGACGAAAGCCTCGCGCCCCAAGTCGCGGCGCTTCTTGCCTTCGGCGGCAAGCTGGCGCTCGACCATCATCTGGGTGGCAATGCCGGCATGGTCGGTGCCGGGCAGCCAGAGGGTCTGCTCGCCGCGCATGCGATGCCAGCGGATGATGATGTCCATTTCCGTCTGGTTCAGCATGTGTCCCATATGCAGGCGTCCGGTAACGTTCGGCGGCGGCAGCAACAGGGTGAAAACCGCGGGCGCGCCGCCGGCCGGCGTGGCCACGTGAAAGAGCTTCTCGCGGACCCAGTATTCGGCCCACCGGGATTCGATCTGGCTCGGGTCGTACGCCTTGGGAAGTTCGTGCGCCATGTTTTCTCGCAAGATTATGCAGAATCTTTGATATTAAGGGCCGGAGGAAAGCCGGGTCAATCCGAAGCGCTTCCTCCGCCGCCCCGCCCCGCGTTCAGCGTTTCATCGGCCCAGATGAAACCGGTAGCGCAGCTCGCCATAGATTTCGCGTGGGTTGTTCCAGTGGAATCCGCCGAAGGTCACGCTGTCGTCGAGAAGCACCCGCCGGTTCGCAAGGTTCAGGGCATTCACGGAGATCGAAGTTTTTTCGCCCAGGCTCTTTCCCAGCGACAGGTCCACCGACGTATGCCCCGGCAGGTAATCGCCCAGGTACGGCGAGCCGGGCACGCCCTCGAGGCCGTTGCTGAAGCCCGAGCCGTAGTACACGTTGGTCGAAGCAAAACCTCGCCACGGCAGATTTACATAGCCGCCCACGTTCAGCGTGTTGCGCTGATCATGATCGAGCGGAGAAAGTCCCGCGGGCAGAGAGAAGTCCGTCAAGCCTCCATTAATCGCGCCCTCGCCCTCGGCGACCTGGTTCGAGTAGGCGAGGTGGACCTGGGCGCGGCGGGCGATCTTCGGCGAACGTAAGGTCAGTTCCCAGCCGCGGATCACCGCTTCCTGAATCGTCAGGGGAAAGAACAAGTTCGACTCGCCAATATTGTTGTGATCGAAAAAGTTGTGGGCGAGGGTCTTGAATGTGTCGGCGTCCAGGGTCCAGCCATGGTACGGAATGCTCACCCCGAATTGGTGCTCTTCGTCGCGCTCGCCGTGCAACGGCAGGAAGCCGAGGCTGTTGACGGTCACAAACTGCAGCAGCGGACCGGAAGCGGTGAGCAGGGGCGGCGCCTGGTAATAGTGTCCATAGAAACCGCGGAAGACCCAGTGCAGGCGCGGAACCTCCAGCGCCGCGCCCAAGCGCGGACTGATGGCGTTTTCCGTGATGCCTCCCGAAAAGCGGGTCGGACGGAGGCCCGCAATCAGCGTCAGCCAGGGGGTGGCTCGAAACCGGTCGTCGATGAAAAAGGCTTCCAAAGCCCCGGCTGCGGTATCGCGGGACGGACTGAGTCCGGGGCTTCCGTCGTTCGCCAGCACGGCCAGCAACTGGTTGTCCTGCTGGTAAAAGTTGTAGGTCCCAAGCTGCAGATTGTTCCTCGGCAAACTCGCGCTAAGGGTGGCCTGGCCGCCGGCGTAAGTGGAAGCGTGATGGTCGGTAGTAGCCACCGGCATGTCGTCCGGATTGGAGTCGTAGTCGGCGTTGTTGTAGTGGTAGAAGGGCGACACCGTGAGCAGCAGATTCGGGTCAAAGGTATGCACCCAGGAAAAATTCAGAATCGCGTCGGACTCGTGCTGCCCGTCGCGCAGGCCGCTGCTCTGGTATTGCGAATTCTCGAAAGAGTCCGGATTGGGATCGTAGGGAACCTGGAAGTAATCCTTGCGCAGCGAAGTTACCAGGCGCAGTTGGTCGGAGGGGCCGGCATTGAAGATCAGCGAGCCAAATCCGCCGTAGCCGTTTTCCGCGTCGTGGGCAAGCTGCTCGGCCGCCGGCTGGAGTCCGAGGTCGCTGCGGTTGCCGTTCAGACTCGCATAGTAGGCAAGACGCTGGGTGTGGCTGCCGTAGCTGAGCTGGTCGTTGGTCTCATGGAAGTTGCCGAAGCTGGTAATGAGTTCGGCTTCGTCGTTGCGCTCGAATCCGGTGCGGGGAGAAATATTGAACACGCCGTAAGTGCGGTCGCCCAGGTCCGCGCCGTAGCTCCCGCGGTCGGCTTCCAGATAATCGATATCCTTGGGATCGAATTGCGGACCCACGTTGCCGGCGATGTTGGTATTCGGAACGGGAACGCCGTCCACCAGCCAATTCACTTGATGCCCGCCGCGAATGTGCAATTGGTCATGCGTAATATAGGCGCCGGGAACGTAATCGGTGATCATGGCCAGGCTATTGGTGCGGTCGGCGCCGGGAGTCTGCCCGATATCGCCACGGCTGACGATCGTAGTGGGCGTCGCGCTGTCGGTGGCAACGGAGTTATCCACGGCAGAGACGGTAAGGGTCTCCGTCCGGCCCGCAATCCGGAGTTGAATATGCGCCACCGGCTGGGTGTTGGCGGCCACCACGACGTTCTGCCCGGCCGGCGCGAAGCCCTGCCGCGAGACGCTGAGGGAATACTCGCCGATGGGCACGGCGTCGAATTGGAACTCGCCGTTGGCGTCCGTCGCCGCGCTCTTGCTCCAGTCGGAAAATTTCGCGCGCAAGATCACGCTCGCGCCCGGCAAAGGCCGGTGCTGCGGATCGTGAACCACCCCGCGGACCGCGCCGAAGATCGTGGCGCAGGCGGCGATGGCAGGCGCCAAGACGAGGCAGGCGATGGCCGCCCACAGTCGTAATCGCCTCTCCTTGGAGGTTCGCTTCGCTACCGGCCCGATTCTTCGGATCACAGCATTCCTCACTTCCTTTAGAACGCATATCAGAATAAAGCATCCACGACGCGTCGCGCATCTGGGCGGGCGCCCGGCCGCAAGCGCCAAGCCGGCGGAGCGCCACTGGCGTCAAAGTTTCAATCCCAAAAGGTAGCTGGGCTCCTGCGGTACACTTCTATGTGATGAGAGGGTGAGCCTATGAAGAAAATCGCATTGCTGTTGTTGCTCTTCGGCGCCGGTCTTGCCGTGGCCAGGGTGCTGCTTTCCCCCTACCATCTCCTCGCCCGCTACAAGCTCGGGGGAGAAGGCGGCTGGGATTATCTGACCTTCGATGCGGCCGGAAACCGGCTGTTCATCGCCCGGGCTACCCGCGTCATGGTGGTGGACCCGGATACGGGCAAGCTGATCACCGAGATTCCCGATACCAGGGGCGTGCATGGGGTGGCGCTCGCCGGCGATCTGGGCAAAGGCTTCATCAGCGACGGCGGCGACGATGCGGTTACTATCTTCGACCTCAAGACCTTGAAGACTCTCGATAAGATTGCCGTCGGCAAGGGGCCGGATGCCATTCTCTACGACGCCGCTTCACGCCGCGTCTTCACCATGAACGGCCACGGCCACGACAGCACCGTGCTCGACGCCGCCGCCGGCAAGGTGGTGGGCACGATTCCGCTCAACGGGAAGCCGGAGTTTGCGGTTTCCGACGGCCAGGGAAAAGCGTACGTCAACCTTGAGGATAAGAACGAAGTAGCCGTCTTGGATACGAACCGGCTCAGCGTGCTCACCCGCTGGCCGCTGGCGCCGTGTGAATCGCCATCCGGCTTGGCCATCGACCAGGCCCACCGGCGGCTCTTTGCCGGTTGCGCCAACCAGCTTATGGCCGTAGTGAATGCCGACTCGGGCAAATTGATTGTTACCCTGCCCATTGGCGAGGGCGTGGATGCCGCCGGTTTCGATCCGGGAACCATGTCGGCTTTTGCCTCCAATGGTAAAAGCGGCACCCTTACGCTGGTGCGCGAAATCACGCCGGACAAGTTTATGGTGGTGAGCAACCTGGAAACCGCGAAGAATGCCCGCACCTTGGCCGTGGACCCGGTGAAGCACCGCGTGTTCCTGGTAACGGCGGAGCTGGAGCCCCCGAAAAATCCCGGAGAACGCCGGCACGTGGTCCCGGAAACTTTTGAGGTTCTGGTGCTGGGCAGTAAGTAGCCACAGCAAGAACTTTGAGAGGCGAATTTTCGCCGGTGCGTGTATACTCCTCTGCATATCCTGCGGCGTGGACGTTGACGAGGAACCTCGGAAGACTTCTCGCCTGCTCACATTGGAGGAGTGTGTCATTGTGAAGAACATCTACGTTGGTAACCTCTCGTTTACCGCCAAGGAAGAAGAAGTCCGCTCCTTGTTCGAACCGTTTGGCCAAATAGAAAAAGTGCAGATTATTACCAATCGCGACACCGGGCAGTCGCGCGGTTTCGCGTTCGTCGAGATGCCGGATGATGCGCAGGCGGAAGCGGCCATCAACGGTTTGAACGGCAAAGAGATTGCCGGCCGGGCGCTCTCGGTGAACGAAGCCCGTCCGCGCACGGAACGGCCGCCACACGCAGGCGGAGGCGGAGGCCGCGGCCGGGATAGGGGGCGCGGGCGCTGACCGGCGTCCCGAGTCAGTCCATTTAGGCTTAGCCTGGGGCGGCAGCTCCGGCGGGAGTTCCGCGGAGGCGCGCGAAGCTTCGAACAGGCCGCGCGCCTTCTCTGTGCCTGAATCCTCTTAGCTGCATCATCGGAAAGGTAGCGTGGCCGGCTAGGCGCGGGCGATAAGCGTTATGATGTCTCCCCGGCTGGTCCCGCCGAACGCGCCCAGAAGAATCGAAGCCAAGCCGCGGGCAATGCTTCCCAACGGTCGGGGCAGCGGCAGCGCGGAGCGCACCGAGTCGCCCACGATCCAACTCGGCGTGTTGAAGCTCAAGTCCAGCACTTGAAACCCGGAATTCTCCACCAGGCGGCGCAGGGAGCCGGCATCGAAGTGGAGCAGATGCCGCGGAACACCCAGTCCGCCCCAGTGCTTCCGGAACAGCCGCGCGCCCATGCTCCTGAAATTCGGAACGCTTATGCCAACTACGCCGCCGGGAGCAAGCACCTCCCGGACCTTCACCAGCAACGCCTGCGGCCGGTACAGCCGCGGCAGCAGGCCCCACAGGATCACGGCATCGAAGGGCCCGGCGGGCAGGGCATCGTACTCCACGTCGGCTGCGGCGCACTCCGCAATTCCCCGGCGCGCGCGGACATAGGCCACGAGGTCACGGTCCTTTTCCAGGCCGCAGACGGACCAGCCCCGCGCCCGCATCAAGTGCAGAAAGACTCCATCGCCCATAGCCAGGTCCAGGACCGTGCCGGGAGAGGGATGCGCAAGCTGCAGCCGCGCGGTCCCGTGCAGATAAGGACGCATTTCCCGCCGCGTGATCGCCCGCCCCGGCCGCTTCGCGCCTGCCGCGACCGGGCGCTTGCCGAGGAAAGGAATATGTTTCGAGTCTTCGCGGAAGCGCGGTGAAGTGAAGTACGCGCCGCAACCTTGGCACTGGCGCACTTTGAATTTCAGGCCGCGGGCCAGGCCTTGCGGATTCCCTGCGTCCTGGGCCTCGAGCATGATTTTGCCGCCCTCGCCTCCGCACAGCGGGCACAGCGCCCGTTCCAAATAAGTATGGATATCCGCTTCCCGCCCCGCAGACTTGGGCTTGGCCGGCCGCATGGGATTAAGGTTAGCGTTTTTCCTGCCAATTGGCGAACCAGGCGGCGGAAGGGTTGTCCTGTAGCAACTCGCTGAGAATACCGGCTTTGGCGTCAATGCTTCCCCGGACCGGTCACTGGGAAGTGCGGGGCACGCCGTTTTTGTGCGGCCCCAGTCCTCCAATCTAACCGGTTTCCAATGTAAGCAATGGCCAGAGACGTGCTTCGATAGTGCATGCTGGCTCGCCAGTGGCCGCCAGAAATTAGGAATGGCCGACTTACCGGCCAAACCAGGGCCTCAGGGGGACCGATGGCTGAACACACCGGAGAAAAATTTAAGAGACTGCAACAGGAGTTCCTGTCGCACGTTCAGGCGTTCTACCCAAACGCAACGGCGGATGACCTGAAACATGCCGTTTGGGGAAGCCTGAAATTGTTCGATGCCATGGTTCTTGCCGAGCAGCTCCAGGAAGCCAAGCCCAGAACCATCCTGGAAGTGGGGGCCTTTCTCGGTTTCTCCTCGCGTTGGATTCTGGAAGTATCACGCCCCTGGGGCGCAAAAGTCATATCGGTAGACCCCGGCGTACGCCATCGCATGTTCGATAACGTGCAGCAACATCTGCTGGCTTTCAACCGGGCCTTTGTCGAGCAGGGTGCGCTCACCGTGGTGCGGGCATTTTTTGCGCTTCCCCCCTCCAATCTGGCGTGTTTTCTCCACGATTACACGGTTTACGAGCCGAAGTTGGATGCTCGTACGGCCCGGCGCCTGCTGGAATCGGTGCCCACGCTGGCGGAACTCACGGAGCCTTGCGACTTTTATTTCATCGACGGGGACCATACTTACGACGCGACCAAGGCCTTCACGGAGAAGTGCATCCGCCCGAACCTACAGGCGGGACGGGCGGCGACGATTGTGGTGCACGACGCCCGAGAGGAACCGGACACCGTTCCCGCCGTTACCGATTGCGTACGCAAGTACCGCTCGCACGTCAAGTCTTTTCAGGTTATCGCCGGTGATGCCCAAAGCTTTTACACCGACGTTTGGCAAGGCGATGGTTTTCAGCGCGTCCGCGCCGCGAGCCCCGCAACCTTCAAGTGCGATGGGCTCGCCGTACTGGCCATAAACGGCTAGGTCTGAATTTCCCCAGCGGGCGGCGGATGCCGCCCGCCGGTCCGGCGACCGGCGCCCTGCCTTTGCGCCGCATCCTCTGTGTAGTCTTTGTCGGTCATGGTATCGTCCCAGGATTCCTCGCAGAGGACGTGAGCAAGCGCCTGGACGAAGTGCTGAATGCCATCCATCGCGCCTTGGCGCACCGCAGCGGCTGATAGGAGGCCCTCCGCACCGCGAGTTTATGCGCGAGATTTCTTAGCCTTTCCGTTCTTGACGGCCGTTTAGTACTTATCCCACTCTTGTGTTCTCCGTGGTGAACGCCTTCCTATTTGCCGATGCAAAACCTGCTGAAGATCAAATTCAAGATATCGTCGGCGGTGGTGGCGCCGGTGATCTCGTCGAGCGGGCGCAGGGCGCTATACAGATCCAGCAGCAGCATCTCGTGCGGCAGGTTCCCCTCTGCGGCGCGGACGGCGTTCGCCAGCCCTGCCAGAGAGTCACGGACCAGTCCCTGATGGCGCACGTTGGTCAAAAAACCGCTCTCCGGCTGCGCCGCGCCATCGCCGGCAATGGCGCGCAGAATCGCCGCGCGCAATTCCGCAATGCCCTCTCCGGTCAGCGCGGAAGTCCGCAGGCGCTCGCCGCCGGTTGAACCGCCCTTGCCGTCCAGCAAGTCGATTTTGTTTTCCACCACCAGGGCATGGCGCTGCCCGGCTTGCGCCAGGAGGTCCTCGTCTTCCTTCGTGGAGTGCGGCTGCGAAGCGTCCAGCACCACCAGCACCAGATCGGCGTCGGCCAAAACTTCCAGCGATTTCCGGACGCCAATGCTTTCCGCCTCATCGCGCGCCGGGCGGATACCGGCCGTATCCATCAGCCGCACCGGAATGCCGCCCAGGGCCACGGTTTCCGTCACCAGATCGCGCGTGGTGCCGGGCGTAGCCGTGACAATGGCGCGCTCCTGCTCCACCAGGCGGTTAAACAAACTCGACTTGCCCACGTTCGGCCGGCCCACAATCGCCAGCGTCAGGCCCTCGTGCACCAGCTTGCCGTAAGCAAACGATTGTTCCAGCGCCGCCAGCGGAGCGCGCACGGCGGCGATCCCGGCCAGTACCTGTTCCGGCGGCGCTACCGGCACATCGTCTTCGGCGAAGTCGATGCCGGCTTCCAAGGTGGCAATCAGTTCGGCCAGTTTCTGTTTGACGGGCTGCAAGCGATGCGCGAGCGCGCCCTCGAGCTGTTGCGCCGCCACCTTGGCCTGATACCAGGTTCGCGATTCGATCAGGTCGCGGACGGCTTCCGCCTGGGTCAAGTCTAGGCGGCCGTTCAGGAAGGCGCGCATGGTGAACTCGCCCGGCTCCGCCAGGCGCGCGCCCCGCGCCACGGCCAGCTCCACCATATGCCGCAATACCACGGGCGCGCCATGCGCGGCGATTTCGACGATATCGTCGGTGGTGTAGGAATGCGGCTTCCGGAAAAAGGTGAGCACCACCTCATCGATGCGCTGGGCTTCCGCTACGGGGCCGCCCGGCTCGATGAGTTCGGCAAGGCGCGCCCGGCCCGGCGCAAAATCCGCAACGCGGAATTCGCGGCCGCCGGGCAGCCGCAATAGCGGCGCCGCGATGGCGCAAGCCTCCGCGCCCGCCAGGCGCACCACGCCAATGCCGCCGCGGCCCGGAGGAGTGGCGATGGCGACGATCGTGTCGTCCAAGTGCATGGAATCGAGCAAACGAGAAAGCGGGCAAGGCACGACGGCCCCCGGAAATTGCTCAATTACGCAATTACCCGATTACCCGATCTCTCAGTTCCCTTATCTTCGTCTCCTGATGATAACGCCGCCGCTGGAGGTCCTCCCGGGGGCGGCAGGGGGATTCTTCGGGTGGACGACCACGCAACGGCGGCTGCCTTCGCCTTCGCTTTCGGTCTTCAGGTCAGGCACATCGCGCAGCGCCAGGTGGATGATGCGGCGTTCCCGCGAAGTCATGGGATTGAAGGCGTAAGGCGTGCCGGTCTTGCGCACCTTCTCGGCCGCGGCGCCGGCCAGCATGCGCAGTTCCTGGATGCGCAAGGCGCGATGCCCCAGGGCATCGAAACAGACGCGGTCATGCTCGTCGAAGCGCAGGCGCAACATCTCCTGACAGATTTGCTCCAGGGCGCGCAGCAGCTCGGCATTGCGCTCCAGCAGCATGCCGGCATCGGGGCCGGCAAACTCCACCAGAATGGCGGGGCGTTCCCAGTCGCGGTCCTCGGGCAGCGGCGGATCCACGCTGATGCGATAGCGCAGCCGCAATTGCGCCTGGAAGAGAATCGTCTTCAGGAGGGCATCTATTTTTTTCGCCGCGTCGATTTTATCCTGCATGGCCACGTTCGCTACCCTCCCCGGTCAAGATCGCATGGCTTTTCTGCGGGCACGTTTTTCCGCTATGCTCCGCATCTCCCGGCCCAGCGAAGTCCGGTTCAATGCCTGCTGCGTGATAATGGCGATCACCGTGCCCACCAGCCAATACAACCCCAGCCCGGCCGCCACCGCCCAGGAGAACATGCCCAGCATCACCGGCATCATCAAGTTCATCATGCGGGCCTGGGCGGGGTCCATGCCGGGGGTGGGCGTCATTTTCTGCATGCCCCAGGTGCTGGCGATAATCAGCACCGGCAATACGTGGAACGGATCGGGAGACGACAGGTCTTTGATCCAAATCCAGGGGGCGTGCCGCAGCTCGATGGCCGCGGTCAGCATGGTGTAAAAAGCCCACAGGAACGGCATCTGGATAATCATCGGCAAACAGCCGCCCGCGGGATTCACGCCGTGCTGCTTGAACAACTCGCCGATCTCGCGCTGCATTTCCTGCTTGCGCGGGTCGCGCATCGGGATTTTTTCGTATTTCTTCTTGATGTCGTTGATCAGCGGTTGCACCTTCTGCATCTTGAGCGCGGACTTCATGCTGGTGATGCGCAACGGCAGCAGCGCCGCATTGATCACAATGGTCAGCAACACGATCGACCAGCCCCAGTTGGGCACCACGTGCTGCTGCGTCCATTTCAGCGCCAGAAACAGCGGCTTGCCCACCCAGCCAAAGAACCCAAAATCCACCAGGCCGCTCAGATTAGGGCCGGCCCCCTGGCCGGCGGCAGGCGTTGAACGGATGTTGTCGATAACGTCCACCGCCTTGGGACCGACGAACCAGCGGCCGCGCGTCCGGCCGCTGCTGTCGCCGGCGGCCACGCCCAACAGGACGGCCGGCGCCACGTCTTTCATGTCGGGCTTCTCGAAGTTCTTAGGAATCACGGCGCCGGAGTTCAGGGTGATCAGCACGCTGTCATCCGGTGCATCGGGCAGGAACACGGCGGCAAAATACTGATCGGCGGTCCCCGCCCAGTTGAACGGACTGTTGATCGTGGCGCCGTTGCTGACTTTCTTGGGCTCCAGCCGGGTGGTCTTGTTGTCGCCGAACTGGTAGTCGATGCGCTGCGCCGCATACGAGGGCGGGCCGGTCTGGTCCCCGAAGCCCGCCGGCCACGCCGGGTAGGCCTGCACGGGATGACCACGGTTGATGACCTCGGTCTCCACCCGCACCAGGTACGAGTCGTCGAACTGATAAGTCTTGTGCGCCACCGTCTCGCCGTCGGAATAATCGAACCTCAATGTTGCCGGGACGCGCAAGGTTCCGCCGGCGCTGGAAACATAAAGCGCGGAGTTCAGCTTGGCGCGCAACCCTTCGTCGTAAGTCCACAGCGACATCGGATAACCATATTTCCCGGCGGCGGACTCGAAGACGCTGGCGCCGCCGCTTTGGGCTTGCACTTGCGCGCTGCTGTTGACCAGCTCCAGCGGGCGGCCTTGCTCGTCCGTAAACTTTTTCAGGACCCAGGATTTCACCTGCCCGCCCTTATTGGTGAAGGTGATGCGATACAACTCGTTCTCGATCACCACTTCCGCTTCCGAACCGGCGGCCTGGGCGGCGGCCTCTGGTGGAGCGCCCGGAACACTGGGGACGGAAGAAACCGCGCTGGCCGGCGGCGCCTGGGGCGCCGGCGCTGCCGGCTCCGCCCCCGGTTTCTTGACGTACTTCATCAGTATCGGCTGGAAAAAAATCAGGACGAGCAACGTCACCACGAACACCAGAAGCATCTGGCGCTCCATGCCGGGACCTTGATTAGGATTCTCAAACTGCGTCATGCGCTCAACTTTCAGCCGCGCGCTGCTGCCGCGCGGCCTGATGCGTTCTTCCCTGTCTGGCCTTTTGCCCCGCCTCGCCGTGGGGGCCGTTCTGCGGCCCATGAGCCATTGCCGGTTCCAGTTTTCCCGCTTTTTCTGCCTCCGCAGCTTGCCGCGGACGGCAATAGGGAACGGGATCGTAGCCGGCGCCTCCCCACGGTTGGCAACGCAACACCCGCCCCGCCGCCAGCCAGGCGCCGCGAACGATGCCGTGGCGCACCACCGCTTCTGCCGCATACTCGGAACAGGTCGGCACGTAGCGGCAAGCCGGCGGCAGCAGAGGCGAAACCAGCCGCTTGTATCCCCCTAGCATCGTCTGCACGAGCCGCTCTGCTTGCTTCATGGGGTTCGCGCCCTCACTGGCCGTGCTTTGGGTCCGCTGCCGCCGGCCACGCCGTTCCGGATCTGGGAGAACGCCCTTTCAATCTCTCCCGTCAGTTGCGTAAATTTCGCCGTCAGGACGCTCCGCTTAGGATTGATCACCACGTCCAGCGGCCCGGACAACAAAGCCAGGCGCTGGCGGACCGATTCCCGCACGCGGCGCTTGATGCGATTGCGCTGCACGGCGCTACCTAAAACCCGGCCTACGGTAAATCCTACCCGGGGCCCGCCGCCGCTTTCACCTTCTCCACGGCGCCGGAAAAACACGGTCAGGTTGCCGGAGAAGATGCGTCCGCCTTCTTTATAGACCAGCTCGAAGGCGGCGCGCTTCAGCAGCCGGACGGCAGCGGGAAAACGCGGCGAGCACTGCGGCGCATTCGGTTCCTGCTCTCCGCCGTTCACGGCTGGCTCCTCAAACCTCTTCGTAACGCCGGGTCCGCGCCTAAGCGCGGAACGACGGACTCACCGAAACCCGGGTGCGGCCTTTGGCGCGCCGGCGTGAGAGCACTGCCTGTCCGCCTTTGGTCTTCATGCGACTGCGAAAGCCGTGCGTCTTCGAGCGGCGACGCCGGTTGGGCTGAAATGTGCGCTTAGGCATGGTAAAACTGCTGGCTCCTGACTCCGTCAAATTGCAATGGACAAACGAAAAGTATAAACGACGCCCTCTGCACGGGGCAATCAAAGGATTTGCACCGTGTCAAACCTCGTTAGAAATGTCCCCATTCTTAACTCATTAGAAATGTCCCCTTTTGTTGTTTGTGTATTTCGC